>Ga0209174_10001281_pt1 | contig 17935 bp, 18 predicted proteins | sample JI91814BDNA_FD_187505 | JGI IMG/M metagenome (GOLD analysis project Ga0209174, IMG submission 187505) | Wastewater effluent complex algal communities from Wisconsin, to seasonally profile nutrient transformation and Carbon sequestration -... | ecosystem: Engineered > WWTP > Effluent > Algae...
AACGAGGAACGCTGATGAAGCCGGCTCAACAGATCGCCACACACTCGAACGCAACAACGATCGCACACAAAGCCAACTTGGCGGCCTGCCTTGCGGCGGTTGTGGGGCTTGGCGTTGGCTTGGGTGGATGCCAGGCGCTGGACAAGGCCGCGGGCGTGAACAAGCAGCCGGGATTCAATGTCCGCAACCCCGAGCCATTGCCCAAGAACCGTCCGGTTGGCGTGCCGAAGACGATCACCGTCGAAGATCAGGGGATGGAGTTGCTGAAGCAGGGCCTGAAGGATCAGGCGCTGATGGCGTTTGAAAAGGCGATCGAGGAAAACCCGCTGGCGGTGAAGTCGTACATCAATGCGGGTGACATTTACTTTGAGCGCAACGACATCACCACGGCGCAGCAGCGGTTCGAGGCGGCGGCGAAGGCGGACCCCAAGAACTTCACGGCTCACTACAAGAACGGGTTGATGCTGCAGTTGCTGCGTCGCGTGGGCGAGTCGGTGTCGGCGTATCTGAAGGCGCTTGAGATCAATCCGTTTGACTTTGGCGCGAACTTGAACGTTGCGACGGCGTTCCTGCAGTTGGGCGAGCCGCAGCAGGCGGTGGGCTTTGCGGAGAAGGCCGTCGAACTGAACAAGCAGGACGACAAGGCGCGGGCAAACCTTGGCGCGGTGTATGCGGAACTTGGTCGGCATGCGGAGGCGGTGGCGCAGTATCGCGAGGCGGCGCAGTTGCAGGACCTGACTCCCCCGCTGCTGCTGAATCTTGCGAACAGCCTTGGCAAGACGAATCCGCCGCAGTTTGGACAGATGCTCAACACGCTGGATGAGTTGCTTCGTCTGGACCCGTCCACGCCGATTGCGCACGAGCGGCGGGCGTATGCGTTGTTCAAGTTGAATCGGCGCGAGGAGTCGCTGAGCGCGTGCCGTGCGGCGTTGTCGCTGGACGAGAACCACTACCCGGCTTGGAACGTGCTGGGGTACATCATGATCAATCAGTGGGTCGATGGGAAACAGGAAAACGACTCGCTTCGCAACGAGGCGCTCAACGCCTGGCGCAAGAGCCTCCAGATCGAGCGCAACCAGCCGAAGATCCGGGCAGTTGTGACGACCTATCAGTGACACACTGGCGGGGTTTGTGTGCACGAACCGGGGCAACGCGGGGCGGGGCGGGAACCTAGAATCTCGGCCTATGCCTAATCCTTCACTGCTTGAGGTTTTCCCGTCGCCCAGCGAGACGCCGTTCGTGATCGAGCATGTCTCGGAGGAGTTCACGAGCGTGTGCCCGAAGACTGGGCATCCGGACTTTGGCAACGTGACGCTGATCTATCAGCCCGAGGCGAAAGCGGCCGGCGGGACGTGCGTGGAACTCAAGAGTTTGAAGTTGTACTACCAGAGTTTCCGCAACGAGGGGATTTACTACGAGGCGGTGACGAACACGATTCGTGATCACCTTGTCGCGGCGATGAAGCCACAGTGGCTGCTGATCCGCACGGACTGGAAGGGTCGCGGCGGGATTCGGTCGTCGATCCGGGCCGCGTTTGGAAGGGTGCCGGAGATCTGGCTGAGATAAGGCCATTCTGTCGCACACTCCGCTCCACATACAATCATCAGTTCAATGCCCGAAAGCGGCCACAATCAGCGAAAGGCCATGATGTCCAACGTGAGTTCACAGGAAGCAAGCAGCGAGATGAATCAGGCACCACGCAAGGTGCCGGTGCATCGCAAGTTCATCAAGGACTTTGCGAAGCCGCCCGAGCGGGTGCATGGGACGTTCTCGATCTCGAACGCGCAGTTGGGCATGACGCGCACGAACAAGCCGTACATGCGTTGCCTGCTGGGGGACAAGACGGGCGAGGTTGCGGCCCGGATGTGGACGATCGATGAGTCGTTGTTCAAGCGCCTGCCGCAGGATGGGTTTGTGTATGTCGAGGGGGAGACGCAGGACTATCAGGGGAACATCCAGTTCATCATCCAGTCGATCGACCCTGTTGACCCCACGCCCGAGCAGATGCGGGACCTCTTGCCCAGCACGAAGCGCGACGTCGAGAAGATGTTCGCTCGCGTGAAGGAACTGCTCGGGACGCTCGAGCACCCGGCGATGAAGGCTCTGGGACAGGCGTATTTAACCGACCAGTTCCTGATGGATCAGTTCAAGCAGGCGCCGGCCGCGAAGAGCATGCACCATGCGTATCTCGGCGGGTTGCTCGAGCACACGATGACGCTGATGGAACTGGCGAACGTGGTGTGCCCCATTTACCCCAAGGTGAGCCGTGACATCGTGCTGATGGGGTTGTTCCTGCACGACCTTGGCAAGACGCGCGAACTGGTCTTTGACAAGGCGTTCAGTTATTCTGATCGCGGCGAACTGATCGGGCACATCGTGGACGGCGCGATCATGCTGCACGACAAGGCGCAGCAGGTGATGCGGGAGAGTGGCCTGCGCCTGCCGCCGGGCGTGGTGATGGTGCTGCAGCACATCATCATCAGCCATCATGGTGTGCCGGAGTTTGGGGCGGCGAAGATCCCTGCGACGCCCGAGGCGATCATCGTTGCGATGCTTGACAACCTTGACGCGAAGGCGACGATGTCTCTCGCGGCGACCCGACCGGATCAGGCGGCGGCGTACGACCTCAACGGCAACTTCACAGAGAAGGTGTGGGCGCTGGACACGAAGTTGTACAGGCCGAATCCACTGGCGTGAGAAGAGGAGAAGGAAGACCCTCGCTTGCGCGTCGGGCTCGTAAAGACTCGTGCGGATGCGCTATGATTTCGCGTGTCTGAAGAGTCATCCATCAGCGTGAACTTCTCGCGAACGATGCCGGTTTTTCCGCTGGACTCGGTCGCGCTCTTGCCACAGCAGGCGATCCCGCTGCACATTTTCGAGCCGCGCTATCGCCAGATGATCGGGAAGGTGCTGGACACGACGGGCCAGTTTGCGCTGGCGACGTTTGCGGGCAATCGGTGGAAACAGGAGTATCACGGTCGGCCGCCGCTGAGGCCTGCGGTGTGCGTGGCGCAGATCGTTCAGCACGAGAAGACGGACGACGGGCGATTTGCGATCATGGTGCAGGGGATCTGCCGAGCGAGGATTGTGGAAGAGATGCCGGCGGAAGAGGGGCGGCTGTATCGCGAGGCGAGGTTGGAGCCGGTAGGATTAGACGAAGAAGCGGATCCCGAAGAACTTGAAGAAGTGCGGTCGCTCCTGGACGAGTTGTTGTCCGAGGGCCCATTGACGCGGATGGCGGCGGCGGGTCCTGTGCTTCGGTTCATTCGAGATCCGGACGTGCCGGCGGCGGCGGTGCTCGAACTGGCGGCGGTGTCGCTGATTCATCGGCAGGACTTGCTGTACAGTCTGCTTCAGGAAGCGGAGTTGGGCGCTCGCGCGAGGCTGGTGCTCGATGAGTTGTCGCACCTGGAGTCGCTGATCAAGCGGGCCGAGGCGCAGGGCACGCCCGATGCACCCAAGGGCGTGAGTTGGAACTGAATCTGGAACGGCGGCGCTCGCCGATTACTCGAATCGCAGGTGCTTCACGCTCTCGCCTGTGTCGCGCAGGTCCATGAGGGCCTCGATGCCGATGGTGAGGTGCGCCTCGACGAAGTTCTCTGTGATGACCTGATCGCTCGCACTGGTCTTTACGCCCTCGGGCGTCATTGGATTGTCGGAGACCAGGAGGAGCGCGCCCTTTGGGATCGAGTTGACGAAGCCTACGAGGAAGATCGTCGCCGTTTCCATGTCGATGCCGATGGCGCGGATCTTTCGCAGGTATTCCTTGAACTGTTCGTCATGCTCCCAGACGCGACGGTTGGTCGTGTAGACCGTGCCGGTCCAGTAGTCGTGCTTGTGTTTGACGATTGATTCCGAAACGGCACGCTGCAGGCGGAAAGAAGGAAGTGCCGGAACTTCGGGAGGCATGTACTCATTGCTCGTGCCGTCGCCTCGGATGGCCGCGATGGGCAGGACGAAGTCGCCGAGTTTGGCTTTCTTGAGGCCGCCACACTTACCGAGGAAGAGCACGGCCGCAGGATCGACGGCGGAGAGGAGGTCCATCACTGTGGCCGCTTGCGCAGAGCCCATGCCGAAGTTGAGGATGGTGATGTTGTCGCAGGTTGCGGTCTGCATGGGCTTGCCCATGCCACGCACGGGCACCTTGAATCGCTGCGCGAACATCTCGACGTAGTTCGAGAAGTTGGTGAGGAGGATGTACTTCCCGAACTCGTGGGGCTGCACGCCCGTGTATCGCGGGAGCCAGTCGCGGACGATTTCTTCTTTGGTTCGCATGGTTGGTGTCGTTATCCCGCAGCCTTTGCCAGGCCCTTTTCAATGCACGCGAAGATCCGAGGCCAATCCTCCAGTTTCATCGCGGGCAGGGGCGGGAGCATGCGGACGTGATAGGGACCATGACCGCAGTAGAAGAGGACGACGCCCTCCTCGAAGATGGTCTTGGTGGCCTTCAAGATCTTGTCTTTGCTGCCGCCGAAAGGCGTGAAGCGCATCATGCCGCCCAGGCCGCCGACGAGTTGATCGCCGGACATCTCCATGGAGTCGTGTAGTTGAACCTTGGGAAACCAATCGGGGTGCCTAGCGATGAGGGCCTTGACCTGGGTACGGAACTCGGCGTGGTGCTTGGCGAAGAGGCCGTCGGGGCCGTAGTACGCGCCGTCGCGCGTGCCCGCGGCGAGGCGTTCGACGACTCGCTGCCCCACGCGGAAGGAGACGCCTTCGCCCGTGAACGTGCCGCTGAGGAGCGCGGACTTCGGATTGAACTCTTCGGTCCACATGGTGGCGCAGGCCTGCGTCATCTTGCCAACGCAGAAGACGTCGACGTATTCGCCAAGATCGAAGTGCTCGTAGGCGAACATGCGGGGCAGACGGCCAAAGGTCTGGATTTCGTCGTCCCAGATCGCGATGCGGTGGGCACGGCAGACGTCCATGAGGGCCTTGAAATAGTCGCGATCGCCGGGCGTGAAACCGCCTTCGCCCTGCACGAGTTCGAAGATGAAGCAGGAGTGTGCGCCGGGATGGCGATGGATGTACTCGGTGAGTTGGCGGACGGCCATGTCGATGTAGCGAGCCTTGCCCGTCGAGCCCGGGCCCATTCGCTCGGCGGCGATCGGATCCCAGAAGGGCATGTAGTCCACGGGGATGCCGCCGGGCAGGCCTTCGCGTCCGTTGTGATTGTCGCCGACGTTTGCCATCGTGAGAGAGCGGCCCATGAAGCAATCCTTGAACGCGAGCACGCGGGCCTGGGCCGAGGCGTTTGCGAGGAGCGTCTCGATTTTGGCGTTGGGATCGCGGGCGAGGCTGGTGAGATTGTCGACGTGCCTCTTCTGGAGGCAGACTTTCAGCGCGTTCTCGTTGGCCATCGCGCCGCCAGTGGCGATGTACGCGTGGCGGAGGCGGGAGTGCTTCTTTGCTTCCTTGAGCAGCGTCTCGGCGAATGAAAAGGGCTCGAAGTTCGCCTGAAGGTTGCCGTGCTTGACGGTGTCGTCGATGCCGCCCTTGAGGGATGCTTCGATCAGGTCGATGTCACTGTGCCCGAAGAAGTGGACACCGATGCCGCAGATCAGGTCCCACTTGACCGAGCCATCGGCGAGTTCGACGAGCGCGCCGTTGCCGACGCCCGAGCCGATGTATGGATAAAGGAGAGCGCGGCCGCGTGTTTCGACGGCTCGCTTCATGAGCGATTGGTAGTGTTCCTGGCGCGCCGGATTGGGCGGGCGGACGTCGGTGATCTTGGACGAGGCGACTCGCACTTCGGCGAGCATGGACTGGATCGCGAGGCGAACGGCGGGGTTCGCGTGCAACTGCTCACCCACCGTGGCGGTGCTGGTTGCGGCAGGCGATGTGGCGGGGGCGGGCTTCGCGGGACTTGGTTCGAGGTTCGTGGCGGCCATGGCTGCTCCGTTCGGGTGGTCGGGGCGGTGAGCCCCTCAGGCACCCTTGCTCAATCTGCACAACAGTAGTGCCAGTAGTTGGCATCGTTCGACGAGGCTGGGAATCTCGATCCACTCCTGGGGCGTGTGCAAGCCGCCGCCACGGACGCCGAGAGTATCGATTGTGGGCAATCCGGCGGCCTGGAGGTTATTGCCGTCGCAGACGCCCCCGGTCTTGCCGAAGGGGAGCCTTTGGCCGAGTGCTTCCGCACAGGAGCGGGCAAGCAATGCGAGGCGTTCGACCTGAGGCGTCAAGGGCTTTGCGGGGCGGTTGAAGACCATCTCCACGTTGGCCCGAGGCATCGAGTTGACGGAGGTCGCGAGCGCCTGGATCGACGACTTGAGATACTCGGCGTCCGGCGTTGTTGGATAGCGCATGTTGCCCCATGCGCGGGCGTGATCGGGGACGACGTTGGTCGCGACGCTGCCTTCCAAAGGTCCCACGTTCGCGACGATGCCCATGGTCGGGCGCGGGATGCGGGCGACGCGAAGGACTCGCTCGGCGAGGAGGTTGACGGCGGAGACGCCATTGGCGAAGTCTCTGCCGACGTGGGCCGCACGGCCGTGGCACTCGATCATGAACTGCCCTGAGCCCGGTCGTTCGACGACGAGGCCGCCATCGGGCATTGCGGGCTCGAGCGCGAGGCCGACGTCGTGCGATGTTGCGGCGTTGCGCAGCGCGCGATCGGAATGGAACGAGCCGGTCTCTTCGTCGCTGTTGAGAATGAAGGACCAGCGGACGGGCACGCCGAGCGAGTGCAGCACTTCGAGCGCGTGCAGCGCGATGACGAGGCCGCCCTTCATGTCCACGCAGCCGGGGCCGGTGGCCTTCTTGCCGTCGGAGGACAGCGTGAGATGGCGAAACGCGCTCGCGGGGTCGTGCACGGTGTCGAGGTGCCCGGAGAGCAGGATGCGGTTTGCGGCGTCGTCTCCGATGCTTGTTCGGCGTGCGATGAGCGTTGGCGGAGGCGGCGCGCTGGAGGGCTTTGATTCGAGCCACGCTGGTTTGGGATCGCCCGGCAGTTCCTCGCAGGTCGCGCCCAGTTTCTCCAGGCGGCTGCGCATCACGCCGCGGAGCGAGCGGAGGCCGTCGGCGGCACCTGGACCTGTTGGCGTGTCTACGAAGGTCTTGAGATCGGCGAGAAGGTCCGCCGCCCGGTTCGCGATCACGTCGCGGATGTTGGCTTCCTGGGCGGTGATTGGCGGGTTCCCCTCCATGGGTTGATTATCGTCACTTTGCAAGGTACGCCTCAAGGATGTAGCCCGCGATGGACCCAAAGAAGAGGAGCGTTGCCCAGATCTTGACCCAGAATGCGGTGCGATCGATGGGGAGCGTGGTCGGGGCGATGCCGACGAGTTGCTTCATGCGTCGTGTGCGATCCTCAATCGAGCCGTGGCGGAAGGTGAAGCGGGAGGGATCGACGCCGTTGAGATAGGCCACGTTTCGCAGTGCGGATTGCATGACCAGTGCGCCCTGGGGAAGGATGCCATCGGTCACGCCGGAGACTCGCTCCGAAGAGTCTGGATTGCCGTTCTGTTCGGCGAGCGTTTCGCTCAGATGCCGCACTGCGAAAGCGTCTGCCTGCCACTCGAAGCGTCGGCTCACCCAGCCGAACACAAGGGCTCCGCACGTGAGTGGCACCGCGAGGCGGATGCCCTCGAGGATGACGCTATCGCTGGGCGAGAAGAGTCGCAGGACCAACTCGAGCATCATGCTGACAAACAGGACGGTGCCGATCGACGCGATCGAAAGCCAGAGCATGTGCTTGTGTCGGATGTGCCCGAACTCGTGGGCGGCGACGGCTTCGACTTCGCGCGGCTGGAGGCGTTCGAGCAGCAGGTCGGTGAGCAAAAGATAGCGGAAGGGCCAGACCACGCCGAGGACTGCTCCGTTCATCATCGTGCCGTGCGTGTGCCACACGAGGGGCTCGCCCATGCGGATGCGATATCGGTGCGCGACGCGCACGAGCATGCTGCGCAACTCGCCCGAGCCCAGTGGGGCCGAGGCCCAGACGATTCGCAGCGCCAGGGGCGAGACGATGAACAGGACGATGGTGCCGATGAGCCACACGACTTGGATCGCGTTCGCCTGCGTTTCAGACGTGGGCGGATACCAATCGGCGTAGACGCTGACGCACTCGCGCCAGCCGCTGACCAGCAAGATCGGGAGCAAGACAATGAGTAGGCTCTGGCGTGCGTGCGCGAGCACGCTTTGCACACGCGTCGGGCCTGCATCCACGGGCAGGCCCTCGTCGAGTTTTCGCACAAAGGTCGCCTCGCGGAGGCGTCGCTCGATCGGATACGCTGAGGCCCACGTGACGATGAACACCGCGAGCAAGGGCGCGAGGCACAGGAACTCGTCGATGACGACGATGTTTCCCACCCATGATCGGACAACGCCAAGCCAATCGAGGGTGAACAGTGCTGTGACGAATGCGGCGCCCGCTGTCAGGCGGACCGCGAGGAGCGCACGCTCGACGCCCGCGACCGCAAGGATGTTGCCGGCTTTGTCCATCTGTCGGCCCGCGACCGCGCACGCGACGTGCCCCGCGAGCGCGCACAGGCCGAAAACGCCACCCATGAGCACGGCGATCATCCATCGCTCGGGTAGGCCCGCAGCGAGCGCGTTGAGCGGCGTGTCCGATGCACGCAGTTCATCGCGAAAGCCCATCGCGACGTACGCCAGGATGGTGAGGACCATGACCATCGTCAGCCTCTTGCAGCCTTGACGAGCGTGCTCGCTCGGCCCGGATCGACCGGGCTGGACCAGACGCCATCGGTCTTGATGGATGACCCGACGATCACGCCATCCGCGTGCGCGAGGATGCCTTTCACGCTCGCCGCGGTTACACCCGACCCGACGAGCACTGGCATCTTGCACCGTGCCTTCGCCTCGCGCACATCCGCGAGGTCGGCGGGCCTGCCCGTCGCGGCACCAGTGATAATGACGCCATCGGCTCCGAAGAACATCGCGGCCTCGACCGCATCACCGAGTGGCACGTCGGCCGTGATCGCATGGGAGGCGTGCTTCTTCTTGATGTCGGCGTAGATGCGGACGCTTTGGGCGTTGATGTTGCGGCGATATCGCAGCAGCGGCCCGGCCTCGGCCCGTTCCAGCAACCCCTCGTCCGCCACATGCGAAAACACGAAGTTCTCGACGCGAACGAACGCGGCACCGATCGACTGAGCGATCGCGATTGCTTCCTTGGCCCCGCCCGACAGCACTTGCACACCCAGTTCGAGTTCGGGAATCGCGTCCTGGATCGCGGCACCCACTCGGGTCATCGCGGCGACGATCTCCGGCGGTTGCACGCCATGGACGTACGGCGCGTCGTGCATGTTCTCGATCATGACAGCGTCGAAGCCGGCGTCGCGCAGGATGCGGGCCTCGCGCACGGCTTCTTTCGCAAGATCTGCGACGGAGCGCGACGCGTGGGGCGTGCCCGGCAGTGCGCCGACATGGACCATCCCGATGAGAACCTTGCCAGTCGCCATGTGACTCCTTGCAGACGCAACGGACTTTCGAGAACGCGAACCTACTCAGCCGCCAGCGGCTGGAGCGGCCTTTGCCGCGGACGATGCCCACACCGCGATCCACTGGTACAAATACAACAGGATGAAGAGGGCGAAGTGGAACGCGCTCACGACCAGCGTGTCCTGAGATTTCAGGCGGAACAGGAACCAGACCGCGAGGAAGTAGGACCCCGCCGCGAGCGCGAGGCCCAGGATGTGAGCGGAGGCGTTGAAGTTGAGTTGGAACCCCAGGGCAAAGAGTGCAGTCGCGACGAGCATGCGTGCGCCCGCCAACTCGAAGTTTCTCAGGACTTTGCCGAGCATGGCAGCGGCGAGCCCGATCGCGCCCACGCCCGTAATTGTGTGCATCGCGATATCGAAAATCAGACTGACCGCGACGAAAAACCGATTCTGGCCAGTCGCTGCATTGAACGCCGCACCGACGGCGGCCGCAAGTGCCACACCGCCGCCCACCATTGCGAGCGTCTTGAGGTCGCCACGCCCGGGCACGACCATCAGTCGAGAAGGATCTATCGTCGCCTTGGCCTCGCCCGATTTGGTGCCGAGTTTCGTGCCGGGCGGGATGCCCTTCTTTGCCTGTTCGACTTCCGGATCGTGATCGAAGTCGGCGTCTTCGTCGAAGTCGGCGAGGAGCCCGGGCTTGACGATCTGGGGCTTGGGAGGCGAGGTTGGCGAGGGTGTGGAGTCCACCGGGGCCAGTTCGTACGGCTGCACGCCGCCGCCTTCGGGGCCGCAGGCTTCGGGCAGGGGTGCACCGCTCGAGGTCGGCGGCACGCTTCCGCTCGGCTGTCCTTGATTGGATGTCGAATCCTGCCCCATGGGTCGCTCCGTTCAGGAAGGATATCGACGCTCGCGGCCGGGCCGCTTTGGAAGGGGTCAGGGTAAGACGCGGGTGATTTCTTCGATGGTCCACATCGATGCGGACATGACCGGGCCCCAGATCTGCTTGCCGACCACGAAGAAGAGCAACGCAAAGGCGATCAAGCCCACAATGTGGGCGTTGGGCCCTTCCCAGATGCGCCGATACGCCGTCGAGAAGTTGGAGAGAATCGTGGACCCATCCAAAGGCGGCACCGGGATGAGGTTGAACACCATGCCCATCAGGTTGATGAACGCGCCCACACGCAGGAATAGACGCACATTTGTCCCAATCGGATCGGCCACGCCTGATGCGTACGCCGTCCACGCGGCCGCCCCGAGCGCGCACAGCACGAACAACCCGAAGTTCACGGCGGGCCCAGCCGCGGAGACCTTTGCATCGTCGTAACGTCCGCGGAAGTTGCTGGGGTTGACAGGCATGAGCCCCCAGGTGAATCCGAAAACTGCAAACATCAACCACGCCATTGGCGGGATGTGAACGAGGGGGTTGAGGGTCATGCGTCGCAGCGCCAAGGGCGTGTCGTCGCCGCAGCGAATCGCGGTGTAGCCGTGCCCCAGTTCGTGTAGCACGATGGAGACGACGACCCAGATCACCCACGACATCGCGATGACGGGTTCCCGCTCCCATGCATCTGAAAACCACCAGTTCATGCGGGCGTTGCCTCCGGGTGCGACGGCGGGGCGTGGGTCGCAGGTAAGGGTACGACCAACGATCGACTCATGAAAACGAAAAGGCCCGGACAATCGTCCGGGCCTTCATGGGCAAACTAACTGGGGCGTTTCAGGCAACCTTCGCGGGCATGGCCTTGCTGGCCTTCTTCGCGATGTCGCAGATCTTGTCGAACAACTTGGGGTCTTCGATCGCGATCATGCTGAGCATCTTGCGATTGAGTTCGATGCCGGCCATCTTGAGGCCGTTGATGAAGAGGCTGTAGCGCGTGCCACGCATGCGGCAGGCGGCGGTGACGCGGGTGACCCAGAGGCGACGCATGTCGCGCTTGAGGCGGCGACGGTCGCGGAAGCGGTACACGCCAGCGCGGATGAGCGTGATCTCGGCCTGATACTTGTGCTTGCTGCGGACGCCGAAATAGCCACGGGCTTCCTTCAGTGTCCTCTTACGAGACTGCGAACGGGCTGCACCCTTACGAACGCGAGGCATGATCCAACTCCTCAACTTTCCGCGGCCGGACCCTTCCGCAAGGAAGGCCCACCCGGCGGCGGTGTCTGAACGGGGCGAGCGTGACGCTCGGCTTAGGTCCCGGCAGACGGTTCTTCAAACGCACCCACGGGAACGAATCCCGGGGCATACCAGACTACTTAGTCCTTCTTTGCGGCGACTTTCGCTCCGGCCTTCGCCTTGGGCGCGGCCTTTACGGCGGTCTTCGCGCCACCCTTGGAGCCTGCCTTCGCGGCGGCCTTGGCCTCGACCGCGGCGCGGCGCTCGGCGGGCGTCGGGCTGCGACGCAGCGTTGCGCGGTCCTGAGCGCGGCCACGCAGGCGGCGGAACAGGATCTTCTCGAGGCGCTTTGCCTCGGGGTTGCTCATGAACGGGTCGCTGCGCATCTGACGCAGGCGCTTGCCGCCCTTGCCTGATCGCAAGTGCTTGTGGCCAGCGGTACGGTGACGAACCATGCCCGTCTTGCTGATACGGACACGCTTGAGGATTGACTTGCGGCTCTTGTGCTTCGGCATCGAAAAATGCTCCACCTATCACAGCCCTACCACGGCCCGGCCGGGTGGGGTGGAGACTATAGCCCCCTCCCGCACGCAAGGCGACCTTCATGGCAGGCAAACACGTTGGGTTTCGGCGACCCGGGCGCTTGACCACGCCCTTTATGGGCCGACGAAAGAATCCCGCTCGTCCGCTGGGGTTTCGATCCCCTTGATCGGCTCCATGCGGTTTGGCGAGACCCAGCCACGGATCTCGATGAGGCCGGACTGGCCCGGCTTGAGAGTTTGAGCGGCCTGGGCGAGCGCGGCTTCGATGCCGCGGGGAAGCCACATGTTGTCGCCGTTCGCGGTGATCGGGGTGGTCATGAACTTTGCCGAACCGTCGAGCGCGAGGACGTTTTGTCCGCGACCATCGTGGTTGGGGGAGTTCTCGGCCGGGAAAACGACCTGACCCCGCACGGCTCGCGACACGACGGGCGACTTGTCACTGAGCACGACGACGTCGGCGGGCGAGTGCCACGTGGGGTTCTTGCCGCCAAACATCACGCGGAAGGAGTACGAGACCTGCTCGATGTTCTTCCAATCGCGATCGTCGCACGTCAACTGGCACGAATCACAGTTCGGATTGCCGCCACAGGCGAGCGCTTTGGGGGTGGTGTATTGGGTTCGAGCGAGCGTGAAGAGGTTTGCGGAGTTGGAACGCTCTGGCACGCCGACGTCCCACCAGGGCGAGCCGCCAAGCGACGCCGTCGCCATCGGCAGTTGCCCGGTGTTGTCGCCCGAGTAGAGGCCCAAGCCCGACGCGACGCTCGCGAGATTGGAGCGACACGCCAGTTGTTGCATGTGCGAACGCCCGCTCGCGGCGATGGGCCAGATCACCGCGACGCCCAAGAGGAGCATCGCGGCGATGGACACGAGATCTCCGATTGGGAACTTGCGGATGCGGGCGGGCTCGATGCGCCGTGGCTTTCCGGCCTGTTGCGCCTGTTGCAAACGCGACAGTGTGGCGTCGATCAGTTGGTCAGTGGAACGTGCCGGACCTGCGATGGCTGGAGGAGTCGTGAGCAGCGCGCCAAGAGCGTCGAGTTTTGCGGCGCGCTCACGCAATGAACCGGGAACCTTTGAGGTCCGGTGCTCGGCGAGTTGCCACGCGTCCACTGCTTCTTCGTCGTCAGGCGTGAGCAGGTAGTTTGTTGGTGTGATTGCGCGTTCCATTGCGTCGCAGACTTTGTCCACAAGGCGAGCGGCGGCTTGATCGTCGGTGGGCGCGTGCGATGCGGCGTGGATGAGCGCGAACGCGCGAGCCGCCCGATCACGCATAGGCGATGGCACGTCCTTGACGTTCCACTGCGCTTCGATCAGTGCATCGATCGCGGCGCAGTCCGCCTGGCAGGGTTGATACTGCTTCGATCCGTCGGGATTGGAGTGGTCGCGACTCATGACCCTTTGCGCCCCGTTCCTTGGTCTGTTCCATGGTCACTTCCGGGACGACCCACATCGCCCCCGTTTCCGCCGTTGCCATCAGAGCCGTGCTTTTCCATCCAGCGCTTTGAGAAGGTGGCGACCGCCGCGTGCAGGCGGGACTTGACGGTCCCCAGCGGGATCTCAAGGTCCTCGGCGATCTGCGCGTAACTCAGTCGCTGGAAGTAGGCCAAGAGAAGAATCTCCTTCAGTGCCGGGGGCATTCCCTCCAGCACGTCCTGCACCTGCTTGCTCTGTTCCTGGGCCTCGATCCCCGCCGCCGGCGCCGGGACTTTGACCTCCAGAAGGTCCACGAACTCGGTCGTCGAGTCATCGCCTCCCCGCCCGCCACCGATCGGGGCGGAAAGGTCGAGCGTGCGCCGACGACTCCTCCTACGCAGGTAGTCCCGGGCCTTGTTCGCCGCGATCGTGAATAACCAGGGACGAAATCTGCGGGTTGCGTCGAATGTGCCGGCGGCCTGGTGGATCTGGAGGAACGTGTCCTGAAAGACATCCTCAGCCCCGGCCCGGTCCCCCACCATTCGAGTGAGGAACGCCAGGAGGTCGTGGACGTGGCGTTCGAGGAGCGTCCGCATGGCGGCCATGTCACCACCACGGTACTGCTCAAAGAGTTGTTCGTCGGTAGTTGGGGGCAATCAGGGAATCCGATCGAATCGAAAGGCCTCGAAGCGTGATTTTCCGGACGGTCGGCGGGCTTCAGGGAACCGAGCCACAGAATTCACCCACCACCCGGTCGAACCGGACGCCCGACTCCGGCGGGAACAAGGCAAGCCCCTCGGCTCGCAGAGCAGGGGCATGGCGGGAAAGGTACGTCTTCAAGGCTTCAGGGTTTGGGAAGAGGTAGCGTGTTTCCGTCCGCAATGGGAGAGCCGGGTCCGACAACCGGATAACGGTGCCTGAAAGGGCCCCCTTCGCACAGATCTTGGCGATGTGTTCCTCCAGCAGCCAGCGGATGAACCGAGCCCTTGTGCCTTCATCGGGAAGGGTGGTCGTGACGGTGTAGGTGGTCGTTCCGATAGAAGGCTGCATGGCGGGATCGTACCAGAGATCGGCCTCAGGGGCCGATAGGATGGGTTCGGGGAATCTCCCGATTGGGTGTAGTTCGGGCAATGGACGCCCGCCTCGATCGTTTGGCCCTTGGGTTGGATGAAGTTCTGGACAAGCACGACTCCAACTCGGCTTTGGATGTGGCCCCGCTGCTGGAAGCGGCGGCACGGGGTGACAGCGTCGCGTGGGGGAAGGTGGTCGGGCTCTATGCGAGGCGGGTGTACGCCCTCGCCAAGAGCCGCTGCCAGAATCACGACGTTGCTGAGGAGATCACGCAGTCGGTGCTCGCAACACTGGCGGCGAAGTTGGGTGGTGGCGAGTATCAGGAGTTGGGTCGGTTCGAGTCGTGGTTGTTTCGGGTCGCGATGAACAGGGTTCGCGACCACGTCAGAAAACAGAAACATCGCCCCGAGAGTCTGGACGCGATGGAATCGCCCGAGTCCGCAGGACGGGCGAAAGAGAGTGGGCAACGGTCGGATGAGGCTGAGGCGGAGTTGAACCGGTTGAGATGGGCGATGGCACGGCTGACAGACGCGGATCGGGAGATCATCGAGTTGCGGCATCACGGGCAAATGAACTTCAAGGAGATGGCCGAACTGCTCGAAGAACCGATGGGAACGCTGCTCGCTCGGCACCATCGGGCACTGCGGAAGTTGAAGGAACTGATGGGCGGCTCGGCAGAGGAAGTAACGCAGCGACGGGGGATCAAGGCATGAACAACCAGAACATTCACAACACGACGAATGGCGAGAGCGGCGGGATCGATGCCGACCTCGCTTTGGTGTCGCAGGCCCTTGATCGGCTTGGACAGTCTGAGCGTGATTCGGCGCCCGCGGACTTTGAGGCGCGGATGGCGTCGACCACGATGTTTGCGCTGTCGGCGGGCGCTGCTTCGTCTGCGAAGAGCGAGCGCGGCGGCGGATCGCGGTTGTGGCTGCGTCTGGCGGCGGCGGTTGCGTTGGTCAGTGCGGGCGCGATTGGCTGGACGATGACGCGCTCGCCGGCTGGTGCCGGAAGCGGGCAGGGCACGGAGATCGCTGGCAACACGTCAACGTCAGACACTGAGATCGAAGGCGACGACTCCGAGGTCTACTCGCTTGTCGCGCTCGCCCTCGATGGCGGGCTTGGATCCGATGTTGATTTCATTGTCTCTGAGGCAAGCGACCTGCACAACAAGATCGGCGAGTCACCCTCGCTCGATGACCTTCTTGATGGGAGCACGATGTGAGCAAGAAGAACACGATGATGAGCGCCGTGCTCGTGCTGGCGATGGTCGCGGGATTTGCCGTGGCGCAGCCCGGCGAAGGGCGCCCGCCTGAGGCTGGCATGCGTGAGGGTGGTCGTCCGCCGAAAGGCGGGCCTCGCGGCGAAGGACAAGATCGCGAGCCAGGAATGTTTGACCCTGCGGCGATGAAGGCTCGGCTCGAGCGTCGCTTGGAAGAGATCACGCGCGAACAAGCCCGCCTTCGCGAGGCGATTGAGAAGTTGAACAAGGGTGAAGCGATTGGCGAACTCGAGCGCGGCATGCAGCCGGGTCGTCGCCCCGGGCGCTTGGAAGGCATGCGCGGCGAACGCCCTGAAGGTCGCCCGGAAGGTCGGCCCGATGAACGAGGCGAAGAGCGTGGCCCGCGTGGTGGCAAGCCCGACGGAGGACGTGACGACGATCATCGCGAGAAAGGCCCGCACGGCGATGGGCCCAAGGGCGAGGGGATGCGCGGCGAGCCCACTCCCGAAGAACGCGATCAGATGATGGCGATTCTGCGCGACGCGATGCCGAGCCTTGCGAAGCGAATCGAAGAAGCACAGAAGACCGATCCGGAGGCGGGCAAGCGGCTGCTTGGTCGCTGGGCGCCGCGCCTTCGCGAGGCAGCGCAACTCCGCGAGCGCGAGCCGAAGTTGTTCGAACTGCGCGTGAGCGAACTTCGTGAAGGTTGGAAGGTGCTTGAGGCGGCTCGCAATGCTCGCGAACTGGGGCGCACCAGCCACGATGGCGAGGACAAGATCGCCGAGCGTCGCACGAAGGCGCAGGATGAACTCAAGGCCGCCCTCGCGGGGCAGTTTGATGCTCGCCTCGCGCTCCAGGCGCACGAGGTTGAGATGCTGTCCAAGAGGCTTGAGGAGTTGAACAAGCGCCTCGCGGACCAGAAGGCCTCACGCGAGGAACGCGTGAAAGAAACTGCGGAGCGCATCTTGAACGACAAGGACTTACCGCTTGAAGGGGGCGAAGGCCGCCCGATGCGCGGGGAGAAGCCTTAGTTGAACAGTTGAGCGTTCCACCATTTGCGAGCGCAGGTACTGCTAACGCTACTGGGAATCAGAGCACTGTGCCTACCCTCGCCCGGTCGATTTCGATTCGTCCATGACGGATGAATCGCCGCCGAGCGAGGGAGCGCGAGATCTTGGGCAGCACCGCATCACACAAAATCACGCCCACGCCTTTGTGGGCCTCGCTCCTGCTCACCTTTTCGGCGTCGGCGGGGTCGCTCGTCATCCAGACTGGCATCTACTTCCTCACGACGAGCATGTACAAGTTCAGTCAGGTCGAGAACTACTCGCTGGGCGTCGTTCAAGGCTTGACGTACATCGCTGGGGCGGTGGGTGCCGGGCCGCTGATGCGTGCGATGCGACGAGCGATACCCGGGCTCTCGACACGTGCCGTGCTGATTTCGATGCTGTCGTTCATCGCTCTCATGTGCGTCATTCCAAAGGTCGCATTGGGAGACGCGGGCGAAGAAGCACCGCACTGGCCGATTTGGCTCCTGGTCATGCTGTACAGCCCGACGTCGGGCATGCTGTGGCCATTGGTTGAGAGTTACATCGCGGGCGGACGATCTGGGCAGCGACTCCGGTCCACGATCGGTTGGTGGAATGTCGTCTGGTCCAGTTCCCTCATCGTCTCCTCAGTTGCCTTGGCGCAGTTCATGAAGTCGGGCGCGACCAACCTTTTTCTCGCGCTCGGTGGCGTGCATGTTGGGTGCGCACTGCTTCTGACCCGGTTTGGAAGAGAACCCCTCCCCCACCCTCACGAAGCGGCTCACGATGTGCCGACGTCATACTCGAAACTGCTGGTGACGTTTCGCTGGCTGCTGCCCATGAGTTACCTCGTGTGCAGCGCGATGATTCCGTTCCTGTCCACGCTCATGAATCGGATGAACATCGACGCCAGCATGCACCCGATCTTGAGCGCGACGTGGCTGCTCTTCCGCACGATTGGATTTGTCGCGATGGAACGCTCGAAGAAGTGGCATGGCCGTTGGCTGCACCCGGCACTCGCGATGGTGCTCATGCTCACGGGCTTCGCCCTCGTCGCACTCTGCGTCGTCGTTGGCGGCACGGACAACGGGCGGTACATCCTCATCGGCGGCCTTGCGTGCTTTGGGCTGGGCATGGCG
>Ga0209174_10001283_pt1 | contig 17916 bp, 16 predicted proteins | sample JI91814BDNA_FD_187505 | JGI IMG/M metagenome (GOLD analysis project Ga0209174, IMG submission 187505) | Wastewater effluent complex algal communities from Wisconsin, to seasonally profile nutrient transformation and Carbon sequestration -... | ecosystem: Engineered > WWTP > Effluent > Algae...
CCCATGAAAGTGCTTTCGGATTCATTGTCTTTGTTCTTAATATTTTCATCAAGTCATTGTACAAGAAACTATAAAGCTTTCCCAAAGCATTCTTACCACAGATTGACCAATAAGAATCGTTTCCAGATGCATATTGAATAGACTTAACCGAATCAGGGATCCGACAGACTATTCGAATCAACAATTCTTTCAAAGCATTGTTCTGAAAGACCCATTGTTTCACGGCTTCTTTCATAATTCTATTCCGGTTAAGTTTCCACACTGGTTCTGAGAAGTTTTTGATCTTGTGACTCAGGTAAAGTAAATCTTTAGAAGAGTTTACTTGAAAAATATTAGGAATTATTTCTAAATCACCAAAGAAATTGGCTTTCAAATAAACGAAGAGTTGAAGTGGACTGTTAAACTTCATCGTCTCGGTAACACCTCCACTATAGTAGAACGGATACTCTTTATTTTGAATGGAGAGTGGATGGTATCTGTCAATAACTTCTGACATTTTGGAATCTTTGTTTTCTATTGTGTTTGTTTCAAACAAGAAGTAATCATTGATTACTTCGGAGTCAAACACATTCTTATTCAACAATAGTTAACGATTCTATTTGATCTAACATAGAATTTAACGGTTCGCCACCAAGTCCAGGATGGTCTAAGTAAAGTTTTGCATACTTGATTTGTAGTTTCTTTCCGTCAGGAAGAAAAAGAATATCGCCATCGATGTTTACACGCTCAGGAAGAATTACATTTCCATATTTCATAAGAATTTCTTCAAATGCGATTTGTTTCTTCCATTCTAATTCATGACAAAGTTGACATTTTATTATCACTTCCTTGTGTAAGTATGGTGCATAATGAACACTTAAAATTCTACATTTACATTCAATGGTATATTGTTTACATTCAGAAAATGCAAGTGACTTACTTTTTCCACAGACAATATTCTCGCCTGTTACTATATCAGTAAGACAGTATTGCATTTTTGGTTTTACAAACTAATAGTTTGCAATTCAATTTTAAGATTGGCTTCGCTCCGCAGACGTCCTTGTTGTTATCCTGAACGATCGATTCCATCACCCTTGGCTTCACCTTTCCTGTCGCCTTCGGCTCCTTCACTTCGTTCGGCTCCACTTTCAGTGTCACTGTCCGTGTCGCTTTCATACTTCCGGTCTTCAAACTCCTTGAATCCAGGAACACGTTTCAATTTCGAAATCATATGATACAAGATACTAGTCGTCCATTCACGGCCATTCTTGTTCTTAAATCCCTTCGCATTCATTCGTTCTGCAACTTCGGCTCGCGTGGGGCGCTTGTCCATTTCTTCTTCCAGTTCATGAATGACTGGGTTAATATATTCTCCCCAACATTTCTGTGCATCTTCGAGAGCTTCACGACGACGAACATGAGAAATATGCTTGGAACCTTCCCTGTTGATGGCTTCACTAGGGATACCCAGTCGCTTCTTGACAGCCTTGTCGGGGCCAAGCTCTCTCAAATCACGTTCGTATTCCATATCGTATCGTTTCTTGACTTGAGCCATTCCAGCACGAGTCCGTTCTGAAATAAGTTCTCTTTCCTTCTGTGCAACGGCCGCAATGATACGAATCACAAGGGGATCTGCTTTGAAACCATGTTCTACAGTCACAAATAAAAAACCTTCTTCAAGCATGTTTGCTACCAAGGCAGCATTTCTTGACAATCGATCCAACTTAGACGTGACAACATAGGCCTTATGGTCTTTAGCAATTTTGATTGCTTCTTTCAGAATAGGACGATCTTGAAGTTTATTACCTCCAGAAATTGTCTCGTCCATGAACTCCCCAATCTGAAAGATTTTGTTGTCCTTAGCAAACTTAAGAATAGCTTCTTTTTGAGCTTCAATACCATTACCTTTGTCTTCTTGTTTTGTTGTTGACACACGAGTGTAGAAAACTCCCCCAATAAAGCCTTCAGGAACTATGGACGGCTTCTGCGATTGAACGTCTTTTTTATCTCTACCAAACAAAGCCTTAGGTGCCATTGCACGGTATTTTTAGACTGCAAGAATGCTCGAATGGAAAAATAAAAAGCCGTAAATACTTGGAAATTACCCATGCTTGCATGGTATTGAGAGGTAGGTTTACCACTCGGGATAATTTGTCAAGACCTTTTAATAAGTTTAGTTTACAAAACATACACTTTTCAGTTTACTTGTTATTTCTCCCAAGGAATAATTAGATTAACAATAGTTTTATTGAAATATATGAAATGTGACTAGTTGTAGGAGAAAATAGTTTGAACAGTGGAATGCCAATTCTCTCAAAAACCATAAAAATCGTAAATTTTACGATTTTCAACCCGAGGAAAATCAAGGGTAAAAACACTCAAAACAGTCAGTGTGAGTAATGAGTCACACAAAATTTTTCACATCCTAAGAACAAAAATGAATTCCATTTTCTTCCCAGTACTTACAAAAATGCAATGCAAATATTGTGTATTTTGTTGTAAATACCCGAGTGTAAATTTGGAATCTCATTACGAAGAATGTGAAAGCGTCAGTTATCGGATACGAACTTTTGAATATTCTACAGGTCGAATTTTGAATATCGCATATACAGAAAGAATTACAGACGACGGACAAACAATGGTTTGTGTTGCGGAAAGGTACTATTTGGACTAACACGTTTGGACCAAACTGGTCCGATAATTCTATCATTGATAGAATTTATTCTCGTTTGTTCTTCCCGGAGAAGATTTGCTTCGCATAACGGCGTGCAGCAAGACTTGCCTTCTTTCGGAGCTTCTTATCACGTTCATTCTCCTTGCGTTCCTTCATTTGACCACAAGAATCGACAAGTTTGGTAATTTCATCTAGTTCTGAATAGTCTTCTTGATCGTAATAAGAAGTATAATCGTCACAAGAACTTTCATTCACAGGATCATAGACAAAATCATGAACACCACCTGAATGTAACCAACATGACCACCAAGGTGTACCAGTGCGAAAATGGTTTTCGGTACAAGTAAATTTAGGGTACAACTCTTCATCCATTTCTTCGTGAAATGGCGAATCGGCTTGTCCGGCCTCGCTACATTCGGCTTGTTCGCGTTGTTTCAACAGTTCTTGTTTAGAATTCTCTTGTTCATGAAACTCCATCAATTGTCTCAACACGACACGATAGTTAGTTCTAACAATTTCTTTATCGAAATCATTTGAATCTTGCAGAGAGTCCAGTGAGTTTGATCCATTAAACCAATCATAAATAGATTCGAATAAAGTGTAGAACATCAGTGTTAACTTTAGTTACACGTGTGTGAGTATCACACTTTAATAAAGAGCAGTTTATGTAAATTTATTTTCAAATTATTTCTAATTAAATTACAAATTAATTCGAAAGATTTCTCGATATTTTCTTAAATTTACATTGTAAATTTATTTTTCACTTAGACCACCATGAGAAGAACCCACGTGTTGCAACTGCCGTTGTTTGCTGATCAGGAGTTGTTTCTACTGGTTTCTCTGCAGGTGTTTGATCTAAGGATGCCTCAGTAGCATCCCAATACTTAGGCAATTCCGAAATGTCTTTAACACTCATGTTACTATTGGGACGCCAACCTATTGTGTTTTCCTTGAAACTATCTGCCAAAGAGGGTAAAGTCCATATAGTTACTGCTCGCATTTGTTGGAATTCATTTTCATAAAAGTCTGGTAGACTCGTTAGAACACCAAAGGTGATAATGTGAAGAAACTTTAAAGGAACAATCGAAAAGTACTTCAACCGACTCTCTAAAGAAAGTGGTGGATGGGTATCTTCACAGATCTTACCTTGGCTTTGCCTGACATCGCTTTGCAGATATCCTTGCGCCCGTGGAGGGACGCTCTTGGCTTCGCTCGGTGTTGCTCCGCTAATGCTCTTGAAACTATAAGGCGTCAGCCGCCCATGAAGACACCAAAACTTGGTATTCTCAGTACACTTTGGATGTGCGTAGAGTTTGTAAAGAAGCTCTGAAAGCCCAGGATACTCATAACGACAATCGACAATGAAATCATTACGATTCTTTGAACGCTCAGCTACTTGCGCTGACGTTCCAATAACGTCACCCGGGTCGTAAGTGTAATTTACTGGAGCCTTGAAAGTTCGAAGAGTCGCTGTCATTAACTATTGTTTTCAATAGATTAGTTTACAAATGAATCATTTGTAATACAATGTTAATCAATCTGATTAGTTATTGTAAAAATAATTAGCCAACAATACTTATAATTACCCTGTAGACAAAGTATATTGTTAATACCAAAATCAGAATAAGACTTGGGTATAAACAAGGAATTATCATATTCGTACCACAGATGGTTGCTTCAGTACAAAAGATGTGAGAAAAGATTGTTTTGCAACATTCCACTCTTTCGACTGAAGGACTAAACTTCTTGCACATTCTTTGGAGAAAGGTCGCATTGACATTCGATTGATTTGGGTATGGAGTAGGTAAATCGATACAAATTTCTGTAGATCTCGGACGAATAGGAAATGGAAGGGTATCTGAAGAGCGATATCGGGCAAAGCCAAGCGGTTCATTAGTTACGTTTGACATTTTGTATATTTAGGTGAACGTCTAGTATTCAATTTACCTTGGTCAAGTGTGTAGCATAAATTTTAATAAACGTCAATAACGATTATAGCTAGTCGGGTATTCCAAGAACACACTTCTTTGGTTCAGGAGGGGTTAAGATTCATCACTTTGGAACTTTTACATTCCTTAGATCAGTATCAAAACTATAATGATGGTCTCATTTATATGAGACCCGCACTATGCGCTCCAGTTCCACGACGATTGGAAGGCCCTATACAACTCTTCTTTTTATGGAAAAGCCGATTGAACTTTCTGATCATCATGAAACTCGAGAAGAACCAAGAATTGTATTCTCAGAACTAGCTACACATTCGCCATCGACGGAAACACAAATTACCGACACTGTCGACCGAGGTAAAACCTTCTTGTCGATGGTATCAGAGACATTGTATTTGTAATACCAATTCAGGAAATGAAAATTCAATTTGTTGTATTCAATGTGAAAAAAGATTCATTAGAAATTAAAGCAAGTGAGACATAGATATTAACCCCCCTAAACTGAGAAATAATGATGTCACACAAAACTGTTTGCAATCGTTCTAGACAAATTTCTCAAATAGCCAAAGCACGTTCAAAGCGTGCTTCCAAAAATCCTTTAAAGTTACAACAATTAGACGCTACATTTGTTAATTCAAGTAAGCGGTGTCCATCGAAACTTAGAAGTGAAGACACTGAAGATCCATTCAGCGAAATTATGTGACATACCTACAATTATCAAGGACTAATTAACGATGTAAAGACTCACAACGCAAATCAAATTTCTCTAACGTTGTTTCGAATAAACTAATACACAATGGTGATTCTGATTCAGAATCACAGAAAACTCAGATAACCACATAGAGAACAAAGAGTTTAACCTATTTTCGAGAATATTTAAAGTAAAGTTTATTATGGCTATCTTACCACGTGATAAAAATCGCTGTGGATATTCGAAGAGGTTTCTTCTTCAATGCCCTAGCATTACTCAGAATGTTTTGAGAATCCAAAAGAAAACAACAGTTGCAGGTGTCCCTGTTGAAACAGTCGCTCATACCGAATTCGATGCCAAAGCTTATGAAGTTCGTTCCGTCTACAATCCTCCCAGTATGCGTATGACAATGACCCGAGTAAGCAATGGTTATGCCCTTGTGAGCAACATTACATTTGTGAATACAAATGGCGTAGAGAAGACTGTTCAATTCCTTTGTGTTGATGGAACGAACTTGTCGAGTTCACAGTACGAAGACGCTGATACCATAATCAATATGGTTAACAGCGGTAAGCTTGCCCCGATGGTGATTAATGATCTTACTAATCTGAATGATGTTACCTTGTCAAAGACAGATGCTTATGGTGGAAGTATTTGGTACTGCTTGTTTCTATGGGAAGTGTTTGGACGTGTTGGTTTGATTGACGATAGTCATGTCTTTCTTTCGGTAGTAAATGTCCCAATGGCAAACGCTTTTTGGAATGGGTTTTTGATGACGTATGGATCAGGAATTGAGCCGGGTGCACCCTCGATGAAACCTTTGACTTCGTTAGATGTTATTTCCCACGAAGCTACTCATGGTGTTATTGAGGCTCTTGGTAATCTTGAATATCAGGGAGAATCTGGAGCTCTTAACGAGTCAATTGCCGACATCTTTGGAACTTGTCTTGAGAAGTACTTTGACATTCGTGCTGATCGTAGTCTTTTTGATTGGGACTTGGGTGAAGATTTTATGTCTGGTAGCTCGAGAAGTGCCCTGCGAAGTCTCAGTAACCCTAAGGCTTTCCAACAACCTAATACATACAAGGGTGAGAATTGGTTCGACACACGACGCCAAGAAGATCAAGGAGGCGTGCATTGTAATTCAGGTGTTAACAACTATTGGTATTATTGTGTTGCAACTGCTAATAAAGGAACAAATGACAATGGAACGAATTACCAAATTCCAAAAGAGTTCGAAATGTTTAAGCTTTGCCGTTTGATTTATTTCTCTTTACAAGGATTTAATGGTTATCAGAAGGTTAATCAATTCAGTACCTATACACAATACATGAATTGTATTCTTGGGAATGCAAAGAAGTTTATTGGTGAGTCCAATATCGATGTTGGATTAGAAAGTTCTTTGGAAGAAGGTTTTGTTGCCGTCGGTTTGAAATCGCGTGCTGGTAGTCCTCAAGAACCTGGGCCAACTGACCCTGAAAATCCTCTCCCAGGACCAACCGATCCAACACCTGGTCCAGAAGACCCACAGTGGCCTCCGATTCCAGACGATAATAGTGACGGGGATGATTTCCCTTGGCCAACACCTGGTCCGGAAGGTCCTACGGATCCATTCCCAATCCCCAATCCATGGCCGTTCCCGCCACAGGATCCATGCCCGATTCCAAATCCGCAACCTCCTCAAGATCCAAACTGGCCTCCAATTCCTCAATGGCCACCGAATTTCCCCATCCCATTCCCAACACCTCAATGGCCACCTCAACTGCCTCCTTGGTTCCCACAATTCCCAGACTGGATGCAATTTCCATGGTCTCAAAGCGTTGGTTGTGGACAACTCACAACTTACAATCCCAATTCTTTCCGGTCAATTGTAAGTGCAGGATTTTCTGCCCTGAAAGCAAAGATTGGTTTTGGAAGTCCAAGATACGCCGGTCCGATGAATTCTTTTGGTTACATTCCCCAACCAGTGAAGCAAAGCCGGTTTAGCGCTTTGAAAAGTAGGTTTGGATTCTAATCTTGTGAATACTAAATGATCTAATTTAGATCATTTTATACAGGAACGGAACATCCAAGTCCGTTATCGCTGTGCCAATGATTATTCATTTTTGGATTTCGATACTTCTCTGGAATAGTCTGACGATATTTTGCTGCTAACTTTTCATCATATTTTTCATGATCAGGTGAAAGTTTTCTAATATTCTCCATGAGATTTTCCAAAACAAGTTTAATTTTAGGATCACTCGTTTCTTCATGATCCAGATCGTATTTGAAAGCATAAAGTGACTTAGAAATACTCCAAGAGTCGCAAGAGACACAATGAGGGAAACATTCTATACAAGTTTTAGTATCATTGCATTGACCACAAGCTTTAGCCTCGGGATGAAAATAACAAACTGACATTGAAAAATACTTTTAACAATTATAATCTTCAAAAAGAAAATTCAATACACTAGCTCTTGTATAATGGGAGGCACCAATTGTTATGGTTGTGGAATCGAAGTTTGTGACTATCGAATCAGAGACGACGAAGCATCTGAACATTGGTTTTCAAGTTGGTGCAAATGTGGAACTAGAAGGTGTAAAAGTTGTTGGGATAAATTGTTTCTCCCAAAGTACGAAAAAATACTCTGAGAGTCTTTATGACGCAGCTGGCAACATTATGGAACAAGATTTTTATGTCTTAGACAAGTCTCCAGTGAAATGCCCTGGATGTGGAGCTGATGCTAAGGCGAGAGACAGGTATGATACCAATTACTAACAAATGATCTAAATTAGATCATTTATATCGAAAGACTTAGTTAAACCATCTTTTCCCAGTCTCCAGCAGCATCATGAAACCGTTCAAAGCTTTGACATCGGGAGCTTTAACAAAGAAAACATTGTCCGACGAATCATAGAGAGTAACAACATTCGAAACATTAGCAAATGCTTGATGAACGAGATTTCTGTAAGTCAGAAACTTCTTGTTAACGACGTTTGCTCTTCTCATTTCGATACCTTCCTTACTTGTGTCATTGTTGGAAGACACGAATGCCTTCCTTGTCTTGGATCTTTGCCTTGATGTTTTCGATTGTATCATTTGCCTCCATTTCTAGGGTAATAGTGCGCCCTGTCAAGGTCTTCACGAACAGCTGTTCGTGATATATTTGTCGACAAAAAGTTAGGTATAAACTTGATTCGTTTTAGTTAATACAAATAACATTTTCATAATTCAAGCAAACTTAATATAGAGACATCAAATATGAAACACATTTGTTCCATTATAATGATCCCAGCAGGATTCGAACCCACAACCGTTGGCTGATAAGAATACTACTCTTGACCGTTGAGCTACAGGATAACCTTTACTTTAAATTTCTTACAGTAAAAATGCAATCAGTATATCCACTGAGATTTCCTGATATTATCCAAGCACCAAGTAAGATTGCTGACAGACTCTACTTAGGTGATTTTCATGACGCGAGTTCTGCCCAGTCCATGCGAAGTATCAATGCAACTCACATTGTAAATCTCTGTCCTGAGGAGAAAACGATTCCAAAGTTTCCGTGGATAACCTATTATCAAGTAGATATTCAAGACACCATTTTCGACAATCTTGAACCTGTTCTCCTGAAATATCCACCAATAATTCATGAAGTCCTCAGAGATCCGAAGAACACAGTTTTCGTTCATTGCGCATGGGGTATTTCGAGATCAGCGTCATTGATTATTGGAATCTTGATTTATTCTTTCAACATGAAGTTCCTACCTGCATTGAATTATGTTAGAAGTAAGCGATTCATTGTTCTTCCAAATCCAAGATTCTTGAAAACGTTAGGTGAATATGAAAAATATATTGAAGAATCACGTGAAGCAAGTAAGCTTCAATAACTTTTCGTCAGAGTAGTACCAAAATTTGGTACTAAACATGTCAACGCACCAAAGCAATAACTATAAAAGCAATCACAAGAACAAACACAATTGCCAACATTGCAATTGATAGAGTTCGTCCAATGGCTGCAGGACTTGTAACGTTGTCATCGTCGACCTCACTTTGTTCGGTATCGTCTTCCCCATTAGAATTCGAGTCAACAAGACTTTCATCAATCTCTCCGGGGAGCCAAATCTCAGGAACTACAACACTAAAACTTTGACTGATGGTATAGTCGTAAGTTTGAAAGGTATTGTCAAAAACGTAGTGAATATACACTCGGTAGTTTCCTGCAACTCCAATAGTCCTAGTGTAAGTGTAAAGGTCAGTGTTATTAAAGTCTACCAACATAATGTCTTTTGCAGCAATTGTTGTTTCACCAATGTGTGTTGGATTCCCCACAATTTGGTACCAAATTGTTACATTGGTAAGGTTGACAATCTGAGGAATATTAAGAGTTGTTCGAAGCAGTGTTTGAGCAAGTAAGTCCTGAGTTACAAGAATTCGCGGACTTCCAATCGCAACCGGTAGAATCATAGGAATATCATCAGCCGAATCTGGCCCAAAATCGATGGTTATTATCGTAACATCACCAGGAACACTTACATGACTGTTTTCGTCAGTAATAGTATACGTAAAAATTTCTAGGCCGAGGCCGTAATTACTTGGAATGGTCATAACCTTTGTTGTCCCGTTGATGTAAGCCATATAACCAATTGAGTTTGTAGTAATTGTTCCTGAATTTTGTACTTGTGGTGCTGTGTAAGTGTCATTGTCAGTCAAAGGCATAGAAATAAGTGTCTGCTGACCAGCTGCGCTGTTAACGTTGAAGACAAAGAAATCATCAACTGGGCTCACCAATGGCGTGAAAGAGCTGACGATATTAAAGCTTTGTTGAATGTTAAAGCTCCAACCATTGTACGAAAAATTAATCAAGACTTCTTCGGGTCCTATTTGATCAGGTGTAATTTGGTACTGCCCATAATTAGGATTTCCACCAATGTTAGCAAGCAAGTCGGCAATAGTGTAATCACGGCCTGCTGTTGCTGCATACGATGATCCCGAAGCGAGTGCAAATGTGATCGTTAGGTCCGGCACCGTTGTCAAATCTGACGTAATTAATCCAAGGATAGTATTAATGTAACCAGAACTAACAATGGTTGTTGTAGTGTTAACAAGGACTTCACCTATTGTTGGAAGATTGTCTGCAGGTGAGTGACGCCCAAAATCGACGACAACGTAACTTACTTGAGCTGTGTTGGAAACAACATTGTTGTCGTCAGTAACATTGTAATTGAACTGAAACCCACCTGTTGTGCTGGACGAATCTAACACCACCTTACTCGAAGGATCCAAACTCACAAAAGAATTTTGTCCAATTAAGTTGATTGTTCCTGTATTCTGAACTTGTGGTGGAGTATAAATATCATTGTCCAGAATCCCGGAGCTGCTAATCAACGTAGGACTATTTGTTGGGTGAATATTAAAAATTATACCAGCATCATCAACAGCCGTTATTAATGACATTGCGCTTTTGATTCTTCAAAAACACATTAAGTATCAGAATTTGATACGTAAATACAAAACAAAATTCTTTCAAAGATTATACAGAATCAAGACAAGCTACTACAGAATCAAAATAATTCCTAAAGGTATGTCTGTTGACACGGCAGTGGAATTGGAAGCGGTTGCGGTGCGCGATCAGTTTCGGTCGGCGTTGGTTTGTATGTGATCAAGTACATACAAAATCCAAGATTTGGACACACCTGTTTGCGACGACTTTGAACAAAATTCAAAGCTTTGTCATAATCCCATTTCAAAGTTTTCATCAGGTAGGATATAACCACAGTCGCGCTCCGAGAGACTCCAGCGTGACAATGAACAAGAACCTTCTTGCCCTGGGATTGGGATTCAAAGATGAATTTGTAAGCTTGACGACACGCATCCCTGATATTTGCACTGGGAATGTCAAGCAAGTCGATATCCATGTAATCGATACCCGGGAATTTTTGAAGCTCTCCTGAACCTTCAATGGAAAGAACACGAACAACCGCTGTGATACCATGGCGTTCAATGTTTTCTTTGTCATGGGAAGATTTCAAGTCTCCAAGATACAAATTTGAGAAGATTTCGTCGGCTCCCCATGGTGCATGTTGAAAAGGTTCATGACCGATACATGCAGAATGCAGTACGGACAATTCCGTCGAAGGTTTCCGACTATAATTTGGAAGTTTCAATGGCTGTCTTCTCATTCAGAAAGCGTGTTTCAGATCGTTTCTGTTGTTTAATTTATTCAATTTGAAACCAGAATTAGAATTCTGGAATCAGAAAAGAAGCATACAAAATAGGTTCTATAGTCTTCAGAAGCAATGGAAGTAGAAATAAAGACATTGTCTTTATTTCTTGTAAACATCACATTTATTTGTTTAGAATCCCGTAAACTTTAGGGACTCAATTATATATGACACAATTCACATAGTCAACCACCGTCTCCAGATAAGAACGAATTAAATTTTCATAATAAATATTATTTCCATATAGGACTAATTCACAATTCTTCTTGTATCGATAGATTTAATAATCAAGTAAGAAAAGATGGGTATTTCTAAGGAAATTTTGCTTAAAAAGCTTTAACAATCTAATCTGACAAGTATCTCCGATATTTGGGGAATATCGAAGAAAATTCAAAACTTTTCAATTGATTGTATTTGGTGTCTTCAAATAAAATATTTGTTATCAGTATAAATCGTCTTCATCAGAATAGAATAAAATTTTAAAAATAATTTTAAGGCTGGTTCCGACTTGTTTTTATGAAGTTCAAGTTTGTATGAAGAAGTATTAACAGTCTGCAATAGTGGGCCTAATTGATGCAAACTTTATTCGCAGACAGTTACTAACGTCAATATTCTTTACTCAACTGTTTCGTAGAGTTTCCCTATACTTAGTTAGTAAAATAACAGCCAATTTGGAATAGTCGAGATATCCCTGCTCATTTCAAATCTAATCGACCCAATTTAGCGGTGTAGGAAAGGCCTTCAGACCCCTCCCGTATGTGTGGGATCAGGCTTTTTAGAAGGTCAAAATAACCTTATAGAAGGTGATGACCTTATAATACTCCCAAATCAGAATAACGGTCTTCCGGTGTAGCAAAAGATTTTATTTTCTAAGAATTTAGAGTTCTTTAAAAAGTCCAAACTCTACTTCCAATTGACAAACATAAACATTGGAAATTCGTCGACCGATTTATCAACATTTTTAGACATCTCAAAGCCAGAAATGGTGAAAATCATGATTTTCGTGATTTATTAGCCGAGGAAAATCAAGGGCAAAAACACTCAAAATAGTCCGTAGGACCAATGACTCACTGGATAAAATTTGTAAATTACAAATTTTGAAAAAGATTTTGATTACCGTTGGTGACTGTTAATTCTTATCAAATTGAATTATCTCACATACCAAAGATTAACAAAAGGCGTTACTTGTTCTTATCATGGAGTCTCAATCAGTTGTCGACACGTTTATGGTTTCGCTTGATGTCGCTCCACACGGTGTCACATCACAAACGCCCACGGCTTCGCAAATATTCGGAGTCGAAGCAGACCCAACACTCACTGCTCTAGACAAAGACGCCAAATCAGTCATCCGCAGGTGCTCGGAGATTATGAACGAAAGAAACAAGTTCGATCGAAATAGCGCCGAATGGGAAGCATTGAATTCTGAATGGAGGGCAATGATTCCTGGATGTTTGCCTTTCTTCCGCACCATCATTGCACGGAAGAGATCTTCGAACGAACAGAGTCTCGGAGGAAGAATCTAGTGTGTCGGAGAAAGAATCTACACAATTACTAGAAAAATATAACCCACCGGGTTGTATTCTTAGAATGAACAAAAATTTGTTCATTCTAAGAATTTACCCTGCGTCTCTCAGTGGACGCTCGAGGCTTCGCCCGGCGTCTCTCAGTGGACGCTTGTAACAGGTGCAGGCCAATGTTTTTTAACAAAACGGTCTACAGCCCATGCAGCTCCCCATCCGAGAAGTACACAGATAATGTCTCCCAAAATGTTAATATCGGCGTCTCTATAGGCCTTTCCACCCGGCCAGAACGAGAGGTTTCTGGTGATATTCATTCCGAATTCAGAATTTTCGACTATTTCGAATACTACATTGATTACAAACCACCATATCAAAGGAATGCCGAAAAAGTATGCAACTACTCCGGAAGCAAAGTGAAGAAGGGAATATTGATCGAGGAAACGCAAACCCATTTTATACCTAGAGAAATCACATAGAAAACACATACAACCTTGTAGATTGTATACTTAATGCTTGGCATATATAGTTCTTTCATATTACTTTCTAATATGTTCACAATGCTGAGAGTGTTAATGTCAACTTCTTGCTTGTTCGAATGGTGATTGTTGTGTCTTCCCGATCCGAATGTTCGGGAAGTGGCTCACTATGACATGGTGATGGTACTGGATCAGAAATATAGTCTTTAACAAGTAAAGCAATGCTGATGCCATCCGAGTTAAAATCCCCAACATTACTAATCCCATCAGAAAGGAAAGACGGGCAATGAACTGGACCGAAAGGCACACCATCTGAAGCGGGGCCGGTGAAAGACACCAACACAGTCTTGAAGTCCTTAGAAATAGTTCCTCCGAAAGAAATAAATTCGGAAGCATTTCCGGCCAAAGACTCCAAACGCTCCCCAAAGCTAACGTCTTGAGATGTAGAATATTCACCAGTGACTGGATGACAGCTATTAGTGTAAATACCATAAAGCTTGTCACCTGAAAACGAATTAATAGGGGCAACCATCATCTTACCAGGAATCCCAGCTTCAGCTGGGCCGACAACTGAGTCGTCAAAAATTATAGCTGAAGATCTCTCTGAATTCGGGGTATCAAGAGCAAAAGAAAACTTCTTGACCATATTCCAGTTCAAGTCGACATCAACAGCGTAGATCTTGACATAAACTTTGTTGTCCTTGTAATAACTAACACCAATATGTGTTCCTTTACGATTGATAGTAACAGACACGCCTCGATAGTCGTTTGTGTCAACATCGGAAGCAAATTCTGTAATAGAACCATAATCAGAAAAACTATCCGGGGTGAACTTGGTAACCAAAACTCTAATAGCGCTAGTTTCAGGATTTGCAGCATGAAGATGAACAACACTAACTGAAGAATCGTCGCCGCTGTCGGAAATCCAAAGGCCTCGAATGCGACTGTATCTTTCCAAAAGAACTGGATCTATGCTAAATTCTGGGCATACCCATGTCGAACCTTGCTTTACATGATAGACCAACCTAGTATCACCTGTAGGACTAACATTTGCCGTCATAATAGTCTTGAAATCGATGTCGTAACGAATACCCATAATGTTAATGGGACTGTCTAGACCACTTGTCGTCGTGCCCGCATCTCCTTCGGAGCTGGCAGCGCCTGTTACACAGGCAGAGCCTGCCGCGAATATCACATCCCAATTGCTGGTAGCACGATTATACGAGTAAATCTTGAATACTTCCGTATTGGAAGTTGCCAAAACCAACGATCCATCACCACTGATGCCAACTCCCATACCCAAAGACTCACCAGTAGCACCAACAATAGTCTGTCCAACTTGAGACATCGACGAAACATGCATCTCAGAGTTGTACTTGATATCGTACACCTTGAAAGATCCTGTTTGAGGTGCCATTGTGCCAGTAGACAGGTCTGGTAAATGTGTATCAGTTACAACGATTCGACTTCCATTGCTGTTGACAGCAGCATTGAACATGTTAGTAGACGTTGTGTTGTTGAGAAGACGATTGATTTGGTACATGATTTTAGATTCTGTCAATTTATGTTCCAAAAATCTCGTATTTCTATCCCGAATCTCGTGACGATACGCGTTGTTAAATTAGTAGAACTAACTAAATTAGTTTGTTAATGAAAAAGCGCAAATGGTTCTTTCCGATCATATTTACAAGATATTCGTTGTTGCATTTGTCTGGATCGTTGGAACAATAATCACCTACTATGGAGTTAGGTCAGAACAATATCAAAACATGACTCTTTCTGTTTATCAACCGAAGTCTTGGATCTTTGGAGTTGTTTGGTCTTTCATCTATCTTTCTTACCTTTATGTTTGGACAAAGATGCCTGCTAATAATACATTATCCATATTATTTAATCTGAACATGGCTTTGAATTTACTTTGGATAGTTCTTTTCTTCTATGGATTCCAATTCAATGCCTCGTTTGTTGTAATTATTCTTCTTGCTTTTGTAACACTTGTTCAGGTTTGGTACATTTACACTCTTCAAATTCCTGGAAGTGGACTTTATCTGTTCTTGATATTGATTTATTTTTCTTGGCTCTGTGTTGCTTCGGTGTTGAACTATCATTTTGTTAATTTTTGAAAGATAATTTGAAAACTAGATGTTTCTAGAAATATTGCAATTGTATTTTTTTACTCAGAAAATACACACTTCTAAGATTCTATTTCTAGAATGAGAGATCGAGATCAATCAAGAACAGTCTTCAAGACGGCCAAGGGGGCCAAGGGGGGTGCCCTCTCTAAAGCCATTATGTGGGCTTCGTGGGCAGCCTCCTTGGCGGCTTTGAAGTCGAGCTTGGCGGCATCAATGCCAGCAATCATTTCGGCATCAGAACTGGACGCCATTTGAGCATCCCAGCATTCTCGCTGGTATTTAAACTCTGCAGCATCGAGTGATGCCTTCAAGACGGCCAAGGGGGCCAAGGGGGGTGCCCTATCGAAAGCCATTCTGTGGGCTTCGTGGGCAGCCTCCTTGGCGGCTTTGAAGTGGAGCTTGGCGGTATCAATGCCAGCAATCATTTCGGCATCAGTATTGGCCGTCATTTGAGCATCCCAGCATTCTCGTTGGAATTTTAACTCTGCAGCATCGAGTGATGCCTTCAATGTAGCGTTAGCCTCAGCTCGAGCCGTATCAAAGCTAGCTTTGCTGGCGATGTCGTCGGTGACGCGGGCAGCCTCGAGCGCAGCCTTGAAAGTAGCCTCGAGGGCAGCCTCGAGAGCTTCAATAGAAACGGGAGTTGAAGACATGGTGCGTTCAAAAGTTATAGAATTTTATATTCTCGAATCTCTCGAGATATTCAATTTGAACACCATTTTTAAGAATATTTTACTTTAGACAATTATTGTATCGACATTTTGTGGTAAAAGATTTACGAGATTATAGAATTGGCATGTAGATAGTGTGTTCTAAAGTCAAAAAATGTTCACAGTAACCAGAATATTAAGTTATTAATAGAAACAAGAATATTAAGTTATTAATAGAAACAAGAATATTAAGTTATTAATAGAAACAAGAATATTAAGTTATTAATAGAAACAAGAATATTGAATTGTTTATCTCAACCAGAACGTTCAAATTCCATCATGTTCATAATTGCTTTAGCACTTATCTTCACAAACGTCTTTGCGACATCGCCTAGTGACGGTATTAACACCGTTGTCACTTCGGCTGTTGTTAGACCCTTCAGCAAGAAAGACTATCAACGTTTGGTTAATTCCTTTAATTCTTGGAATACGTACAGTCCATGCGTCAATACATCAGACACAGACTTGATCTTGAGCTATTCTCAAAATATTAGCGGCTCTGTTGATGCTATACTTCAAGAATTCCGTAACAATTGGACGAATCTGTCTTGGTCAAAGTGTTTCAAAGACTTGATTTTCCACAGCTCAGGCATCAGTGATACCTTAGACGTCTATGAACCTCAAAACTATTCAACAAATACGTTATGGGTTTCGGGACCGAATCGTCAATTCATTGAGATCAATCGTTACATTACTAGTCAAAAGAAGTACAGTTTTTGGATTCTCTTGGAAATGGATATTCTTGTTCGTAAATCCGGTTTCCTTGATGCTCTCGCAGCTGAAGTCAACGCTAACGCGCCGTTCACAGTTCTTGGGTCAAAATACAAAGGAGATCGATGGGACATGATTATGACTGAAGTTAGTCCGGCTTTGAAGAATCATATCAATGGTAATGCGATTTACAATCACACTAACGTTGATTTTATCAATCTCGTATACCGTCTCGAAACAGACCAGAATTCTGAATTCCGGAACATCCCATATGACTATCGATTGAGTGAACTGATTTCAGAACTTAATCTCAAGAATACGTACAAATCTTCTTCCAACGTCCTTGGGAATTATGCTTCAACAAACATTCCTGAAACTCTTTTCTCAAAAGAATTTCTAATCCATGGAGCAAAACTTGTTGATCTTTGGGAAGCACCGTTAGGGCTCGTAGTTTCTGATTGGGGTTTGGAAGATTACATTGATAGATTCCATGACGGTATCGTTACCGGTAGTCATCCTTTTACGGAAATCGTTTACGTTGTTCCTTTCCACAAGCTTCCAAAGCTGAAAGAGTACAACTTCCAATCGAAGACAACCAGGAATCGAATCAATGTCAGATACGTGAGCAGGAACAGTCCAGAAGGCAATTCAACCATGGATTACCTAGATTCTTGTATTTACCAACCAGAGACGAAATTCTTCATGACGACCAATACGTATATGCGTGTAGCTAGCCCTGTCAGAGTTTCAGTTCTTAACAACAAACCAGTGATTGATTACATCCCCTACAATTCATTTCTTTGCCTTGACGATACTGTTTGCAGAGACCTTGGATTGTCTGTTAGCAGGCAGTTGAATGTATCTGCGAAA
>Ga0209174_10001284_pt1 | contig 17913 bp, 16 predicted proteins | sample JI91814BDNA_FD_187505 | JGI IMG/M metagenome (GOLD analysis project Ga0209174, IMG submission 187505) | Wastewater effluent complex algal communities from Wisconsin, to seasonally profile nutrient transformation and Carbon sequestration -... | ecosystem: Engineered > WWTP > Effluent > Algae...
GCAACCATTTATCACTACACCATCCCAACTCTACGCCAACTCCACTTCATTTTGCAAATTTTTAATGCACATAATCAAAGAGGCTGTTACGGCCGTGCAAAAATTGGGCACCACCCTGAGCTGTTACAAATAAATGCAAAAACTAAACGTGCTGAACTCGCTACGCTCAAACATGCAGCACGTTTAGTTTTTGCATTTATTTTAACTGGGCCTAGAAGCCAATTTTTTGTTCGATAATATATTTGGGCCGCTGCTTTACTTCGTTAAAAATCTTGGCGATATATTCGCCTAAGACACCAATCGAAATTAACTGCACTCCGCAAAAGAAGAATATCGCCACCATGATTGAAGCATAGCCTGGTACATCGACACCAAACATTAAGGTTTTAATGCAGATCCAAGCAGCAATGGTGATCGAACATAGAGCAATACCAAGACCAATGAAACTCCAGATGCGTAAGGGTAAATTAGAAAAAGAAGTAATGCCGGTAATAGCTAGTTCGGTTAGACGTTTAAAACTCCAAGAGCTAGAGCCGCTTATTCTTTCGGCAACTGCAAATGGCACGCCTATGCTTTTAAAGCCAACCCAGGCATATAGTCCTTTCATAAAACGATTACGTTCAGTACATTGATTAATGGCGGCAACCACTTTTTGATCTAATAATCTAAAATCACCGGCATTTGGCACAATATGGATCTTAGTTATTTTTTGCATAGTATGATAAAAATTATAAGTAAACCAACGTTTGATTAGTGATTCATGATTACGATTTTGTCTGATACCGTACACCATGTCATAGCCGTTAACCCACTGTTGCAGGAATTGTTGAATAACAGCAATTGGGTGCTGAAAATCTGCATCGATTAATACCGTTACCTCGCCAGAACTATGATCTAAACCCGCAGTTAATGCTGCTTCTTTGCCGAAATTACGCGATAATTTAATTAATTTTACTGCTCCAGAAATAGCGTATGGTAAAATATTAGGTACTGATACATCTATGCTACCATCGTCGACCAAAATAATTTCGTAATTACTGGTAATGATAGCTAATTCTGTTTGCAGACTGTGAATAAATAAGCCTATGCCAGCGCCTTCATTATGCACTGGTACTACGCAGGAGATTCTAACTTGTTTGGCCGCTAATTTAGCTGCACGCTCAGTTAACATAAATTTGCTCCTTAGATTTAAAAATCCAAAATTTACATATTGTAAAATTCAGGATAAAAATAGCACCAGTGGTAAATAGCTGCGCTAACATATAATGCCAATTAAATGTTTTTACTAGTATAAACATCAACATAGTATTATTTAAGCCACTAAAGCCAGTTAATAATAAATATCTACCCAGGCTAGTAAAATTAGGTTGTGCGAGTTTAAACACAAATTTACTGTTAAATACAAAACTTACGCTAGCACCACATAAAAAAGCTATTATAGTTGCGACAACTGGGTCTAATAAATGCAAAATATCGACCAATAAATATAAACAAGCAAAATGCGTCAGTGTAGCGCCTACGCCAATTAACGTATAGTTAAAAAACTGATGAAATCTTTTGTATATATAAAGTATAATGACCGACTCCAATTACAAATATTGAGGTTTTGTGCATGCGACTTAAACCAATTGTGCTTACTGATAAGTCATTTGCTTGGCTCATTTTGCTTGCTGCCAGCAGCCTGCTCTGCACTTTATTTTTACCTTCAGTTGGTGAGGAAGGTGTGTACACTAATATAACTTTAGAAATGCTGCATAACAAGAACTATTTGGTGCCAACTCTGTATGGTGTGCAATACTCAAGGCCGCCGTTGTTTAATTGGTTGATTATATTATATACCCAGGTTTTGGGGCCAACGCAAGTTGTGTTGGCTGCGCGTTTAGTGAATATAACAGCAACTTTAGCTACGGCTGGCGGGTTAATCTGGTTTACACGGCGGATTTTTGTTGAGCAGCGTTTGGCACTATTAGCTGGTGCAGTTTATTTAAGTGGTGATTTATTATTTAAACGTGGTTGGTTAGCGTATGCCGACTCGTTATTTAGTTTATTTATTTTTACCGCGATTGCGTGTTTGTGGTTAGCGCTAGAATATAAACAAAAACGTTGGTTGTTAGGGGCGGTAATCAGTTTATCTTGTGGATTCCTGGCGAAAATCCATACGGCGTATGTATTTTATGGCATAGCTGGTTTAGTTTTGTTATGGCAGCACCCAAATCGTAAGTATCTATTTTCGCCGTTTAGTTGTTTGTTGCATTTACTAGCGCTAGCTTTTCCTCTGTATTGGACATTAAGTGTTATGCATGGTTATGGCGGCATGGGCACCACCTGGTTACAGTCGCAGTCATTTTTAGCTTGGCCAGGATTATTGGCTTATGCACAGCGAATATTAATAACTTATCCGCTCGATATAGCTTTGCGCTTTTTGCCTAGCAGCATAATAGCGGTATATCTGCTTTACAAAATGCGCTCTGCACCAGCATTAACTGCGCCACCGCTGGCGATAAGAATAATTTTTTGGTTGACGTTATGCAACTTGTTGCCGTATTGGTTAGTGCCAGCGAGTAATATCCGCTATATTTTGCCATTGTATCCGTTTATTGCATTGTTAATTGCTTACGTGATTTGGCAAGCAAGTGATGCGGTACGCAAATTAGCGGTACATGGTTTATTAGCTGCGATAAGCTTAAATTTTGTGTATAGTTGTTGGTGGTTGCCGTATGAGCATACAACTTATCGTGGTAACGCTGCCATAGTGGCGCAACAAATTTTAACGCGCACTGCAAACAGCGAGTTGTATATTAACGACTCAACTTCAGCTGGTTTGCGTGTAGCGGTAGAATTAAACAAATTAAGATACCCTAGTCCGCCATTAACTGTAGCGCCAGCAAAGTTCACTGGCTATGTATTAGCAGATAATATTAATCCGCCGTTAGGTGAACTGGTTAAGATCTATGAATTACGCCATAACAAATTATATTTATTTTTTAACGCTGGCACGGGTTAGTCGATCGTTAATTGCCGCCCAGGAAATTGTTAGTGGTACTTGTTCGACCAATATCGCGGTATTATTTAATTGATCATGGGCGCGTAAATTCGCATATAAGTCGTGCGCATACGCAACTGGATCCAGCGGCAGTTGTTGCCAAACTATATTAGTTGCTAAATCAACGGGTTTACTATGCAAACTAATTACAGAAATATTTGCTTGTTGTTGCGCATAAGCAATTATATCGTTAAGCGCTAATAAATAAACGGGTGTATTAGGTGCATAATGTGACTCATCGCCGCCTGCAGTGCGGATGCTAGTTTGCGGCATGCTATTAACTAGTACTTTGGTTTGTAAGATTTGTTCGATTGCCGCGGCAGTGATCGCGCCCTGACGCATTATAACTGGCTGCTGATTACTTAAATATATAATCGTCGACTCTATGCCAATTGCGCAGGGGCCGCCGTCGACAATTGCTGCTACTGCGTCGCCTAAATCAGTGGCTACATGCGCCGCCAGTGTTGGGCTTACGTGACCATATTTATTTGCTGAAGGCCCGACTAAGCCAGAACCAAATTTTCTTAATAATTCAAGCGTTAATGGGTGCTTGGGGATGCGTAGCGCGATTGTATCTTGGCCACCAGTAATTAGCGCTGACACGCTAGGATGTTTGGGTAAAATTATGGTTAACGGCCCGGGCCAGAAACTCGCGGCTAATAACCAGGCGCTGGCAGGGATACGCGTTGCCCACTCGCTTAATTGCTGTGCATCAGCAATATGTACTATTAATGGGTGATCAGCCGGACGGCCTTTAGCCTGGAAAACTTTCTGGATGGCATCAGGATTTCTGGCATCCGCGCCTAAACCGTAAACCGTTTCGGTCGGGAACGCTACTAACTCGCCGCTACGCAAGTAGCTTACGGCTAAGTCTAGGTTTTGTGTTGCTTTATTAGACACTTCTAGCATAATTGAATACAGCGCGACGCGAAAATGAGTTATGGTATTATAGATCTGGTGGTGCAACAAGGGGAACGCAAGGGTGAGAGGAATTAATAACCGTAAGTTTATTAAGTTAACCAAGTTTTCGCTGGTGTTTATTGTTAGTCTAGGCTTATTAGCACCATTAGCGATGGCGCGTTTAACCGGCTCGCTATCGACCGAAGCAATAACCGAGCGTTTACAGCCATTAGGTAAAGTTAACATTGAAGGCGCTGATGCTGCGGCAGCTAGACAACAAGCCACGGCTGGCAGTGGTGGTCCAAAATCTATCTACGAAAATAATTGTAAAATGTGTCACCAAACCGGGGTAGCGGGTGCGCCTAAATTGAGCAATAAAGCTGATTGGGCACCGCGGATTGCCCAAGGTGTGGATACGTTAGTTAAAACTGCGATCTCTGGCATCCGCGCCATGCCGCCCAAAGGCAATTGCCTCAAGTGTACTGAAGATGAGATTAAGCAGACCGTACAATTTATGATCGACGCTGCTAAATAGGCTCACTAATTTCATAAAAAAATTGAAAAAAATAAACTAAAAAAATTAGTGGGCTGCATGTTCGAGCGTAGCGAGTTCAGCACGCTAATTTTTTTAGTTTATTTTTTTTATTTTTTCACTGGTTCTAACATCAGTTTTAATGCCGATAGCTTGGCCTTGCCTTTTGCTTGGCGTTGCATAGGATCTTGCTTGGTGTTTAAGCCTTCCCAAATTAATAAATCGCTAGGCAGTTCAGCTAGAAACCTACTTGGTTGGCTATCAATTAGCTCTTTATAGCGGCGGCGTTGCTTGCTTAAAGTTAGAGTCAAAGTGCGTTGAGCGCGTGTTAAGCCTACGTAAGCTAAACGTCGTTCTTCTTCAATCGTATTAGCTTCGATGCTATTACGATGCGGCAGCAATTCTTCTTCTAGGCCTAAAATATAAACATGCATAAACTCTAAGCCTTTTGCCGCATGTAAGGTTAATAAATTTACTCGATCCGAATTATTTTCTTCGGCATTACGGCTGAGCATATCGATTAATAACATTTTATTTAACGCTTCGACCAGGGTTAAATTATCTTTTAATAGTCGCTCTAGCCATTCTAGTAAGTCGTTAACGTTTTCCATGCGCTTTTCAGCTTGCACGGGATTACTGCAGCTGTCAAGTAACCATGTCTCGTAATCAATTTTAGCTACCATGCCACGAATTACCGCCATTGGGTTTTCATTTTGTAAATCATCAACTACGAAATTTAACCAATTTGCGAACTCTTGTAATTTATGCAATGGCTTGCCAGTTAAAGTTTGTTCGAGGCCTAATTCAAAGCTTGCTTCGAATAAACTAGTTTCGCGCTGCTGGGCGTAGGCGCTAAGTTTTTCTAGGGTCGCAGGGCCAATTTCACGCCGTGGTATATTGGCAATGCGTAAAAACGCACCATCGTCAGCATGATTAACTAATAATTTTAAATATGCGAGAATATCTTTTACTTCACTGCGCGAAAAAAACGAAGTGCCACCGCTTAGTTGATAAGGGATTTGATATTCACGCAAAGCTTTTTCAATTATGCGCGACTGGTGATTGCTGCGGTACATTACTGCGTAGTCGCTAAATTTAGTTTGATTCAGAAATTTATGTTGATGAATTTCAGCGGCAATTCTATTTGCTTCTTCTTGCTCGTTTGGGTTTAAAATAACACGTATGGGTTCGCCAGCGCCTAAATCACTCCAAAGATTTTTTGCAAACACATTGGAGTTATGGCTGATCAAATGATTCGCTGCCTGCAAAATTGTGCCAGTCGAACGATAATTTTGCTCTAAAGTGATCACTTTTAAATTTGGATAATCTTGCTGCAGTAACTGTAAATTTTCGTGGTTTGCCCCACGCCAAGCGTAGATTGCTTGATGATCATCGCCCACCACAGTTAACGCTCCTTTGGCGCCGGTTAAATGCCGCACTAATTCGTACTGGGTGGTATTAGTGTCTTGATATTCGTCGACCAGTAAGTACTGGATTTTATTCTGCCATTTCTCTTTAAGTTCAGTATTATGTTTAAGCAATTGTAATGGTAACAAAATTAAATCATCAAAATCTACGGCGTTATAACTACGTAAAGTTTGTTGGTATACAGCATACAAGCGTGCAATAGCAAATTCAGTTTCGTCTTTGGCAATAGTTAACGCTTGTTCTGGTAAAATCGCCGCACTTTTCCAGTTGGAAATTTGTTGTTGCTGTTTTTGCAATTGTTCGTTAATTTCGCTGCCATCTCTGCCGGAGATATCACGCAACAAATTTAGCACATCTTCACTGTCATATATAGATATATTAGCTTTAAGCCCCAAGTGTAAATGCTCTTTACGAATAAAATTCAAGCCAAACGTATGAAAAGTTGAAACAGCTAAGCCTTTGGCTTTAGATCCAAGTTTGTGGCTAATACGTTCGGCCATTTCGCGTGAGGCTTTATTGGTAAAAGTTACGGCAAATATTTTATTGGGTTTATAACCGCATTCTTCAATTAAGTAGGCGATTTTGTGTGTAATAACGCTGGTCTTACCGCTGCCGGCACCGGCTAAAACTAACAGTGGTGAGGATAAATGTTTGACCGCAGCTATTTGTTGTGGATTTAGAGTTTGCATTTAATTTCGAACATCACGGCTATTGACGAATCTGGCACTGCATCTAAAGTCGCAGGTTGCCATTTGGGATCGTGGGTTTTATCAATTAGTGTGGCGCGAATCCCTTCGTAAATATCGTGACGTTGAATTAGCTGTAGCGATAAATTTAATTCCATTTCTAAGCTAGTAGTAATATCTTGTTTGGCACCCAAGGTAATGGCTTTATGTGTGACTTTGAGACTAGTAGGTGATTTAGTTTGCATAATAGCCACTTGCGCCAAAGCCCAAGTAGAAGCATTAGTATTTAATGCGTTAATTATTTGCTTAACATCCGGCTGGCTAAAACAAGATTTAATAATATCAATATGCGTTGCTAATTGGCTATTAGTACTAGGTAGGCTGAATTCAGCAATTATTTTATTTATACTGGCAATCGGATTAATTTTTAAGTCTTGTTGACTTAATTTATTAATTAGCGCAGGAAAATTATTTTTTGGTACAAGATTATTAACTAAACCAATATAGATTGCATCGTGAACGTTAATAATGCTACCAGTTAAGCCTAGATACATACCGGTAAAATTTGGGCAATTGGCGAGAAAAAAACTGGCGCCAACATCTGGATATAAACCAATACCAACTTCGGGCATAGCTAATTTTAAGTTTTCCGCAGCAACTACATGCGAGCCGTGTACTGATAGGCCTAAACCACCACCCATGGCGATGCCGTCTAATAACGCTATATACGGCTTAGGATAATTATGAATCAATTGATTCAATTTATATTCATGGCGGAAAAACGGCGCATATTGTGTTATATCTACTGAACTAGCCGCATACATTTGCCGCAGATCGCCGCCAGCAGAAAATGCTCGCTCGCTAGAGCTCTGAATTATTACTGCATTAATATCTGGATGTTTAGCCCAAGCGTATAACTGATCACTAATGTCAAGAACCATTTGCACCGATATCGCATTTAAAGCGTGTGGGCGATTTAAAGTTATAATACCTAACAGCCCGTTGTTAGCCGGTATTTCAGTAAAAATAACGAGAGATTCAGTTGTTTGTTGCATAGCCAATATTAGCATTTAAGCCTAGCTTTAACAATACTTGCAATTAGAAAGCTGTAGTGTTTAATCTAGACCTAAAACCTAAGGCTTCTTTCAAATGTTCGGCTGCTATATTCTCTGCAGCAGCAAGATCTGCAATAGTGCGCGCGACTTTTAAAATGCGATAAAAACCGCGCGCTGATAAATTAAGTTTCTCGATTGCAAGTTTAATAATAGTTTTGCTCTCAGCATCTAATTGGCAAAATATTTTTATTTCACTATTGCTTAATAAGCTATTAGCTTTTTTACTGCGCTGTTGTTGTAAAGCCATTGCTGCTTGTACCCGTTGTTTTATTGCCCCAGATGTTTCGTTGTTATTAGTGGAATAATCTGTAAGTAATTCTGGATTTAATGCCGGCACTTCGATATGCATGTCGATACGATCTAACAGCGGGCTAGAGATGCGTGCTTGATAGCGACTAATTTGCTCGCCACTGCAGCGACATTGACGACTTGGATTACCTAGTTGGCCGCATGGGCAAGGATTCATCGCGGCAATTAATTGAAACTTGGCAGGAAAAACAGCTTTGCGCGTGGCGCGTGAAATAACAATACAACCAGCTTCCATTGGTTCGCGTAATACTTCTAGTGCATGGCGATCATATTCAGGTAATTCATCTAAAAATAATACGCCGTGATGTGCTAAAGAAATTTCTCCCGGCTTAGGATAGCTGCCACCGCCAACCATCGCAATTGCCGAAGCAGTATGATGTGGCGTACGAAACGGTCGTTGTTGCCATTTTAGCGGCGAGATGGCAGCTTGACTAAGCGAATAAATAGCTGCAACTTCCAGTGCTTCTTCCGTAGTAAGTGTTGGCATAATAGTTGGCAATCTACTGGCGAGCATAGTTTTACCAGTACCAGGTGGGCCAATAAGTAACATGCTATGACGGCCCGCAGCAGCTATTTCCAGCGCGCGTTTAGCGTAAGGTTGGCCTTGAATCTCGGCAATATCAATGTTATTAGTATTAGCTTCTATGGTGTTAGGTAAAGTAAATATATACGGCGCTAATAATTTAGTATTTTCTAAATGCAGACATACTTCGCGTAAAGTGCGTGCCGCATAGACCGTATTATCTTGCGGCATCGCTGCTTCAAAGGCGTTGTCAGCGGGAATAATTAAATTGCGTTGTGCTTTACGTGTACCGATCGCAAACGGTAAGGCGCCTTTAATCGCGCGCAATTGCCCAGATAAGGCTAACTCACCAGCGAATTCATAAGTGCTAATTTTGGCGAGGGATAATTGATCCGAGGCAGCTAGTATGCCTAAGGCAATTGGCAAATCAAAGCGGCCACCTTCTTTGGGTAAATCTGCCGGAGCTAAATTTATAGTGATCCGTCGTCGCGGGAAATCATATTGGCTATTTAAAATTGCACTGCGTACCCGATCTTTACTTTCTTTAACTTCGGTTTCCGGCAAACCAACGATGGATAATCTAGGCATGCCACGTGAAATATGTACTTCGACGCTTACCAGTGGTGCCTCTAAGCCCACCGCTGTAGATAATTGCAAGTCGAGATATCGTCATGGTTGATCGCTAGTTCTAGATTACTTAGTGTTTAGCAACAATACCTGACGATGGTTATGGTGGGTATCGCGAGTTTTGTGATATTAATAATACAAATTAACACACTACCTTTTGCTCTTTTATCGCTTTACGAAACGTTCTGCCCAAATATATTGCAATTACAAACCATACTAATACTAATGGGAAACCAATAAGCCCACTTAAAGTAAGATAATGTGCTCTACCAGCTAGTTGTCCAAAAGAGCTTTGTAATGGCTTAAGTAACATATTAAAAATTGAACCAGCTTCTTTAGATGCTCTGGAACCAAAAGTTTCAATCCAGGCTTGAGCTTTAAAACGCACATCAGTAGTTGTCGGTATATATAGTTGCTTTAATGCGGGGCCATTTAATGCGTAATTTATCGCTTTAGAACCGACCATTAGCGCAAATAAGAATGACAAGGTATTAAAAGACATAAATCCAAATAACGCCAAACCTACTATTATGGGCATTGCAGCCAAGGCCACACCGATACCTAAGTAACGAGTGACATTGCTAATGCCTAGAAGTAAGCAAAGTAAGGAAACAATATTGACGCTCGATCCATAGATACTAAGATAATTACTTAAGGCCACACCACTAAATTTTGCACTCGCGGCCAGTTTAAAATTAAAATCAAATATAGTAATTATAAGTTCATAAATAAAATTAGCTGAAAAAATAGCAATTAAGTATTTATGTGACAACAATAGTTTTAGGCCTTCTAAAAACCCAGGCTCTTGTTGTGCTTGTTCTTTATGCTCATTCTTACCATGGAATGAAACCAATAGATTACTTGGTGTGACTTTTAAAAAATAACGAATCATTGGAATAATAGATAAAATCAAGCAGCCTAGAATCACAATCGACAGCGTATCGGTTGCTAATCCTAAACGATGCGGCAAGCCACCAATGCCGTATGGACAAATTATACCACCCATTTGCCCTATTGCTACCACTAACGGAAAACCTCGTTTAGCTGATTGAGCTTCTGTAGTATCTGTGGCGAAAGCCCAAAATAATGCCACAACCAATGAACCAAAACTCTCAATAAATAGATACCATACGTAACCTAAAACTTTAGTACCTAGTAGCAACATAAATGGCCTGCTTGCAATTTCATCGGCTGTTCCTTGTGCGGCCCACATTAAAACACTAAAGGCCAACACTGCAAGCCCATAAAAAGTAGGTAAAATTATCAGCATTTTTTCTCTTGACGTGCGTTCTAATAATTTTGTATAAAAAATTACGAGCGGCAATAATGCAAAAACTGATACAGTCTTGGCATAAGGAAGATGCATTTTATCCACCAGTTGAATGAAAAGAGCGTCTTTTAAAGGCCTTAAGGTCCAATAAACTCCAATAATTACAGCAAATATGCCACCCATATACAAAAATTTCTTAAATTCGGCACGCTCAAAGTTGCCAAAATTGAAACTACAGATTCGCATTAAAAATTTTAACATTTGTTCCTATCTTCCCGCCTCTATTTTGGTTAAATACTAGTGGATTGTAAAACGCTTGTAAAACCGATATAATAGATATTCTATATCGTTAAACCCGATATAAAAAATAAGAGGAGCATCACTTGAATAGTTTATTGCGCCATTTGCGTATAGCTGATTTAGAACTGTTTATCTCTGCAGCTCGTCTAAATAGTGTAAGTAAAGCAGCGTTAATTCATCATATAAGCCAAAGTTCGGCAAGTGCAGCCATACAACGTGTAGAAGCAGCGTTTGCTCGTTCATTATGTCGGCATGAAAAAAGACACTTCCGTTTAACTCAAGAGGGCTATATTCTCATCCCTAAAATTGATGAGTGGCTAAAACAGTTTAAAGAGCAAATTGCGGCAAATATAGAAAGGCCGCTGAGGTTAGTGACTACCAGAGCTATTGCGCGAGTGATTTTACCAAACATATTATCTGTAGAAAAAATTGATCTGCAACTCTTACGCCCTGATAAAGCCTATGCGGCGGTACTTAAAGATGAAGCTGATCTCGCTATTGTGCCTGACAATGCTTTATGGAATGATGTTTGTGCAATTGAGGTTGGCTTTGGATCTTTTGGCTTATACTCGTCCAGCCCAGATACGGAATTGAGCCCTGTGTTATTACCTGAAAATCAAATTGAAATCTTAAGCTTTATGCAAAGATGGAACAAGATGTACGACAAACCGATTGAAATTAAAGCACGAATTCCAAGCTGGTCGCTCATTGCCGATATTTGTGCAACTTCGACAGATATAGGATTTTTGCCAGATTTTTTAGCGAGAAAAGTTGGCTTACATCCAGTATCTTGGCAACCACCTACATCACGCTTTAAAGTGCTCGCATTATATCGTTTACCAGACGCTAGTTTGCAGCTACGAATTAATAAATTAACTGATTTATGCAAGATGATATTTTCTAATGAACAGCCGATTGTTAATTAGACCACCACAATGGCTGAGCAATAATCCGGTGTTATTAGTGTTTAGCAACAATATCTGACGAGGGTTAGGGCGGGTATCGCGAGTTTTGTGGTATTAACAAGAATTAATGCGGGTGGGCCTTGGATCCGCCTGATCCTGAAAATAGTATTTTTACGGTAGACTAATAACAAAATACATGTTACGTTCATTTATAAATAATCCAGATTTAAACTTGGTCATGTGGGTGCTAAACTTAGGGCTATGAAACAGAATATACATAAATCATTATTTAAGTTTATTTGTCATTTTCTAAAACCATACAAACTTTGGGTTATAGCCTACGTAATTGTGGCGATTATAACGGGATTTAGAGTGACGTTTAATGCTATTTTAATTAAGGATATCATTGATACCCTTATTGAAGCTGCTAGTCATGCCGATATTGTGCAGCTACTCTTTTGCCCGGTACTTTTATTTTTACTGAATTTAGCAGTTTTTGAAGTTTGTTGGCGCGCTCACGATGCTATAAGGTACAAAATACAGCCATTAATTAAAAATGACATTATTAAAGACTCATTTTCCTATGTTGAGCAGCAATCATATCAATTTTTTCAAAATACTTTTGCCGGTAAAATTGCTAGTAACATAAGTATATTAGCCACTGGAGTCGAAGATGCAATTAGTATGGTTCCACATTTTATTATCTTGTGTTTGGTACAACTTATAGGGTCATTGATTGTATTGTATTATGTTAATACCCAATTTTGTCTAGGTTTAGCTGTATGGACAATTTGTTTTCTTGTTTTTAGCTTTAAGTGTTCAAAACAAATTATAAATCTATCAGCAGCGCTAGCCGAAAGTGAATCTGAAGTATCTGGAGTAATTGTTGATTCAATCGGTAATTCACAAAGTGTTAGAATGTTTGCACGTAACGTATTTGAATTGACTCACATTACCAAATCATTAGTACTAATGTGCAATAAGTTTAGGAAAAAATCTGGCTTCATGATTAAAGTCTATTCTGTACAGGGCGTGTCTATAGTTTTACTCCTAGCCTTTATGCTTTATACCCTAATTAAGCTTAAAACATTGAATGCCATCTCAATTGGTGATTTTGCGTTAGTTCTAACTTTATCAGTTGAAGTTGCATGGGGCGTATGGTGGTTAACCGAACAAGCAACCAATATGATCAACGCACTTGGTCGTTGCAAGCACGCTTTAAATAGCCTGTTTGTGCCATTAGAAATTAAAGATCAGCCACAGGCATCCATCCTAAAAGTAACCACAGGACGCATAGTTTTTGATGATGTACATTTCAGTTATCCAGGTTCAGAGCCACTGTTTCAAAAAAAGCATGTTGTAATTGAGCCGGGACAAAAAGTTGGTTTAGTGGGCTATTCTGGCAGTGGTAAAACCACTTTTGTTAATTTAATTTTGCGTTTGTATGACTTAAATTCTGGTAGTATTCTGATAGATGGTCAAAACATTAAAGATGTAACTCAAGCCTCATTGCATACGGCGATTGGCATGATACCACAGGACCCGTCACTTTTTCATCGTACATTACGCGAAAATATCCTTTATGGTGATTTGACGGTTAATGAACATGAAATGATTAATGCTGCAAAACGCGCTAGTGCACATGAATTTATTACAAAATTGCCTGAAAAATATAATTCTTTGGTAGGAGAACGCGGCGTAAAATTATCCGGAGGACAGCGGCAACGCATAGCAATTGCTCGTGCTATGTTAAAGAATGCGCCAATTTTAATTTTAGACGAGGCAACTTCTCAGCTTGATTCTGTTACCGAGCAACAGATTCAAGAAGCATTATGGGATCTAATGCAAGGCAAAACCTCCATTGTGATTGCACATCGCTTGTCTACTTTGCTGCAAATGGATCGAATCTTAGTATTTGATGAAGGTAAAATCATTGAGGATGGATCTCACAAACAATTGCTGGCACGACAAGGTTTGTACAAGACCCTATGGGATGCTCAGGTAGGTGGATTTTTACCAGATTAACAAGAATGTATATCGCGAGCAGTTTATTCACCTAAAATCTTATAGGCCTTTGTCTTCCTAGCAGGTTGCCCACGACACGCCCATTCTTCGCTACGAATTTTCCGTAAATGTTCCATATTGAATTCTGCAATAACTATCTGTTCGCGATCATCTGCCATAACAATTTGTTTACTAAGGTTATCAAAGGCACAAGAGTGCCCGTCGTTTTTGGGCGCAGGATAGTTTGTCATCGCAACTCCAAGTAATTCTTGATATCCCATGGCTCTAAATCCTGTAAGTCTAGCATCACCCAGTACGTCATCAGTTGCTAGTGGACAAGAATTAGGTACTATGACTAGTTCTGCACCATTTAAAGATAGTGTTCTAGCGCTTTCGCAAAATTCTCGGTCCATGCAGATCATCGCGCCGAGCTTGATGGTTCCTGCACCATAATCTAATTCAGATATACTAAATTTTTCACCAGGGGTTAACTCCTGCTCCATACCGTCTGGTTTAAAATCACAAATATGTACTTTTGCGTACTCTAAGATTACTTTGCCATGGCGATCGATTACCAATAAGCAATTTTTAGGGCCAGTACTATGTTTTTTTATGAAGGTAACAGCAATTGCCATTTGTAATTCTTTGGCAAGCTGCATATGTTTAGCAACAAAGGGGTGGGAATTTTCTATCGCATTCTCAATATTCATTAACTCTGGCGCATACCCAACTTGCCATGCTTCTGGGAAAAGCGCCAAATCAGCATTCATAGCCTTTGCTTGACGGCAATAATCGATGCCTTTCGCTAAGTTGCCATCAATCGAATTAGTAGGTGAGATTTGTAGTAGCGCAATTTTAAATGTAGTCATCTAGGTGCCTATTGTATTGAGATTTTTCCAACATATCAGATAGCATAGTATACTTATTTTTATTGGTATAAATAAGCTGAATTTAATATTATGTCAGACACAATAATTGCAACACAACGCCTAATTTTACGTCAATGGCGTGATTCAGACCTTCACATTATGGCAGCAATAAATCAAGATCCCCAAGTAATGGAGCATTTTCCAGCGCCTAAAACTTTGGAAGAAACGCGTAGTTTTATTGCTGATAACAGAGCTTTGTATAAGCAAGTAGGATATTTTTTATACGCAGTGGAATTAGAAGATACCCATGATCTTATCGGCTGGGTAGGATTAAATCCTGTCGATGCAGAAATGCCTTGCGCACCAGCAGTTGAAATTGGCTGGCGCATAGGTGCCAAATATTGGGGGCATGGTTACGCAACTGAAGCAGCACAAGCTGTGGTCTACTACGCTTTTAATACTTTGGGTCTAGATGAATTGGTAAGCTTTACCGCGACAACTAATAAGCGATCAGAAAAATTAATGCAACGTTTGGGGTTTGTGCATTGTGCAAGCGAGGATTTTGATCATCTTAAGATTGCGCCAGACCACAAGCTAAGCAGACATGTACTGTATCGGTTAAATCGTAGTATACTCCTTACTTAAGACTTTTAACTAGCATTTAGGTCATTAATAGTTCAAAAAATCATGATTTTTGGTCGTCCAGGGAAATGTGTTGAAGAATAAAGAATAAAGAATAAAGAATAAAGAATAAAGAATAAAGAATAAAGAATAAAGAATAAAGAATAAAGAATAAAGAATGAAGAGGTGGATGCCACATAACTAAAATGCCATTTTTGTGTAATGCAATCAGCAACAGACTCTGCGACCTGCTGTATTGATAACGCAATAGTATCTAACCTTTTACATATTAAATCAGGCATGTAGCGATGGAGATCTGGTTTTTTTTATACAGGCTGCAGCGTCATTTAAGTAATATCCCTTATCACAACGTTTACACTCTCCATCATTATTGCGCCTATTACATTTGATATTTTCAAAACAGGTTAGAGTTAATTTAGACACGGAATATGGTTTTTCGCATTCCACACATACGCCATCTCTAGTGTGCGTATTCCAGTCAGAATGAACACCGATTCCGGAATGAAGTTGAACACTGATTCCGATTTTACCTGAACACTAATTCCGGGCTTATTTGAACAACTAGCGTTAGTAAAGATTATTTACCAATTTCCTCTAGTTGTAAAGTACTTTGCTTCTTACGCATGTTTTCGCCTGTCAGCTCTATACGGATGGAGTTATGTATTAGCCTATCCAGAATGGCATCGGCAAAAGTTTTATCGTGTAGATGCTCATGCCAGCTGGCTACTGGTAATTGGCTAGTCACGATTGTTGAGCGTTTTTGGTACCGGTCATCTAAGATTTCCAGCAAGTCTTGTCTACGCTCACCATCTAAAGGCACTAACCCCCAATCATCTAAAATTAGTAAGTCCAATTTGGCCAATTGGCCTAAGCATTGTGCATAGGTACCATTGGCTCTGGCTATTTTTAATTCCTCCCATAATCTGGGTAGCCGATAGTAGCGGCAGGTATAGCCGTCCAAGCAACCACGATGAGCTAATGCACAGGCAATATACGTTTTCCCACAACCAGTGGAGCCAGTAATTAAAAGGTTTAGTTTATATTGTAACCACTGATTATGGGATAACTCTAACATTTTGGCCTTGGCTACACCCCTGTGATTATCATAACTAATGTCTTCAATACAAGCGTGTTGTTGTAATTTTGCTGACGTTAGGCGCCGCTTAAGTTTACGATTTTCACGCGCCAGCCACTCTTGCTCAACTAAAATGGCTAACCGCGATTCAAAATCTAAATCAGATGGTGGTTGTTGTAATTGTTGAGCTAGGGCATCGGCCATGCCATTGAGCTTCAAAACACGTAATTTATCTACTGTTGGTTGACTTAACATATTTGTGACCTCTTAAGTTATTGATAATAATCTGCGCCACGAATGTTTTCATGAGCTATTAATGGTGCATCTTGCATTGTATTGTTGACTGGTACCTCCTCTAAGTGATTTTTTAAAATGGCTTCCACTTCTTGATAACGAGTAGCTCCTGCAGTCAATGCCTTATGGCAAGCCTTGTCTAGACGTGTATCACCGTAATGATTACTTAAGCGCAATAGCCCAAGGCAAGCACGATATGCTTGCTGTGGGAATGCTCGAGAATTAAGCATATGATTAACAAACACCATGGTGTCTGCTCCAATCTTTGCTGCCCAGCTTTGAATACGCTCTATAGAAAATTTAGCATGCTCTTGATGGCCTTTAGGCATATGTTCTGTGACGGTGACAAAGCTGTATTTTATATGGCAACGCTCGTGGACTGCTATGCGGCAATTATCATGAAAACATTCTATCGATTTGTTTGTGGCCCGAATTTCCACTTTTTTACCAATATATTGATACGGTACGCTGTAATGACAATCATCAAGTGTAAAATGATAATCAAGGCTAATTGTAGCTTTTTTCCAGGTAGCATACTGATAGCGTGTTACTGGTAATGGCTTGAGTGCTGGCTTATCTAAAAGTTCAAATAACTTGGCTCTAGAGGTATCCATTTTTTGAAATGGTTGCGCGTTTAATATAGCTAAGCGTGATTTAATGGCTGCGTTGATTTCACCAAGGCTTCCAAAAATTATATTACGCATGGGGGCTAAGATTTGACGTTCAACAATCCCAACTCCGTTTTCCACTTTTGCTTTATCTTTTGGAGAAATTGCGCGTGCTGGCACAATTGCAACGCCATAATGTTCCATAAAATGTTGATAGTTAGCATTAATATCTGGATCATAACGATGAGCTTTGGTGACGCCAGATTTTAAGTTGTCCGGTACGATTATTTCTGTCACCCCATCAAAATATTCAAACATATGGATATGTGAATCAATCCAATCCGGTAATTGCTGTGTTCTGGTAGCCTCAGCAAAAAGAAATTGTGAGGCTCCTAAACATCCAACAAAAACTTCTGCAGTAAAAACCTCACCACTTGTACGCTCAACCCAATCTATCGTCATGCCAGCGTAGTCAACGAAAGATTTTTCTCCTCCTTTGTGTATTTGTCTCATTACCGGATTAAGAGTTTTAGTATAACTCTGGTAATGAGCACAAAACTGAGAATATGCAACACCTTCTGGATGTTGCTCACGGTATTAGCGCCATAATAATTGTAAGGTGACTCCTTTTTTGCGCAACTCCTGGTGAATATACGGCCATTCAGGCAGAGGTCGGTTTTTAACTTTAATACCTGCAGGCAAAAATAATTTATCGTATAGCTCTTGTTCTGTTATTCCCTCTGGCAATGGCCAACCTATGCCGCAAGCCTTGGCCCTGGCTAA
>Ga0209174_10001288_pt1 | contig 17878 bp, 20 predicted proteins | sample JI91814BDNA_FD_187505 | JGI IMG/M metagenome (GOLD analysis project Ga0209174, IMG submission 187505) | Wastewater effluent complex algal communities from Wisconsin, to seasonally profile nutrient transformation and Carbon sequestration -... | ecosystem: Engineered > WWTP > Effluent > Algae...
CGGCCACGCCGGCAACTCAATCCAGAAATATGGCGTCACCGCCGGCGAGATCGCGGTCCTCCAGCTGATCCACGGCAACGAGAGCGTTCGCGACGTCGAGTGGACCGGCGATATCCAGCGCAGCCACCGCGCCGAGATCGAGCGCCTGCACAACGTCTACGGCGCCAATGACGGGAACGGCCGCGCGGTGTCGAAGGCTGTCGCATCCCTGTTCCCTGGCGCCGCGGCCCGCGTGTTCGAAAAGCTCACCGAGCTTGAACTGGATGGCGAATTCGTCAAGTCGCTCGGCCCGGTCGAGGAAAAGAAAGCGCCGGCGCCCGCCGAACAGCCTGCCAACGACGTTGAAGACCTCAGCAAGCTGACCAAGGTGCAACTGCTGCAGCTGGCGTCCGAGCGCAGCGTTGATGTCTCGCAGAACGACAACAAGGCCGAAATCATCAAGGCGCTTGAAACGGCGCGCGCTGAACGGATCAGGAAGATCAACGAACAGCTTCACCCCGAGCAGGCCGACGACGAGGACGATGGCGTAGGCGACGATATGCCCGACGCCGGCATGTTCCAGTAAGGATCGACGATGCGTGGCACCTCTCTCGTCCAGCTTTTGACGAAGTACCGGTCGGAAAGCCGGATGTCGCGCAATGTCGCCCACAACGCAGCCGACCGCGATCGACAGGTCGAGCACATCCAGACCGTTCAGGAATGGCTGTGGGAAGACTTCGACTGGCCGATGCTGCGCGTCAGCAGGACGGTCGAGATCGCCGCCGGGCAGAACCTCTACGACATGCCGGACGATCTTCATCTCGACCGCACGCAGAAAGCCGAGCTCTGGTATGGCGGTCGCTACCTGCCGCTGACGAACGGCATAGATGCCCGGCACTACTCCACGTTTAATCCCGATCTGGACCAGCGCTCCTGGCCGATCACCAACTGGCGCATCTCGGAAGACGAACAGCTGGAGGTGTGGCCAAAGCCGAGCGAAGACTATGACGCCACGACGCTCGAAGGTCATATCAAGCTCACGGGCATCCGAAAGCTGCGCCCGCTCATCGCGGACACCGATGTCGCCGATCTGGACGATCAGCTTATCGTCATGTTCTGCGCTGCCGAGGTGCTGGCCGCCACGGGCGCCAAGGACGCGCAGCTGAAGCTCGACAAGGCCAACAAGCGCTACGGCAAGCTGCGCGGCAACCAGCAGCGCCGGCGCGTCACGAACATGTTCGGCGGGCAGCAGAGCCAGCGGCCCGAGCGCATCCCCGTCGCCGTCTACAATCCGACGAGCTGACGCATGGGCACGATATGGGTCAAGGAATTCACGGGCGGTTTGGACACGCGGCGTTTGCCGGTCACGACCACCGCCGGCGTGTTGATCAAAGCCAACAACGGGCATATCAATCGCGGCGGCGAGTTCGAGAAGCGCGCGGCTTTCGCCGACTGGCACGGCGCCGCGGATACCGTCGGCATGGCCGCCGGCGCTGATGGCATCTACACTTTCGGCCACACGACGAGGCCGGGCACTCTTCACGCCGATGTCAAGTACCAGCAGATCGTTCATCCGATTACGCCCGCCCTGGCCGTGGCCAAGCTACTGTGCGCCGAATTGCATTCGGCGAAGCTCTACGTCGCCGTCGAGTTCGCGGATGGATCCAGGCATCTTTATTACGACGGAGTGTATGTCTCCAGTTGGTCCGATACTTTCGCCCGCGCCACGCTGACCGTGAAGCAGGTCGACGTGGTGAAGGGGGATCGCGGCAAAGGTGAGTTTCGGATCAAGGCAGGCTCCGCCACGCCATCGGGCGAGATATCGTCGCTGCAGGTGGCCGGGCTCGAGCTTCTGTCGGGTCCGATCGCTCACCCCGGCACGACCACGGATCATGCGGCGTGGATCGGCGATATCGCGGACGACGTCAACGCCAATACCGGCACGACCGGGTTCAGCGCAACGCATGTCACCGGTGGGTGGATCGTCAAGTTGTACGGGCCGTTCGGGAACGATTTCAACAACGAGCAGATCGATGTCGTGGTGACGGGCACGCTGGTCGTCACCGAAGCCACCAAGATAACCGGGGGTTCCGGTAACGGCTTCCCGACGCTGACGGAGCTGTGGATCGGCGACACGCCGCTGATCGATAGCCAGGTCGTCTGGTCGGCAGCCGCCGGCGCGATGGCCGACGCCATGCGGGACGAGATCAACAGCCTGACGGGCACGTCGGGCTATTCCGCGACTACGGACGGCGCGAAGCTGATCCTGCAGTCGGAAGTGGCCGGCGAGCAGTTCAACGGTCTCGAATTTGCGTGGACCGCGACCAACGGCCTGGTCTTCGAGGACGTCACGGCAATGGCAGGCGGGTCGAACGACAGTCTCTCGCGCGGCACCTTCCTGAAGACGGCCGACAGCAAGGTCTATGCGGTGGCCGGCAAAGCGCTATATTTTTCCGGTGTCGATGCGCCGACGAAGTGGACCACCGACAATGTCGGCGCTGGCTTTATAGATATGGGCGCCAAGACCAGCGGCGGAGAGGAACTGACGGCCCTGTCGCGTTACCAGAACTACCTCGCCGTGTTCGCCAAGCGCACGATCATCATCGAGTATATCGATCCGGACCCGAAGCTGAACCGGGGCATTCAAACCCTTCGCAATACGGGAACCCGGTTCCCGAATTCGGTCACGGAGTTCGGCGATAGCGACGTTTTCTACGCCGACGAGAGCGGCTTGCGCTCCGTTCAGTCCCGCGCCAGCACCAACGCGGCGGCGACGACCGACACGGGCGTACCGGTCGATCCGCTCATTTCGGAACGGCTAGCCGAGGTGCTGGACGACGAAGCCTTTCAGGTCTTCGGGCTTATCGAGCCGCGCACCGGGAATTTCTGGCTGATCGCCAGGGATATCATCTACGTCTTCGCATTTTATCCTGGCGCAAAGATCAGCGCGTGGACGACCTACACGCCGTCCTACCACGAGGACGACGAGGACGTCGCCTTCGATGTCGACTATGCCGCTGTCTACGACCGGAAGGTCTACATTCGTTCCGGAGACGACCTCTACATTTTCGGCGGCACCTCCAAGACCGCGCCGACATACGACGAGACGCTCGCCGAGGCCTGGCTACCCTATATGGACGCCAATGCGCCCGCCAAGAAAAAGGAATGGCAGTTTATCGATCTGGCGGTAGCCGGTAAGTGGTCCGTTGATTGGGCTATGTCGCCCAAGGACGAAGGGGCGACCGACGGCACGATCACCGTCACCGATACGACCTACGAGGACGCCAGCATTCCGATGTCCGGCCGGTCGAACCACTTGAGCCTGCGCGTCAGCACCACGGACGACCAGGCGGCCAAGCTTTCGTCGCTGGTCGTGACCTATGCCGGTGATCAGATTGAGAATAGCTGAGCCGACCTACACTGACGTCTACAACGTCGCCCGGCATATGCGCGCCGACGATTTTCGCGAGTTCTCGGGCGTTCACGACACCGACGATCCGATCGAACTGGCGCGAAAACTGGCCGACACCTACCACAGCTATTCCGGCGTGATGGTCGGTCACGACGACCGGGGCGCGGTCTGCGTCGGTGGCACGATCGAGGCGCGACCGAATGTCATTACGCTGCTGTTCTTCGCCAATGACCGGTTTCCTGGCATCGCGCTGCCGATCACCCGGTTCATCCGCAATAACCTGTTCCCGAAGCTCGTCGATCGCGGCATCCACCGCATCGAGGCCGTGTCGATGGCAACGCACACGCAATCGCACGCCTGGCTGAAGGCGATCGGTCTGACGTCCGAAACCGAGCCGCTGAGAGGCTTCGGCAAGCGCGGCGAGGCCTATATCCAGTTCTCGTGGGTGGCCGCCGATGTTGGTTAGATTGGCGCTCGACGAAGAGATCGACACGTTCGTCGAGATGGCCCGGCTGAACGTTGGCGAGGTGCGTAAAGGGCACGGTTTCGATCCCGCGCGCGTGCGGCAGGTCTTCCGTGATTATCTCGACCTCGCCGACCCCACGATATATTTCGCGGAGCACGATGGCGAGGCCGTTGGCTATCTCATGGCCAGCGTCGGCCGCTACCGCTACGTGGATTTACAATTCTACGTGCAGGAGGTAATCTATGTTCGTCCCGAACATCGCGGCACTCGGGCAGCCGTACTCTTGATGAGGCATTTGATCGCCGAAGCCAGACGAAGGGGCTTCACTGAAATATTCGGCGGCAATGATTACGGCTTCAGCCCGGATCGCACAAAGCGCTTTTTCGAACATTTTGGCTTTGAGACGGTCGGGCTTTGCATGAGGTTGCGGACAGCATGAGTTTTCTATTCGGCGGTGGTGGCGGCGGCAAAGAGGCCGAGCGGGCGCGTAAGGAAGAACAGGCGCGCCAGCAGGAAATCCGCCAGGGCACGCGCCGCGTCAACAATATCTTCGACAATCAGTTCGACAAGCCGTTCTTCCGGGAGCAGCGACGGAATTTCATCGACTATGCCAATCCTCAGCTCGAGAACCAGTATGGCGACGCGCAGAAGGAACTGACCTTCTCGCTGGCGCGCGGTGGCAATCTCGACAGCTCGACGCGCGGCGAACAGGTTTCCGAGCTGCAGAAGCTCTACGACCTCAACAAGCAGAAGGTGGCCGACGACGCGCGGGCCTACGCCACGACGGCGCGGCAGAATGTCGAGGACGCGCGTTCCGGCCTGATCACCACGCTTCAGGCGACCGGTGACGCGCAGGGCGCCGCCAATCAGGCAATTTCGCGCGCCGGAGTGCTATCGCAGCCGCCGTCCTATAACCCGCTCACCGACCTTTTCGCGCAGTTTACATCAGGCCTCGGCACGCAGGCCGCGCTGGAGAAGGCCAACGCCTATTCGGGCGGTCAGGTGCCCGTCCGGTATAACACTGGCCTGTTCTCGCCCTCCAAATCAGTGAGCGTGAAACCCTAATGTGCGATCCAATGACCCTCGTCGGAATTGCAGCATCGGCCGGCGGTGTGGCGATGAACGCCGCAGCGCAGAGCCGGGTCAATGCCGCGCGCAACGACGCGATGAAAGCCGAGCGCATTCGGCAACATGGCCTCGACAGCGAAGCGGACGCGATCAATCGCGGCACGCAGAACAAGTACAAGAAATTCGATCGTAACCAGGAGAAGAAGTCCGGACAACTGCAGGACTATTATCGCGGGCAGGACGTTCCGGAACCGTCAAAGGAAAGCGCGCTGCCGACGACCAGTTCGGACATCACGATCGCGGAAGAGGCCAAGCAGCGCGGCCAGGCCACGGCATTGACAGATCGCACCGCCAATGCGCTCGGCGGGCTGCGCTCGTTCGGCGATGTGCTCGGCGACAAGAGTTTGCTGCAGGGCAGGGACGCCAACAGGATCGGCCAGCTCGCCGGCTTCAAGCAGAGTTCGTCCAATGTCCTGCCGTTCGAGCTCGAAGCAGCCAACCAGAAGGGCGACGGCATGAAGCTGTTCGCGGATCTGCTTGGCGGTGCCGGCGGGCTGGCGCTCGGCAAGGGTCTGTCGACGGCTGCGCCGTTCAAGCCGACCACATCGTTCGGTGATTTCCTCGGCGGCACGACGGTCAATCCTGGCGTGACGACGCCGATGGCACCGGCGCTGACCCGCGCGCAGGGCGTCCGGTACGGCGGTCTATCCTCGCTTTATGGAGTGCCTTGATGGGTTCCGTCGTCGGAAATCGCTATTTTAACGATCCGAACCTCGGCGCGGCGTTCAACAACCTCGCCGGCATCTTCGCGCCGCCGAGCGGCTCCGATCTGTCGGGTTACGCCAACGCGGCGGCCACGAAGGAAAAAGCGTCCCGGCTGGCGGAGCTTTTCGCCTACGCCAAAGACCCCGGCTACGATCAAACGCAGGCCGACCGCATGGGCGTGCTCGCCGGCCTCTACGCACCGACACAGTCCTACTACAGCGTCGATCAAGGCAATCAGACGCTTCGGCGCGGGCAGGACGTTGTGGCCAACACGTCGATCTTCAACAATCAGGCCGACAACGCCAACGCAATAACGCTGAAAATGCTCGATCCGCTTGCGGCCGATGCGACGCGCATCGTGCCGCCGAGCATCGCTGATCTCTACAAGGTCGACCAGACGCAGATGGGCTTCAACAAAACCGCGGCCGACAACGCCGCGGCGCTGGAGCGGCGCAAAGCGCAAGACGAGGCAATGTTGGCGGCCAACACGGCCGACAACAGTAACGCTGTCACGCTGAAGATGCTCGACCCGGTGGCTAAAGACGCCACGCGCTTTGTGCCGCCGGGGCTGGCCGATCTCTACAAGACCGATCCACAGCAGATCGGTATCGTCAGCGCGCAGCCCGGCGAGACCAACATTCTGCCTGACGGCCGCGTCATCAAGGGCGCCGACAAGCCGCTGACCGAGACGGAACTGAAGGCGAGCATCCTTCAATCGTTGCCCGGCAACGAGCAGCGCGCGGTAGCGATTGGCAACACGCCCGTCGAAAGCATCATCGGCCCCGACGGCAAGACGCCTGTCGTAAAGTGGCGCGCAGACAGCATCGACCAGTCGCCCTACAACAAGCCAGGAACCGACGCCAAGCCGACCAACTACCGCACGCCGGACGGTCGCCAGGGCACCGCCGTTATGGGGCCGACGGGCAAGCTTATCGACACGCAGACGCAGCAGGAGCTTCCGCCCGGCTCCGTTACGTTCGGCACCAACGTGCAGGGCTCGCTCTCTGACACGGGCCTGTCGACGAAGTCGAACCAAACGGCGGCGACCAGCCTCGATGCGGCGATCACCTATTCGAAGGATCGTCTTGGTCAGTACCGGAAGCTTCTGGCGGAGAACCCCGGCATCACGGGTGTTCCCGGCTACGTGCGCGGCCTCGCGCAGGATCTTCGTTCAGGGTTGAACGAAATGGTGCAGGCCTATGGCGACGACGCCAAGTTCAGCACCCCGCAGGAAGTGCAGGCCTGGCTCGACAAGCTGGCCAAAGAGAAGAATTACGATCCGAACATCGCGATCGCCGCGTCGATGGCGCTCGATATGGCCTATGTCGACGCGAAGCTGCATGACCCGGCCGGCGAAGTGAACGTCCGTGAAATGCAGCAGTACCTCGACAAATACGACGGCGGCCTCGCCGGCAACACCCGTGTCCTGGCCAACTTGCAGGATCTCGAAGCGCAGATCGCAGCGCGCGAGCAGCAAGTCGCGAAGTTGCGCAATCCGGCTGCGACGACCGAACAGCCGGCCGGCGTCGAGGTTTGGGATTTCGTGGACGGCAAGCTGCAGAGGGTCAAGTAATGGCCCGCATCATCGAGTTTCAGGGGCGCCGCATCCAGGTTCCGGACACGGCTTCGGACGCTGACATCCAGCAAATCCTTGGTGCGCAGCCGGCCGCAACGTCGACGGCGGAAGTGCCCGCAGCCGTCCCGCAGCAGAACGTCGTTGCTGATCCGGTCAAGGCCGCGATCGTCCAGCCGGCGGCGCAAGAGCCCGGATGGGGCGAGTATCTCGGTGGCATCACCGATCAGATCGGACGGGGGCTCGTCGAGGGTGGGATCGAGGTTGTCGGCCTACCGCACACGCTCAGCAAGCTCGGCAGTGACGCGACCGAGTGGGGGCTTAACAAGGCCGGCGTCGACCCCACAATCGCGGCTGTCATGTCGAAAAATCCGATCACCGCCATGACGCCGGACCCGGAAGTCCTCAAAGGCGGGCTCGACAGCCTGAACAACATTACCGCCGACACGCTTGGCGTTGAACGGCCGCGCGCCGAGCCGGACAACGTCGCGGAGCGCTACGCCAACCGCACAGCGGAAGTGATTGGCGGTGGCTTGCTGCCGGTCGGCGGGTCGCTGTTGGCCGCAGAAAAACTCGGCGTCGAGGGCGCCAGGACGCTTCCCGGTCTGGCACGCATGTTCGTCGAGCCTGCCGCTGTCAACCCGGCCAAATTCGCCGCCAAGGAAATGTCCGTCGCCACCGGCGCCGGCCTCGGCTCGTCGACTGCTAACGAAATGGTCGACCCGACAACGGCAGCCGGCGCGCTGGCCGATTTCGTCGGCGGCTTGCTCGGCGGTGGCGCGGTGGGGCTCACCCGCGTTGTCGGCGGCGCAGCCAAGAACGTCTTCGACGCCCTTCGTACAAACCCGCAATACGCCGACGATGTGGTCAAAGCCGCAGTGACCGATCGGCTCGCCAAGGCCGCCGATCTCCCTGGCGCCAACGAGATCGGCGCTGAGATCGACACGCAGCCACTGGTCGATGCGATCATGAACCCGTCGGCGAACCGCCCGTCGAATGTGATCCCTGGCTACAAGGAGACGCTCGCCGACAAGACGTCCAACCCCGGCCTCGCTTCGCTCGAATACGGGCGCCAGCAGGGCCAGAATTCCGGCCTGTTCACGCAGCGGCGCATGGCGAACAACGAAGCAGTCGACAACGCCATGACCAGCATTCAGCCGAAGGAGACGCCCGGCGCGTTCCGTGACGCGCTGGCGCTGGAGCGTGACCGTCGCATCATGGACGCCGAAACGATGGCCTTCAACGCCGACGACGAGGTCGTGCGCGCGATCCGCGGCCTCATGCCGACGACCACCTCGGCGCAGCGCGGCAACACCGTGCGCTCCGTGCTGGAAGACGCGCGCGACGCGGCACGCACCCGAACCGAGGATGCCTACGCGCAGGTCGACGCCATCGATCGAAACGTCGACCCGGCGCCGCTGGCGCAGTCTCTCGACGAAGCGGTCGCAGGGTTGACCGAAACAGAGCGCGGCCTTGTGCCGCAGGGCCTGATCGATCGCGTGGCCGCGCTTGGTCGGCCGACGCTGGACGACGCCGGCAACGAGATCGCGCCGGCGGAAGTGTCGATGCGGGAAGCCACGACGCTGCGCTCCGAGCTCGCGCGCCTGCGTTCCGCCGCTCTCGCGGACCCGAGGGCAGAACGCGGCGGCCGGAATGCGGCGCGCGTCATCAACCAGATGCAGGAGCGCGTGGATGACTTCATCGCTCGAAACCTGACCGACGAAGAAAATGCCGCTATGGACGCCGCGCGCAACGCGAAGTTCGACGAGGCCGAGCGCTTCACCCGCCAGGGCGACCCGGTCGCCGAGGTATTGCAGCGCTATGAGGGCGGGCAGCCGAAGGTCCGCGACGACAACGTGCCGGGCAAATTCATCAACGACCAGGCGATGGGCCGGCTGTTCGCGCAGGCCGACACGCCGTCGACGCGCGCCGCGATCCGCGACGAGCTGCTGTCACGCGCCGACATGTCGCGCCCGGATCGCATCAACGATTTCCTGACGGAGTATGGCCAGCAGATCGGCCGGTTTCCCGGCTTGCGGGAAGACCTTGGCCGCGCCATGCAGACGCGCCGGAACGCGCTTTCCGCCACGGAGAGCCGCGACGCGCTTGTTCGCGATTTGGGGACAGAGAGCACGCCCGGCCGCTCGACCGTCGGCAAATATCTGAACTATTCCGACGCGACGTCCGAGCGCGCCATGAACGAGGTTCTCAACGCCAAGGATCCGGCGAAGGCCGCCGACGAGCTCATGCAGTTCGTGGGCGCCGATCCGAAGGCCACCGAGGGCGCACGTTCGGCCTTCTGGCAGAAGCTCAAGACCGAGAGCCAGAGCACCGACAACACGCAGCGCACGATGAGCGGCAAGCGTGCCTGGCGCGGTGACTGGATGAAAAGCTGGCTTGAAGACCCGAAAGTCGCGGCGGTCGCCGAGCGGCTCTATGCCGACAAGCCGGAAGACCTCGCCACGCTTCGGCTCTACGCCGACGTGCTCGACAATGCCGATCTGCGCGTGCGCGGCAAGGCCTCGTCGACATCAGGAACGACGCAGGGCATGGCGAACAACATCATGACGCCCGAGACACTGCAGAGCCGCACCTACGCCTATATGCGCGGTCAGGTCAGCGGCACCTATCTCGCGACGTCGATCGCCGCCGTGATCGCCCGCCGGGCGGTTCGCTCCGCGCGCACCGACGCGATCGAACGCATGACCGACGAGGCACTTCTGAACCCCGAAGTAGCGCTGGCCATGCTCAAGGATAACAACCCGGCGAACCGCGCGGCCCTCGCTCGCAAGTCGAAGGGCTGGATGACCTCGGAACTCTCCACGCTGCTGAATGAAGCTGCCAGCGAGGACGACCCGGATCAAGCGATTAAAGACGCCGTCAAGGGAGGGAACTGATGGACCCGAACTTCTGGCAGAAATATGCCGTCGGCGGAGCGACCCGGCCAGACAGCTTTTCCGGCATGGATCCGAATTTCAATTCGGCCCTCCAGCAGCTGTTCACGGACGCCCCGCCAGATATCCAGCCGCATCTGCGCGTCAAATCCGGCTACCGATCCGTCGAACGCCAGGCGCAGCTGTGGCAGGAAGCGGTGCGGAAATACGGCTCGCCGGAAGCCGCGCGCAAGTGGGTCGCGCCGCCGGGCAATTCGCAGCACAATCACGGTTTCGCGTCGGACCTGCAGTATGGCAACGACGCCGCGCGCCAATGGGCGCACCAGAATGCCAGCAAATACGGCTTGAGCTTTCCGCTCTCGAATGAGGACTGGCATGTCGAGCTCGCCGGCGCACGCGATGGCCACCGTCCGGCTCCGTCTGCGCAACAGCCGGTAGCGGCCATCACGCCGCAGCCCGATCCGAGCCAAAACCTGTCTATCATATATGCGCAGGTGCCCGCAACGCCGGGAATGCCGGGAATGCCCACGCCAGACGTCAACCCGCTTGCGGTGGCCGACGCCTCGCCGTTGGGCCTCGGCGCGCTGTTCATGCAGCAACAGGTCGACAAGCGAAAGCAGCGCCAAGAAGAAGCGGACGCAGAGGCGACCCGCAAGGCCGCGCTATTCGGCGGTAGCCTTTACGGCTGACCCGACGTTTATTATCTTGCCGAGAAGCTTCCCATGCCTGTCGACCGCGTGCATTTCGCCGTCTGGGATACGGTCGGATAGTTCGCTCATCTCTCAGTCCTCCAAGTTTATGATCGCGACGATATCGTCGCCGCGCATCAGCACCGCTCGGTTCTCCGGGACGTAAGGGTGCTTGACGACGTCGAGGCCCATGAACATGGCCGACGAAACGCCGACTTTCGGCGATGAGGCTTCGCGCATCGCGTAGCCGAGTTGACGCTCGCAGGCTGCCACGAATTTGTCGAGGGAACCAGTAACGATCCGGATTTCAGGCCCTCTTGGGTGTCGAAAGCGCAGCCTCTCTATCTGCTCGCGCCAGGTTTCAAGCGTGGCCATCTCTCAGTCCTTTCCTGAAGGGATCATGTTCACGGCGTCCCGCATCGCGGCAGGACAATGCTTTGCATATATAGCTTCCACCATGGCCATCGTGTTGCCGAGGACGCCGGCGATCGTATAGAGCGGCACGCCGCGCCGGGCCATATGCGTCGCGGCCGTGTGCCGCAGCGTGTGAGGCGAGATCCCCGTCGCTTTCGGCTTCCGGTTCGTCACGCCAGCCGGTTGGCCGCGCACACCCAATCCCGCGCGAACCGCGATCGACTGGATGGTGGCCCACATCTCGCCCTTGTTGGTCATGACGAACTCGTTCTCGCGTTCCTTGTAGGCCTGCTGCAGCACCGGCATGAGCGCGGCCGAGATCGGCACCGCCGCGCGCCGCTTCTTCGTCTTCTTGCGGCCCGGCACGTCATAATGGATCATGCCGATCTCGAAGTCGACACGATCCCAGGTGAGCTCGTAGATGGCCTGCTTCCGGGCCGCAGTGTGCAGCGCCAACCACAGGAACCGCTCGCCGCGGGAGTAGCGGTGGCACTCGTCCTTGCGCGCTTCGCGCATCTCGCGCGCCGCCGACAGCATGGCGTCGATCTCGCTCGACCGAAGCCAGCGGTCCTTTGGCTCGCCCTCTTCGGGCAGGGTGTAGGTCGGCACGTCGGTCTTGGCGATCAGGCGGCGCTCGTCCTTGGCGCACCAGTTCAGGCAGGCGCGCAAAGCGCCGAGCTCGCGTCGGATCGTCGCGTCCTTGGCGGGCAGCAGGGGCTCTCCGTCTTTTGTCGGCTGTTTGCCGACCAACCCTGCCTGACGCTTCTGGACATAACCATCAACAACGCGCTGAGAAATTTCGCTTGGCTTGAGGTGGCCGAACACCGGGCGGAGATTGGCCCAATTGTTGTTCTGCGTATATTTGCCGACGACGTTCTTCTGTATGTGAAGTGCATCGTAGGTCGCCCACAACTCGTCACAAGTGAGGCCTGCGTCTTTGCCTTCTGCGATCGCCTCCTCTTGCATAGAATGAATGCGGTGGCCGCCTAAGAGGAGCCATTGCGCAAACGCTGCTTCTGCAAGAGCACGGTCTTTAGTGCCCATGCTCTTGCGGCGGCTTCTACGGCTGTCTGACCAGCGGGCCTCGTAGTGTCCGGACTTGGTTTTTGTAAGGACGGGCGTCGGCATGTCGTTTCCTCAATATAGCGGTCGAGCTCGCGCTCGTCGATCTTGACCGGCCTACCCGGCAGGTAGGCCAGCTTTCCCTCACTCCGAAGTCTCTTTACCGTCGTCGGCGAGCATCGGAGCCGCTGCGCCACTTCTTCCTGCGTGAGCAACATTCTCGTTCTCCAGAAGGTCCATGATCTGCGCGGCTGTCTTCATGCTTACCAGCATGTTAACGCGGAGCCAGGCCGTGCCATTCATTCCGGGGTTGGCGCGGATCTCGAGTTCCGGGTTTTCGACGTTGGCCGGGCTCTCTATGTGATCAGGCATCAGCTTTTCAGGCGAAACGCCCAACGCTTCCGCCAACTTCGACACGCTGACCGGCGTCGGCAGAACCTTGCCGCGGATGTAGGTCGAGATGCTGTCCTTGGGGATGCCGGATTGCCGTGCCAGGTCGCTCTGGCGCCAGCCCTTGGCGATCATCAGCTGGTACACCCGACGACCGAATTCCTGTTTGCTCAACTGCTTAGGCGCAAACGGCATTGCATCCCCATCCAATTCGCCAGGCGGCATCGTCTGATCGCCCTGGCCACGCTCTCTACCATACTTTCGCATTTCGATCCCCATGTTTCGTAGTTTGCAATGTATGAACTTTGTATGGTGAAATCTCATACAGTGTCAATACGGAAAAATGACAAAAAGCGATTTTGTCCGGAAAATGTAGGTTAAAAGACAAACTGTCAATTTTGATGGTTGACACCGACCTACTTGCGGAGCATGTAATATAACAGAACACGACGGGGGTTTGGAAAATTGTTTGACGTGGCGCTGTTTCTACGGGATAATTTCGGCGATGCCCACGGCGTCGCCGGTAGGCTAAACGCGTATGGCCTTCCTGCCCCGCCAACCGACACTATAAGAAAATGGTTCAGCCGCGGATCGGTTTCATCCGAGTGGCTGCCCGTGCTTGTTGGCTGCGTCGAACTCGACAGCGGCCAACCGATCAGTCTCGCAAAATACTTAACGCTAGGGGGAGACAACAAATGACGCGGAGCAACGTCCGGAACGAGGCACGCCACTTCTGGCGGCTCATGCATTTCACCAAAACCGGCCAGGCCAACAACGACCAGGCCGAACTCGCCGATCTCGCCGACGAGTTCGACGTCCTGCGCGAGATGACTGATTGGCTGCTCTTGAAGGAGCGCTGTTCCAAGATGCTGGCAGAACTGCATCCGGAGCAACAGATCGCATGAGCCTGTCAGCGCGAAACAAAAAATGGGCTTCCGAGCTTACCGATGACGAGCTTATCGCCGAGATGGCAGAAGTCGAGGCCAAGATCGCCAACGGGTTTGGCGAGCACGGCGGAAGCCCCGGCGAGTGGTATTACGAGCGAGCCGACGAAGTGAGACATCAGATCGACAAGCGCGGTATGCGCGCATGATCGAGATCGTTCTGCTCGGCGCGCCACGCGGCAAGGAGAGGCCCCGCGGCACAAAAGACGGCCACTTCTACACGCCCGAAAAGACGCGGTCCTACGAGGCCGCGCTCAAGTACGCCGCGAAGGAAGTCATGGGCGATCTGGCGCCGCTGTCGGGGCCGCTCGACGTCGATCTCAAGATCGTGGTGCCGATCACCGGGTCGTGGCCGCAGAAGCGCCAGAAAGCTGCCCGCGAGGGCACGGAATGGCCGACGAAGAAGCCGGACATGGACAATATCATGAAGATGCTGGACGCGCTCAATCTCGTTGTGTGGGTCGACGACAGCCAGATCGTCAAGACCAGCATGGAGAAGCGCTACGGCGACAAGCCTGGCCTGTGGGTCACAGTGAAACCTATCGAATTGGAGCTATTCGCGTGAACGATTTTAAGATCACCGGTCTTGGCGTCTATGGGACTTTAGGCGGTATCACCGTGCACATAGTCAAGCACCGGCCAAACGCGGACTGCCCCATCTATGAGTGGTACGGTCGTATTGTCATGAACGACAGCCCGGGGATGACAATGGGAAAGTTTAAGGATCATCTGGATCGGTACGGGCTTTTCGACCTGTGGGGTGAAACGATTAATTTTGACGATTACGGCCAGTACGACGGTCAGGGGCTGTCCCACCCCCTCAATCTTATAGAAAAGAAGCAAATGTGGTCCCAGCTTCCGCCCTACACAATACGCAACCTGGGGAAGCACATATCGCGCGACGGCACTGTCGTGACAGTAACACGCATGAACAACCCTTCGGCTGAAGGCTTCACCGTGCTGGGGCACAAATCAGCGTATAAGAAAACGCAGTACACGTGGCGCCCCGACGGCACTCACCACACTGACCCAACGCTGGCCCACCCCCTAGATATCGTTCAACCTTACAGCAAACTCGCCATGGAACGGCGCCTGAAAGCCGCGGTGGGAGAAGCGACGCAAAACAACCGCAAGACGAAGGCCAGGTTTACGTCCACGCAAAAAGCTATTGTAGACGCGGCAAAGGAAAGGCTTCTCGCTGAGACGGCCAGAGCGGTCATGGAGCATACTTCTGGCCTCCTACCGGGCGCGGCGGCCTTGATATTCGAGCACGCTTTATCCGATGGCGTCAGGGAGCCGCGTGAGTTGACCCGTTCAGAGATAGAACAGGAGTTGGATGCGCTGCGCGCGGAGCAGGAGAGACGCAAAACGTCGCCAATGCTGCACAACGATCCAAGCCAAATGAATGACGAAGAGTTAAAAGCCAATGGCTTTTATGTGCCAGAACCGGATCCGATCAACCATCCTGCCCACTACACCGGCCATCCGTCGGGCGTCGAGTGCATCCAGATCACCGAGCATATGAACTTCTGCCGCGGCAATGCCATGAAATACATCTGGCGGGCCGGCGAGAAGGGCGACGAGCTCGAAGACCTGAAAAAGGCCCGGTGGTATATCGATCGGGAGATCGCGCGTCTTTCTACGCCTTGAAAGTTGGTTTTGTATGGTGTAACCAACAAACATCAGCCTGATTTTGCTTTCCTGACTTGCCTGTCTTTCCGGAGTTTCCAACGTGCTGACACCCCATTCCCATCAAATCACAGGAGCGCTTTTCCTGGCAGGCCGGAAATCCGCCCTGCTGGCAGACGAGCCCAGGGTTGGGAAATCCGGCGCCGCGATCATGGCGGCCGACCTGAACCTCGAAGCACGTATCTTGGTCGTCACCACCGCCTCTGGACGGGCGATCTGGAAGAAAGCATTCTCTGATTGGAGCACGTTCGGGCGGACCATTTGCGTGCTCCCCGGCCGGCTGACTGATGGCCCTCTCGTGGCCATCGTCAGCTGGTCCGGCATCACCGAGGCCAACACCCGTGCCGCCCTGCTCGCCCGTCAATGGGACCGCGTCATTCTCGACGAGAGCCATTACGCCAAATCGATAGAGACGAAGCGCACGCAGGCTGCCTATGGCAATTTCCTGAACGATGGCCAGACTGTCGACGCTGCGACCGCGCTGGTCCGCAAGGCCGGCGAGCGGGTCTGGCCGTTGACGGGCACGCCGATGCCGAACGCGCCGAACGACCTTTACCCGATGCTGCGGTCCTTGCGGCCCGAGTGCCTGCTGGCTGATACCGGCAAGGGTTGGCCGGACGTCACGAAATACCAGACCTTCCTGCACCGCTACTGCGTCGTGCGGATGAAGAAGATTTCGAATTTCCGCAAGATCCCCGTGGTGGTCGGTGGCCGGAACCTGCCCGAGCTTCGCGCCAGGATCGGCGATTTCATGCTGCGCCGGACACAGCAGGATGTCGGCATTCTCGAGCCCATCTACGACACGCTGCCACTGACCGTCTCGCCGGCCATGCTGCGCGAAGCCGAGAAGGACTTGGACCGCTCCGCGATCCTGACGGCGGCGCAGGAAGGCAACACCAAAGAGCTTGAAATGCATCTCGGCCCATTGCGACGGATCACGGGCGCCATCAAGGCGAAGGCCGTCGTCAAGGCCGTGCTCGAGGAATTCGAATGCGGGCTCGACAAAATCGTCCTTGCCTATTGGCACAAGGAGGTCGGCGATATCCTGGCGGAAGGGCTTTCGCGCGTCGGTGTTGTTGGTTTTGATGGTTCTGTCGACCTACAAAACAGACAAAAGGCCGTCGAGCAATTCTCGACCGACCCGAAGACGCATGTCTTTCTAGGCCAGATCGCGGCAGCCGGCGAGGCCATCGATCTCAGCGCCGCCGCCAATCTCCTGTTCGTCGAGACGGCCATGCAGCCGGCGCAGATGAAGCAAATGTCCCTTCGCATCACAAACACGCAGCAGACGCGCCAAGCGCTCGTCCGTGTCGCTGCGCTCGAAGGGTCGATCGACGAAGCGCTCCAGACGCTGCTCATGAGGAAATGGGCGGCCATCAGAGAGGTCTTAGCGACATGACTATAAACATCAATTTCGACACCGGGTCGACGTCCAAGGAAGAGCTGCAGGGTCTTGCCGCTCTCATTGGCCACGTCGTACCCGTCGCCATGCCCATGGCGGAGCTGCGTGACTATCAGCGCAACCTCTATAGCGGCAGCAACGCGATCGGCTATGGGGCCAAAACCCCCTTGCCCGGGCCGCGTGATCCGGAGGGCAACGCGCCGACCGACGACGCGCCGACCGACGAGGCGCCGAGCACGCAGACCATCCCAACCACGGTAATGCCCCGCGAGCGCGGCAAGCCTGCACCGGGCCGGGCACGCCGCACCAGGGAAGAGATCGCCGAGGACGAAGCGGCTGATAAGGCCGACGCCGCCAGCGGCACGACGCAATCGATCTCCACGGGCGGCGAACGCGTCGGCCCCGAGGACGATGAAGCCACTCAGGCGCAGGACCGCGCCGACGAGCTCGCCGAGGAAGGCAAGACCGAAGAGCCGGCGATGACGATGGAACAGGCCGTCATGGCGGGCAAGGCCGCCATCGGCGACTATGTCAAGAAGTTCGGCATGGCCGCCGCGCAGGAAGACGGCATGTCGGTCTTCATCGGCGCGCTCGGTGACGTGCCGGCTGGCGCCAAGGGTTGGGGTTGGTCGATGCTGGCCGAAAGCGGCAACCTAGCGGGCGCCATCAAGGCCGCCAAGGCCTGGCAGGCCGCTGCCGCTGCGGCTGGAAGGTTCGGTGCGTGATGGCGGGCGCACCGAAAGACGGCGGCACGGCCTTTCCGGCTGAATACTTCCTGGCCGAAGTGTTCGCGGAACGTCGGTCTACAGACGGCGTCCACGAAGCCAAGCGGGCCGCAACTGGTACGTCGAAAGGCATGTCGCTTCGTGACTGGTTCGCCGGACAGGCCATCGGTCATGTTATCGAGAACTGCGCCGGCGACATCTACGCCATGGCGACTTTCCCGACGCCGGAAGCGTATTTCGCCCGCAAAGCCTACCAGGTCGCCGACGCGATGCTGGCGGCGAGGGAGGCCAGCGATGGTTAACCACGCCGTTCGTGACCACGCTTCCTGGTCGGCCAGCGCCACCGAAAGGAACTGGAATTGCCCTGGTGCGCTGGCCCTGACGATCGACCTTCCGGAGAAAACGT
>Ga0209174_10001289_pt1 | contig 17865 bp, 17 predicted proteins | sample JI91814BDNA_FD_187505 | JGI IMG/M metagenome (GOLD analysis project Ga0209174, IMG submission 187505) | Wastewater effluent complex algal communities from Wisconsin, to seasonally profile nutrient transformation and Carbon sequestration -... | ecosystem: Engineered > WWTP > Effluent > Algae...
TCTTGCATAAATGCAGCCACTTTTCTTTCAGCATAAGTACTATATGCAGCAATTGCAAGTGATAATGCAAAAAGCACTACAACGAGAATTATTTTAAATATTAATATCGGGTCGATCATACGGATGATGCGTGGTGTTAATTTTTTGATTGAACAAAATTGAGCAAAATTGAAACAAGATTTTGGTTTGGTTTATACTTGTCAATTTTTCTTCGATTTGTTCTTTTATTTATACAATTTATTAATTCAGTTTATCCTAATTCGATTCATTTCGAAATCACTCAATCTTGATTCAATTTTGCTCAATTTTGTTTCAATCTTGTTCAATCGGCTGTTTAATTTTTTCCCTACTGCAATTTCTTCTGCGTTACCGGCAATTCGAAAGGCAACTCATAGTGATTTTGTGAAATCACCGAGTGGCGGTCAACATGCGCCGGCCCTTCAATTTTCCAATCGGAAGTTGCTTTTTTATCGTAACGACATTCATTACAGATAAATGCTTCACTTTCGCCCCACTGATCTTTGCGGCTGGTTACGCGCAACACTTCTTCACCCTGATACCACAGTGTAACTTTACCAGTACATTTAGTACAATTGCGATGCGCATAAACAGGTTTTGTAAACCACACTCTTGATTTAAAACGGAATGTTTTATCTGTTAAAGCACCAACAGGACAAACGTCAATCATATTACCTGAAAATTCGTTGTCGATAGCTGTTTCGATATAAGTTGAAATTTCAGAAACTTCACCTCTTCCTAAAACACCATGCACGCGTTGATCAGTTAATTGATCAGCAACTTGTGTACAACGATAACATAAAATGCATCTATTCATATGCAATTTTATTTTATCGCCGATATCTCTTGTTTCAAAAGTTCTTCTTTTAAATTCGTAACGGCTTTTTGCAGCGCCGTGCTCATAACTTAAATCCTGTAAGTGACACTCACCTGCCTGATCACAAACGGGGCAATCGAGCGGATGATTTACTAATAAAAATTCCACCACACCTTTTCTTGCTTCAATTACTTCAGGTGATGTTACATTTTTTACTTCCATGCCATCCATAACTGCAGTGCGACAACTTGCTACTAATTTTGGCATAGGGCGCGGGTCTTTTTCGCTTCCTTTGGTTACTTTAACCAAACAAACGCGACATTTTCCTCCGCTTCCTTTTAATTTGGAATAATAACACATTGCCGGCGGCACATTTTCGCCAATCATTCTGGCTGCTTCCAGAATGGTAGTTCCTGCCGGAACGTCAATGGTGATATCGTCTATTGTTACTTTTGGCATGTTATTATTTTATAACAATTAATTGCTTTACACTTTTTGCATTTTCATTTCCGGTTGATACACGTGGTCTTCATCAAACACACGATTCGGATATTTCACATGATATTCAAATTCGTGACGGAAATGACGAATTGCTGCAGCTACCGGCCATGCAGCTGCATCTCCTAAAGGACAAATGGTATTACCTTCAATTTTGCGCTGAATATCCCATAACAAATCAATATCTTCCATTTTTCCGTGACCGTACTCAATATTATGTAACACGCGTTCCATCCAACCGGTTCCTTCGCGGCAAGGTGAACACTGTCCACAACTTTCATGATGATAAAAACGTGCAAAATTCCATGTATTACGAACAATACATGCTTTCTCATCATACACAATAAATCCTCCGGAGCCCAACATACTTCCTGTTGCAAATCCACCTTCACTTAAGCTTTCGTAGGTCATTAAACGCGGATTACCATCACTCATTTTTAACAATAAATGTTTTGGTAAAATTGGCACTGAACTTCCACCCGGAACACAGGCTTTTAATTCCAAATTATTTTTTATACCTCCGCAATATTCTTCTGAATAAATAAATTCTTCAACTGAAATGCCCATTTCAATTTCATACACACCCGGTTTATTAATATTTCCTGATGCAGAAATTAATTTAGTGCCGGTTGATTTTCCGATACCGATTTTTGCATATTCATCGCCACCATCATTAATAATAGGAACAACAGCTGCAATAGATTCAACATTATTTACAATTGTCGGGCAACCCCATAATCCGGCAATTGCAGGAAATGGTGGTTTAATACGCGGATTACCACGTTTACCTTCGAGTGATTCAATTAATGCAGTTTCTTCTCCGCAGATATAAGCTCCAGCACCGGGATGCACATGTAAGTCGAGAGAATAACCGCTGCCTAAAATATTTTCTCCCAAATAACCTTTTGCGTATGCTTCAGCAATTGCTTTTTCTAAAATGCGCAAAATGAACATGTATTCACCTCGGATATAAATATATGAAGTGCGACAACCTAATGCATAACTGGAAACTATCATCCCTTCGATTAATAAGTGTGGGATTTTCTCCATTAATAATCTATCCTTAAATGTTCCAGGTTCACTTTCATCTGCATTACATAATAAATAACGTGGTTTACCAGAATTTCTATCGAGGAAACTCCATTTCATTCCCGTAGCAAACCCGGCGCCGCCGCGACCACGCAATCCTGATTTTTTTACCTCTTCGGTAACTTCATCAGGTGTCATTTTTTTCAAAGCTTTTTCAACTGAACGATAACCTCCGTTTTGAAGGTAACCTTCCATCGTGTTGATGTTGGCTTTATTCAGATGTTCTAATAATAATTTGCGACCCATAGTATTATTTGATGTGCTACGCGAGCATCAATTATTAATTGCTTTTAATTTTTCCTGTTTCAGATTTTCTAAAATCATGTCCACTTTTTCTTCTGTTAAATGCTCATAAAATGTTTCGCCAATTTGAAACATCGGTGCATATCCACAAGCACCTAAACATTCTACTGTTTTTAAAGTAAACATGTTATCTTTTGTTGTTTCACCAACTTTGATATTTAATTTTTTTTCGATGTAGCTGACAATTTTTTCAGCGCCATTTAAACAACAAGGTCCTGTTTGGCAAACTTCAATTAAAATTTTTCCAACCGGTTTGGTGTTATACATCGAATAAAATGTTGCCACTTCGTACACTTCAATAGGATGAATATGTAACAGTCTTGCAACATAATCCATTGTTTCTGCACTTAACCATCCGCCAAATTCGTTTTGTGCAATATGTAACACCGGCAATAGCGCAGATTTCATTTTATCTTGCGGATAATGACTTACAATGCGGCTAACTTCCAGCATCGCTTCCGGTGAAAATTCAATTTTTTGTACTTCTGTCATTACTATAATAAAAATTACTCCTTTTCAGGAGATCAATAAATTACGCATCTAATTCTCCTGCAATTACGTTCATGCTGCTCATGGTAATAATGGCATCACTTAATAATGCACCTTTAATCATTTCAGGATATGCTTGATAATAAATAAAACAAGGTCTTCTGAAATGTAAACGGAAAGGCTGACGACCACCGTCACTCACTAAATAAAATCCCAACTCGCCGTTTCCACCTTCCACGCAATGATACACCTGACCTTTTGGAACATTTACTTCGCCCATTACAATTTTAAAATGCCAGATTAATCCTTCCATAGTATTATAAACTGCATCTTTTGGAGGCAAATAAAATTCAGGAACGTCGGCAAAAAATTCATTTGTTTTAGGCATTTTATCTAAAGCCTGACGAATAATACTCAAGCTTTGCCACATTTCTTCTTCACGAACACAAAATCTATCATAAGTATCACCCTGAGTACCAATCGGAATGATAAAATCAAAATCCTCATAACTGCTGTAAGGTGTCATCACACGTACATCATAATCAACACCGGCAGCACGTAAATTTGGTCCTGTAAATCCGTATTCCAAAGCGCGTTCACCGGAAATAGGACCGGTATTAATTGTTCTATCCATGAAAATGCGGTTGCGCATTACCATGTTTTCGAATTCTTTTAATGCTTTAGGGAAATCTTTTAGGAATTCATCTAAACGGCGATACACATCTGGTGTAAAATCGCGTTCAAATCCGCCAATACGACCAATATTTGTAGTTAATCTAGCGCCACAAATTTGTTCGTATAATTCATAAATTTTTTCTCTCCACTGAAATACGTATAAAAATCCGGTTAATGCTCCGGTATCAACGGCAATTACTGAATTACAAACAATATGGTCGGCAATACGTGCTAATTCCATAATAATTACGCGCATGTAATCCACTTTTTTAGGTGTTTTTACATTGAGTAATTTTTCGACTGTCATGTGCCAGCCGATATTATTAATTGGAGAAGAGCAATAATTTAATCGGTCGGTAATTGGTGTTACCTGATAATACGGACGATGTTCAGCTAGTTTTTCGAAAGCGCGATGAATATAACCGATAGTAGGCTGCGCATCGATAATTATTTCTCCATCCATTTTTAAAATGTTTTGGAAAATACCGTGCGTAGCCGGGTGAGTTGGTCCGAGGTTGAGGTAATTATATTGTTTTAATTCCTCATCAGATTGCTCAACACCATTTAAAAACTGGCGGTCTTTTTTGTTATTGCTTAATTGAATATCACTCATCGTTTTTTTTATTTGGGGAAAAATAATTTCACCCTTTTATTAAGTTCGGTTAACGTCCGAAATATTTATCTTCTTTATCTGTTCTGGTTCCGTCTTCAAGCGGATATTGTTTCAATAATGGATGATACTGCATATCTTCCATGTTTAAAATCCTTCTTAAATCGGGATGACCGGTGAATTTAATGCCAAAAAAATCGAATGCTTCGCGTTCCATCCAGTTTGCAGTTCTATATAATCCTGTAACTGTAGGCACGTGAGGGTCGCTTATTGAAAACAGGATATGCAAACGAATACGTTTATTATTTGCAAAACTGTGCATATGGTAAACCACACCTAATTCTTCTCCTTTGTTATCGGGAAAATGCATTCCGCAAAGGCTGGTTAAAAAATTAAAATTCATCAGACTGCTATCGCGCAACCAGGTAATAATTTCGATAATTTTTTCGCGTTTCACTACGATATCAAGCATACCGTATGATTCTTCCACGCTGCGTATGGCATCGCCGAATTGCTCTTTTAAGAGGCTTTCGATTAATCCGTTTTCTACTTTATCGCTCATTCTATTCCGTAGCTGGTCAATAATTTTTGATATTCGTCCGATTCTCTTCTTCTGAAGCTTTCGGTTTTAATCAGTTCCTGAATTTTTATAATGCCGTCGAGAATTGCTTCCGGTGGAGGAGGGCAACCAGGCACATACACGTCAACAGGAATCACTTTATCAATACCTTGTAACACTGAATAGGTATCGAAAATACCACCGCTAGATGCGCAGGCACCAACGGCAATTACCCATTTTGGTTCTGCCATTTGGATATATACCTGTTTGAGCACTGGACCCATTTTTTTAGAAATGGTACCCATTACCATCAGCAAATCTGCTTGTCGCGGAGAAAAGCTCAACCTTTCGGCACCAAAACGGCCTAGATCGTAAGTGGCACCCATGGTAGCCATAAATTCTATTCCACAACAAGAGGTAGCAAATGGAAGGGGCCAAATGGAGTTAGCGCGGGCCAGTCCAACAATTTTTTCGAGGCGGGTAAGACCGTAGCCTTCGCCTGTATACATTTCCGGTGCTTCTGTAACTTTTACCACGTCGGTAATATTTTTAGGATTCGTTTTTGGCGAACCGGTTAAATTTTCGAGACTGGCTGGGCTGAAATATGTTCAGTCGCAGTTAGTTATTCCCACTTCAGGGCACCTTTTTTTATAATATAAAAGTAGCCGAGGAGTAAAGGCGCAATAAACGCTAACATCTTAACAAAACCTGATTCCCCTAGTTCACGGAAATTAACCGCCCAAGGGTAAAAGAAAATTACTTCCACATCAAACAACACAAAAAGAATAGCCACAAGGAAATATTTTACTGAAAATGGAAGGCGGGCATTACCTATTGAATCGAGACCACACTCAAAACTTTCGAACTTTTTAACCGACTTATGTTTTGGGCCGATTTTTTGAGCGAAATAAATGGTGGTAAGTACGAAACCGGCAGCTACAACAAACTGCACAAATATGGCTGCGTAATCAATTAATTGGCTGTTAACTACCTCTGTTTCCATTTTTGTCGAAGCGATTTATTAAAACGCACGGCAAAGGTAGGAAAATGAAATGGGAAAAAACATGCTTTTCGTACTACAAATTCCGAAAATTTGTGATGTGCAGGTAAACTAAAATATGCAACTAAATAAAATGGTTAAACGCCGGCATAAACATAAAGCAATTCGAGTGTTGGCGCCACACTTCCACCGACAGGTTCAAGTGTTACTGCAAAGGCATCAGCTTCGGATATATGTTTCATTTGCTGAATATTACCGTTGATATCGAAAACGCCCGCATCAATAGGTTTGCCATCTTTTAAAGCCCACAACTGATATTGTTTTCCTGGACCCGGCGCAGGAAGGTTATTAGCGTTTACATACAAGTCGCCATTAGCTTTATCCCAATAAACAACTGATGTAGAAGCCGGACTTATAGGTAAACCCTTCATTGTGATGGCGATAAATTCCGGGTTTTTGACAATATTAACTTCAGATTCGAGGTTTTGGTAATTCGCTTTAAGCGTTTCCATTTCTCCCGCCATAAATGTGTTGTCTTCCCGAATATCTGCTAATTCGCTGCTTACGGTTTTGTATTTATTGAAGTAATAAATATTGGTGGCAACTGATAAAAACAATAAAATAGATGCAGCATAAGCCAATAATCGCAATATATTGCTTTTAGGCTGAGGTTGCATTTGCACAATTTTACCTTTTACCTCTTGTTGTTGTGTTTGTTCAATTTTGTTTAATATGGTATTGAGTGTTGAGGCAGGAGGTTCAACGGCATGCAACATAGCATACTTTTCCATTGCCTCTTCAATAGCAGTGAGCTCTTTGCGAATTTCCGGATGTTTGGCTGCAAGCGCTTCTACTTCAAGCCTTTCAGCCTGACTTAGGTCGCCTGTAACGTAAAGTTCCAGTATTCCTGATGATATGTATTCGTTGATATTCAAAGCTTTTGCTCTTATTATATTATGTTTCGTAATTCTGTTATTGCACTTCGTAATCTTGTTTTGACCGTCCCAAGCGGCATGTTCAGCTCTTCTGCAACTTCCTGATGTGTGTACCCTTTAAAATAAATGAGATCCACCAACTGCTTCCATTCGGGCTTGAGTTTATCTACCAGTTCTTTTAAACCGATGGTATCTGGTTTGATATCATCATATATTTTGGTAGGATTTTCCAGCAGCACCGATTCGTCGCTTGCTGTTTGTTTACTGTTTTTTACCCCTTTGCTGCGCAGTTTATCTATTGCTGCGTTTCTGCAAATATTCATCATCCAGGTAAACAATCTGCCTTTTTCTGCTTCATAGGAAGCCGCATTGTTCCAAATTTTCAAGAACGCCTCCTGCAAAACATCCTCTGCAAGATGGTCGTCATTAACCAAACGGGTAATAACACCGTATAGTGCGGAAGCATATTTCTCGTAAATGAGTTTAAGTACAGAGGAATCCTGTGCTTGTAAACCTATTATGAGTGCTTCTTCGGTTGCCTGTATGTTCGAAGCGTTATTCAACTTTTGGTTTTGATAACTGGACAAATTTACGAGGAAATTGTTCGCTTGGTTTTAAAAGTTTATAAATTTCTTAAAATACCGGTAATTTACCTTGAAACCGGCTAGTTGGGGACTAAATTTATTTAATAAGCGTAAAGAGCTGCGCATCACTGCCCTGTTCTTTAATAAATGTAACAGTATATATGCCGGAAGGAAATTGCGCCATACTTACGCTTTTTTTGAATAATCCGGTATAGGCATCAACAGAAGCTTCCACTAAGGTTCTTCCTTCGTAATCTGTAATGATGTATTGCAAAACAGGGTTAACATCGTCAGCAATCAACATAATATTATCGGAAGTAGGGTTGGGATACACCAAAGTTGTAATTATGTTGCTGTTTTCGTTTTTGAGGTAAACAATATCTGAACTGAACATCCTTCCCTCTGCATTTACTTCTTTTATCCTATAATAGGCTGATGTAGTGAAATTGTTATCATAAAAATCATAGGTATGGATATTGGTAGTTGTGCCATTACCCGGTACAAATCCGATAGAGTTAAATTCAGTGAAATTTATACTTTTTTCAACTTGAAATCCGCTGCAATTGTTTTCGCTTGCGGTGGTCCAGGTAAGTTTCGACTGACCAATGCCGGCAACTTCTGCTTTAAATTCAAGGAGTTCAACAGGTAAAAGTAAACCACAGGACATTAAAACATTGTCAAGTCCATTAGTTTCGTAAGTTAATCCTGAGTATTCTGCTTTAATGCGGATTTTACTTACATCACTCAAAATAGCTAAAATTTGTGCTGCGGTTGCGGCGGGAGCCCCACCGGCAATTGATTCACCATATTTCCATCCTGCCACATCTGTAAGCGGAACAATTTTATTTACCCATGAATTAGCAACATTTAGGTCGGGATAATTATATACCATAGTATCACCGGTAGTATTAAAAATCATGACATCATAGTAATTACTCATATCACCTGCAAACGTGTTTTGATATAAATCGTAAGAGAGGTTACATCCATAATATGCAGATAAATCACCTTTAAACTCCGACGGAGCTATCCAACCCCAAGCACCTATGGAAATATCAGTTTCAGAAATATATCCACCCGGATTACCACCTGAAGCAGACCAGTTTATAGGAAGCACAGGTGCCCCTCCGGCAGGTTCATTATATACCTTCCAGGTTTCGTCATTTACAGTGAAATCGCTCACAATTTGAGCAAATAAGCCCTTTCCGCTGCAACAGATGCAACAGAAAAACATCAATATATGTGTGTATTTCGATATTAAACGCACGGAAAAAGACTTTTAGCCTTAAAATACACTACAAGATTACTAAGCTGCAAATCAAATTCCAAAACTTTTAAACAAAATTTTATTTGATGCAACCATCTGAAAACCAGTAACGTCGGGCAAAAAAATGCTAAATATCCATCGTTTTTGTGCGGATGTTGAAAAACCCTATTGTACAAACAACCTAATTTATTTACCTGGCAACTCAGGGTATTTCAAATCCAGTGTCTGCAAGGTTTCCACGATTTTTTTCGCAATAAGATATTCTTTGTACCAGTTTTTGTCGGAGGGAATGATATGCCATGGAATTTCTGGGCTACAGGCATTAAAAGCAGCCTCATAAGCATCCATATATTCGTCCCAACGCTCGCTTTCCTTGAGGTCGTTTGGGTTATACTTCCACATTTTTTTAGGGTCTGAAAGGCGTTCTTTGAGGCGTTCCTGTTGCTCTTCGCGACTAACGTGCAAATAAAATTTCAGGATTACGGTATTATTCGACTGCACCAATTTTTCGAAGGCGTTGATATGCTCATATCGTTGTTGAATGGTGTTTTCATCTACCCAATTGTGGACCTTTTGAATTACAACGTCTTCATAATGAGAGCGGTTGAATATCTGAATCATACCTTTTGTCGGCATATTACGATGTATGCGCCATAAAAAATCATGGCCCATTTCCTCTTCTGTAGGCTTTTTAAATCCTTGAACTCGGCAACCCATAGGATTTACCCCGGAAAAAACCTCCTTTATAACACCATCTTTACCGCTGGCATCCATTCCTTGCAAAACCACCAACAGACTGTACTTTTGTTGTGCAAATAACACATTTTGCAATTCACGCAGTTCGTCGATCAGGTTTTCGGTTGCATTTTCGGTGTCACCTTTATCGTACGATTTTGGCGGAAGGCTTGAAACAGCGGCAAGTGAAATTTTTGTCATAGTCAGGTATTTCTCCCTGCAAATGTAATGAAACCATGCGCATCAAGTAGCCGGCGCAATCGTTTGACAATTCGCAGAAATATCTAAATTTACATCCTCCCTAAACGAGGATATTTGTATTATGGCAAAGAAGAATGAAGAAAAAAAGCGCTTTAAGTTTAAAGAAATGAAAGTGTATGGTTCGCTTGAAAACTTTTTCGGCAACCAAAAAAATTATCGTATTGTATTCGACGAATCGGAAGTTTGTTACGTGAATGTTGAGTTGCAATTATTTAATATTTTATTTGACGAAACCGAATGGAAAGCTAAAGTAAAAATTAAAGCAAGTGAATATTACAACAATAAAGAAATGTGCAATATTGATAAAGATATTGTTGTAACAACCGACCAGAATATTATTATGATTCGCGAAGGATGGGGAACACCTAATCCGGGCTGGTGGAAAAAAGGCACGTACAAATGGGAAGTATTTTTAGATGACGTAATTGTTGGCACCAACTATTTTTATATTACCGATAATGGCATGGTGACTTCAGTTAATAATCCTTATTTTGACATCAATGCCATTAAATTATTTAATAGTCCTAAAGGAACACTTCCTCGTGAACAAAGAAAATATTTAACAGCATTTAATAAAGATACTGCACAATATATTTCTATTGAGTTAGACATGACAAATAAAATTAGTCATGAGAAATATTTCCCATTAGAATTAAATTTATATTTCTACAATGATTCACGTCAATTAAAAGGTGCCTGTTATTGGTTTGAACATGTGAACGACAGTAGAAAAAATATTATAATGGATGTTGGTTACGGCGCTGAAGGTACAGGTTTTTGGTATCCTGATAAATACACTTGTGAAGTGGTGTTTATGGATAATATAATTGCTATTGTCCCTTTTGAAGTTGGCACTACCGACATTGAACTTTCCGGCACACCAGTATGGTTAACCAGCATAACACAAGGCGATGAAGTGCATGCCGTAGCAGCTGAACAACAAGATGAAGCAACATACGAAGCTGCTAAAAAAGAGTTAGACGATTTAATCGGATTACAAACCGTAAAAAATGAAATTAACGAACTCACCACTTATCTTAAGTTTTTAAAAATAAGACAAGAAAAAGGGTTTGAAGAAAAAAATAAAATTAATTTAAACATGGTATTTACCGGCAATCCGGGAACAGGAAAAACAACTGTTGCAAGGATGTTGGGAAAAATATATAAATCGTTGGGATTATTAAAACGACCTGACGTTACAGAAGTTGGTCGCGTAGATTTAGTTGCAGAATATATTGGACAAACAGCACCAAAAACTAAAGCGGCAATTGATCGTGCACGTGGTGGTATTTTATTTATTGACGAGGCTTATGCATTAAGCGACCGTGGCGATGACGGGAAAGATTTTGGGAAAGAAGTAATTGAGGTTATTATAAAAGAAATGAGTGATGGACCTGGAGACGTTGCTTTTATTTTTGCCGGTTATCCAAAAGAGATGCGCGATTTTTTAAATTCCAATCCTGGATTAAGTTCACGTGTTTCGCAGGTAATTAATTTCCCAGATTATAATCCGGATGAACTGATGGATATTGCCGCTTATGATAGTAATAAACGTGGCGTATTAATTAGCGAAGAGGCTCGTAATCTCGTTTACATGAAAGTGGTTGAAGCTTACCGCAACCGCGATAATAAATTTGGCAATGCTCGTTATGTAAATTCAATTATTGAAGAAGCAAAACAAAATATGGCTTTGCGTTTAATGAAATCGGAAAAACCGGAAGATTTAACAAAAGAAGATTTGAGCACGATTATATTAGGTGATGTTGAAGAGATTTTCGGATTAGGGTCGTCTAAAAAAGTTGATTTACCTATAGACGAAGTGTTGCTGCAAGACGCCATGACGCAATTAAAGGAGCTCACCGGAATGGCGAATGTAAAAAATGAGATTGAGGAAACGGTAAAACTGGTGCGTTATTATAAGGAGATTGGTCGTGATGTAAAAAAATCATTTTCATTACACACGGTATTTACCGGTAATCCCGGAACAGGTAAAACAACTGTTGCGCGAATTTTGGTGAAAATATTTAAGGCGCTTGGAATTTTAGAACGCGGCCACTTAGTAGAAACCGATCGCGAAGGCATGGTTGCCGGTTATGTTGGGCAAACAGCCATTAAAGCCGATGGTATGATTGAGGCTGCTATGGGTGGTGGTTTATTTATTGATGAGGCATATGCTTTGAGCCAGGGTGGAGAAAATGATTTTGGACGCGAAGCAATTGAAACATTATTAAAACGTATGGAAGATCACCGTGGTGAATTTATTGTAATTGTTGCCGGGTACACCGACAATATGGCAAAATTCCTCGAATCGAACCCTGGCTTAAAGTCGCGTTTCGATAAGTTTATACATTTTGAAGATTACCAAAGCGATGAATTATTTGTGATTACTGAAAATCTCCTGAATAAGGAATTCCTGTTCCTAAATGAGGAATCGGCAACGCATCTTAAAACATTTATTACGCAATTGGTAAGTAATAGAAATAAATACTTTGGTAATGCGCGCACAATGCGCAAATTGGTGGCAGATATTGTACATCACCAAAACTTGCGTATGGCCGGTATTCCTGCGGCACAACGCACTCCTGAAATGATTAAAACCGTTACCATTGATGATGTAAAAAGTTTCAGCATCGACATTGAAGGAAAAACAACGGTTAGAGAGAGCATTGGCTTCAAATTAGGCACCGGTAATAAGAATCCGAATTAAACGGGTTAACCCATAAAAAATCGCCATTCCGCAAGGTTTGGCGATTTTTTTTTGTTTTTTAACGCAAATTGCAACTGAAATTTATGTTGCTTTTTTTGGAAACCGTTTGGATTAGTCCTGAAATTTTAAGTGAACCAACATTATCAAAACCTATATGCATAAAGGATTGTGGCAACCTACCAATTATAAATATGCCCAAAAATTCCCCGTCTGTCGTTGGAAGTTGCCGTTTTTTGTATTACTTATATGTAGCTACATATAATATTTTTGAACCATCAAAATAATCATTACGGTTAATAACCAATCCAAATCATATCATGCAAGTTAAATTGTCTATTAAAAGTTGATTATTTAATTACCAAATAAAAGAATTCTATAAATTATAGGATTGTATTTAAACAATCCAAAAATCAGTTTGCGGTTAAGAAGACAGGAAAATTACCGGGTTAATTGGCAACTAATTTGCCGATACCCGGTAATACTCCAAAAAAATTAGATTTAATCCTTTTCAACTACTACCTATGCATAGCTTTAATAAAATATCAATTGCCAGTTATATTGATTGGCTACAGTAATAAATTGTTTCGGAACATACTTGATTAAATTGCCGCCATTTCTTCCTCCAATAATTGTATAGAACTTGTAAGCTTCAAATGAAATAATAGATATTATTTTACATTTGTAGTATGAAAGCGAATCTTACCATCATCCTAATTGCCGTTTTAGGACTTTTTATTACTTCCTGTAAGGAAACAACTACTAGTGAACCATCAGCAAGCCCTGAACAGGTTTTCACCATTGCCATCCACGGTGGTGCAGGCGCTATGCCAAAAGGCACTTATACGCCTGAACAGGAAGCTGCATTTCATGCAAAGTTGAAAGAAGCTGCTCAATTGGGATATGAAATGCTTTCCAGAGGAGACAGTGCAGTTGATGTTGTGCAAGCAGTAATTTGTATGTTGGAAGATTCTCCGTTGTTTAATGCAGGGAAAGGTTCGGTATTTACAAAAGAAGGAAAAATTCAAATGGATGCCGCAATAATGAATGGTCGCACACTGGATTGTGGTTCTGTTAATAATATTCAACGTGTTCAAAACCCAATTAAAGTAGCCAGAATGGTAATGGACTCATCTAAATATATCATGTTTAGCGGCGAAGGTGCTGAACAGTTTGCTCAATTAAATAATATCCCACAGGCGGACGCTTCTTATTTTTATACACAACATCAATACGAGCGCTGGAAAGGAATGAAGGACAGCACCGAAGGTAAATATATTCGATATGTTGATTCTGTTATGGCATTACAAAACATACCAACAGTTTTAAATAATATTGAAGAAAAATTCGGGACAGTTGGTTGTGTAGTAAAAGATAAATATGGCAATCTTGCAGCCGGAACTTCAACCGGAGGTTTAATGAATAAAAAATTTAATCGGATTGGCGATTCACCTATTATTGGTGCAGGAACATATGCAAGTAATAATACTTGTGCAATTAGTTGCACCGGAACCGGAGAAGATTTTATTAAAACTGTAGCAGCTAAAACAGTAGCCGATTTAATGGAATTTAAAGGTTTAACGTTAGAAGCAGCAACAAATGAATTAATTCATGTTCGGTTTAAAGAAATAAAAGGTGATGGTGGATTAATTGCTATTGATAAAAATGGAAATGTATCATTCCAATATAATAGCGATGGTATGTTTAGAGCAAAAGTGGATGATAAAGGCAATATAACTACCTACATTTACAATGAATAAAATTTTATTAATTGTTGGTTTACTTTTGTTAATTGCTTGTAATAACAACAAACAACAAACGCCTGTAACAAAAAGTAAAAAAACCATATGGCAGTTATCAGAATCGACTAAAATTTGTAGGCAGGAGGATTGGTTTGATGAAAGTGGAAATATTATAAAATCCATCAACTACGGCAACAGAGCAAATGATACTTTAAGCATTATAAATTATTACTACAGTGACGATTTGCTCATAGAACAACTGCGTATAAACCCGGATGGTAAAGTGATGGATAAAACTATTTACCTATATACTTTAGGCAGCCTGACAGGGGAAATATTTGTTGTGGGAACGGATACACTGACAACGAAATATTTTTCCTACTACGACAATGGTAGTTTAAAAAGAACAGCTACGGTTTATAATATGGAGAAAAATAATCCGGTAACATCTGTAACCTATTTAGACCAGTATGGTAATGTAGAAAAAATTTACAACCAGATTTATGAGGACAGTACCAAAATTGTGATTTCCAGATATGAGATGCAATCTTATACAAACACTTATAATACTTCAGGGAAATTGGAAAAAAGTATTGGCACGATGTTATTTGGCTATTATGAATCGCCTGACACTTTATCTGTCACCACTTTCCAGTATGACCAGTTTGGGAATTTAATACAACAATTGAATAGTAAGAAAACAGGTATTGGGCAACCTGACAGTATTGTTTATCAATATAATTCTACCAACATGTTGATGCAAAAAATCGCTTATTCAACAGCTAAACAAAAAAACGAAGTAGTCGCTATTATAGACACAACATCCTATAAATATGATTCAAACAAACGATTGATTAACGAATATTCCTATTTAAAAAAGACTGGGTTTGAATACAGCTATAAATAACATTACGTGGTCAAATAGCTTTCAACATAAATTAAAACTCCCTCTAACTTTATTTCAGTATCTTATTGTGGTTAATTTATTCAATGGCCGTTTTATTTATTAGAATGCCCTTATAATAGTATAGCTCGTAAGCCAATTTTTCGACAAAAAAGGGCACAAAAAACCTCCCAAAGCTTACGCCAGGGAGGTTTAAAGTTCAAGTATGAAAAGAAAAGATTATACTAAACTGCAAAACTTTCTCCACATCCGCAAGTTCTGCTAGCGTTCGGATTTACAAATTGAAAGCCTTTTCCGTTTAGTCCATCGGAATAATCGAGAGTTGTATCACACAAATAGAGGAAACTTTTCAGGTCGGTAACGAGTTTTTCGCCGCGGTCTTCAAATTCCTGATCACCGGCTTTCGCTTCGTTATCAAAGTCCATTTTATAGCTCAAACCTGAGCAACCACCGCCCACTACGCTGATTCGGATAAAATAATCAGTTCCCAATCCCGCTTCGTTTTTGAGCTGGTCTACTTTCTGTTTTGCGTGTTCTGATATAAAAATCATAAACTTAAATGCAAGGTTAAACGCTATGTGAATAACGTGTTCCTTAATTGATTTTAGTGAACAATTTTTTCTTCTAATTGCAGTTCAGGCATATTGTTTTTCTTGCGATAATCCTGAATTGCTGCTTTGATGGCATCTTCTGCTAATACAGAGCAATGGATTTTTACCGGTGGTAAAGCCAGTTCTTCCACGATGTCCATATTATCTATAGTTAATGCTTCATCAATTGTTTTTCCTTTTAACCATTCGGTAGCTACTGATGAAGAAGCTATAGCGCTTCCGCAACCAAATGTTTTAAATTTAGCATCCACAATTTTTTGTGTAGCAGGGTCAACTTCAATTTGCAAACGCATTACGTCACCACATTCAGGGGCTCCAACTAATCCGGTTCCCACTTCATTTTTTTTGCTATCGAGTGTTCCTACATTTTGCGGATTCTCGTAATGTTCCAACACTTTTTTTGAGTATGCCATATTCAGTTGTTTTCTTTATTTAATTTATTGCCTTTAAATCATAACACTTGAATTGCTTAAATAATTCAAATTGTTATTTGCTATTTAATGTTCTGCCCATTCAATGGAATTTAAATCAATTCCTTGTTTAAACATTTCCCACAAAGGACTCATGTCGCGTAATTTATTTACTGCTTTAGTTACGTGATCAATAGTGTATTGAATTTGTTCATCGGTAGTAAAACGACCTAATGAAAAACGGATACTTGAATGCGCTAAATCATCGCCTAAACCCAATGCTTTCAACACATAACTAGGCTCTAAAGATGCACTGGTACAGGCACTTCCGGAGCTTACCGCAATATTTTGATTAAATGCCATCATCAAACCTTCACCTTCCACATATTTGAAAGATATATTAGTAATATGTGGCAATCTGCTTCTGCGATTTCCATTTACATATGATTCTTCTATTTTACACAATTCGTTTTCTAAACGGTCGCGCATCACACTCAAACGAGCTGCATCAATTTCCATTTCCATCATGGCTAATTCTGCTGCTTTTCCAAAACCAACAATTCCTGGTACATTTAAAGTACCACTGCGCATGCCGCGTTCGTGTCCACCACCATCCATTTGGGCGGTAACTTTAACACGTGGATTTTTTCTGCGAACATAAAGTGCACCAACACCTTTCGGGCCGTACATTTTGTGTGCAGTAAAAGCCATTAAATCGATACCATCACGGTCAACATCGATGCTAATTTTACCGGCAGCCTGCGTTGCATCTGAAAACATTAATGCACCTTTTTTATGAGCGATATCAGCAATTTGACGAATTGGAGCAATTGTTCCGATTTCATTGTTGGCATACATAACAGCCACCATAATGGTTTTATCGGTAACTACAGTTTCCAGTTCGTTAAGGTCGATATTACCTTCTGCATCAGTTTTGAGGTAAGTAATCTGAGCACCCTGTTTTTCGAGGTGTTTACAGGTATCTAAAACTGCTTTGTGTTCTGTTGTAACTGTAACAATATGGTTGCCTTTGCGGCTATACATATCATAAACCCCTTTAATAGCGAGGTTATCGGCCTCGGTAGCACCTGAAGTAATGATAATTTCCTTATCTGTTGCTCCAATTAACTTACCAATTCGCTCACGTGCCTGATCTACAGCATCTTCAGCTTCCCAGCCAAAAGGATGGCTTCTGCTGGCAGCATTTCCAAAATGCTCATAAAAATAAGGGACCATGGTATCCACCACACGAGGATCGGCAGGGGTTGTAGCACTATTATCTAGGTATATTGGTAGTTTGAGCATATTTCGCTATTTAGACTAATTCTAAAACACAAAGTTAATAGAAAAGTTCTAAACTTGGGAAAAATTGCAGCTATATTCCCAAACCTCTGCGGCTGAAACCTGCAATTGGCCTAAAATCCCGCCTGTTTTAGGTTTACATTAAGTTTAATCCTAGTCCAAACTGCAGAAAAATTGCCTGTTTTAGCGTCATAGTGTTAATTTGGTAATGTAAGTTTGCATAAATACGCGATTATGAAAAAGATTGAACATATTGGTATTGCTGTAAAGAGTCTGGAGACCTCTAATGAGTTATTTGCCAAACTTTTTGGGAAAGAACATTATAAAATAGAATCCGTTGAACGCGAAGGTG
>Ga0209174_10001290_pt1 | contig 17856 bp, 17 predicted proteins | sample JI91814BDNA_FD_187505 | JGI IMG/M metagenome (GOLD analysis project Ga0209174, IMG submission 187505) | Wastewater effluent complex algal communities from Wisconsin, to seasonally profile nutrient transformation and Carbon sequestration -... | ecosystem: Engineered > WWTP > Effluent > Algae...
CAATGTTGCCATCATCTGTGGTGTGGCTTTTGTGGTGCTGTTTACCGTTGCCAACCGCTGGCAGTGGTTTTACAACTACCAGATGGCCAACGCCGTCAGCGTCACCCGGCATGAGTTGAGCGCGATTCCGACGACTCGCAACACGCGGCTTGTGCCGCTCGTTGCCGCCAAGGACTATTGCTCGCAGGGCAACCACGAGTCCTTTACTGACCTCGGTAAGGACCCGAGCATCATCGTCATCAACAAGGACAACCAGGAGAAGCAGTACTGGCAGTGCCTGCGCCATCCCACGCGGCTGGCTGGTCACGCTCTGCACTATCTCACTGGCGGTATCGAGGGTTTTGTCCTCACCGACGCCGGCACTCGCGGCCGATTCTCTGACGAGATCAATGAGAACTTTGTCTTTGGTGAAGACAGCGCCTTTACCAAGGCTGCCTTCTACGCCCGGCACCCTGGCTCAGTGATGGGCAAGGCTGTGGTCGGTCGTAGTGAAGGTGGCAAATGGGCTTTGCTTGTGCCGTACACCTCGCGTGTGATGCACTGGGGCGGCATGATTCCGGAGCTGTCCGGGGTGATGGTGCTCTCCAACTGGGGCTTTGTCCAGGACCTCACCCCTGGCCGTGCGGCTGCTCTCTATCCGGGCGTGCCGCTCTATCCCAGCGAGCTTGCTCGTGAGTACGCTGAGCTTTGGGGCCATGAGTCCAGTCTCTATGCCAAGCATTGGAGCGGGGACATGCTCGAAGTGTCGGAGACCAGCGAGGACGCGGACAACCGTTATCCTTTCTGGCAAAACTTCGAAGTCGGCGTGCGTGGGGTCATTCCCTTCGAGCCGGTCGGCAAAAACCAGAACGTGCTGGCTGCCATCGGTCTTGTCGACCCGGCAACCGGTGCACTCGATATCTACTTCACGCCGCGTCTGCGTGATCGGGATATCTCCAATGCGGGCCTGCAGCAGGACCTCACCGGTCCGCGTCAGATTGTCTCCAACGTGGCTTTGAGCCATCCGGGGATGAATCAGATCAAGACAGTCGAGGCACTGCTTGTGGTATCGCCTGCAAAGCAGATTTTCTGGAGCACAGCGCTTCTGCAAATCGACAAGAAGGCGTATCACGGCTATTCGCTCAATGTGATCTACGGCGCACATGCCGAAGAGCATAAGGACGTGGATAGCACCGCCCAGATCGACGCTTTTGTCGCCAAGGCCGATCAGGCTCTGGCGCCCAAGTAAGGTCTGTCGCTGATGGGAGAGGGGATGGGCGCAAGCTCATTCCCTTTTCTTCTCTTTCAACCTACCAGAGATATGATCCTGGCTCAGCCATAGACTGGAATTTTTTTTTAATACCCTAAATACTATAAGAGGTAGTGGGCGGCTCGCTTGTTGCTGCTTTTGAGCTTGAGCGATACCGCGCATGACAGAATCCAAATGCTCAGGGTTTTCGTGTGGCCAGGCTTCGCGCGCAGGTACCTATATGGACTGGACTAGCCGCTTGATCATTGCTACTCGTGGCTTTAGTCCCACTTCTGATTCTCTTTCGTGCTGGCAAATCGCAAGTAGTTCTGGACTATCAGTCCCTGGTGTAAATTCAACAAATCCGGAGCGCTGATACCATGGCATATTCCAGGGGATTTCGCGAAATGTGGTCAGAGTAATGGCACTTTGCTTGTTGGTGATGGTCCATTGTTTGACGCTATCGAGCAGTATATTGCCGACTCCTTTGCCCTGATGCTCTCTTGCTACAGCCAACTCCAATAAGTGTGGACGATTATCCACTGGCAAAATCAAAGCAAAACCTGCAATACAATTTGTCGGGTCCAAAGCTACCAGTGCAACACCCTTTTGCAGGACTTCCAGATGCTCGTCGTAAGTGCGGCAGGGTAAGTCAATACAGTAAGAGTAACCAGGGATGGTGTCAAAAAGTAAAGCGGCATCGTTTTCGATTGCTTGCAAAATGCTGATTTGATCTGTGGTTGAGCGTCCGGTTTGATACATGGATTGAATGCGCCTATCTGCCCTTTTTTAGTCTTTCTCGATATGGCAGTACGGTTGTCTTAAAGAATTGACCCCAATAACTCCAGGGATAATCACCTCGATTTTGATAGGTGGCTATCCATTCTTCATAAGTGGCAGGCACGGTTTTACCCCACAGACGACTATCTACTTTGATGTTGCGTTGTCTGGCCATTGGTTCAATCACTTCGTCAAAAAATTGACGGGTTTTTTTATACGATTCAAATTCAATTCTAGTGTTCTCTTCAATCCATTGATCTTCATTGCAAGAGCTAGTTAGTGCTTTGATATAGACTTGCTGAAACTTAGCTCCATTGCCGATGTTGTAGCATTCAAAAACAAAACATGACCACAGTGTATCTGCACTTAGCGGTGCGCCTTTGGCGTCGGTTTTGCGGATACGGATATAACCAGGTCGACGTTCTGTGGGATATTCGTTTTCAGCGATATATTCGTCGGTCTTATCCAGCTTTGTTGTGCTCCATTTGATTGGCACACCGGCTGCTTCTCCAGCAAACTGTCTGATAGTCCATTGCCACAGTTTGTCTCCTGGTTGGACAAATGCGCGCATGGCCGGTCGGTCGCTGAGCATCTGACATAGCTGAGCATGGCCGGCACTGAGTTGACTCTGATCATAGCCATAAACAGCTGACAAGCTCAGTGTCGAGCCGAGGATAAATGAGGTAAGTAAGGGGAGGATAGATTTCAATTTTTGATTTGCTCTGACTGGCAATTATTTTAGCAAGTGTGAGCGCGTGTTCATTGTTTGCCTGACACTTGTGTTGCTAATCTCTGAGACTAGCGCGCCTTTGAAGGATTAAGGACCTCTATTTCAGCTCTCTTGCGCTCTCATTCTCTGAGACAGTTTTATCAAAGATACCTGTATTTCCACTTAGATCTTATAAACACAGTCTATCAAAGCAAATTCTCATGATTACTAGTTGTGGAGTTGGTTTCTCAATAGTCATAGTCAAGTAGTAATTCATTTCCAATTGCCGCGAGGCTTTCTTTTAACCAGATACCGCATCTCTTTTGACGCAGCGAATACTTTTCCACTTCCAGGAGAAGCAGTATCTATGCCGGGCAGCCGCCTGGTCTTTTTTTGGAGAAATCCCATGACTGATACAAATCATACTCAGCGTGACGTCAATTTACTCATAGGCACAGGTGGTTCCAGAGCAATTCTTTTTGGTACTGGTGTGGTCCTAGCGTTAAGTCAGGCTAATTTCGGTAAATTTCGCTCAATCGGTGGCGTCAGCGGAGGCTCGATGCCTGCCAGTTTGATTGCCACTAATCCAGACGCCAGTGCGTTACTCAAGGAAGTCTTGAAGACTGATTTTGACAAACTTGTCACTCGCCGCGTCTCACTGTTGCAGTTTTTAGCTCAGGTTATTCGCGATCGCAAGCCAATTGACCCACCAGAGCGTGTTGGTGCACTTGATGCCACTTTGATGGGGCAATATTTTGACACCAATGTGCCTGACTGGCCAAAATTGTTTTGGACAATGGCTCTCTCGCATCAGCGTCCAGTGATTATGACCAGAAACGGTGTATTGCATGCGCAAGACGACGGTGTAATGGCTTCACTTTCTAAAAACGTGGTTTCTATGAGTGCCGCCATCCGTGCCACTTGTGCAGTGCCGTTTTTGCTAGACCCAGTGCCTTGGATTGATGATGCCGGTGAGGAGCATTTGCTTATTGATGGCGGATACAGCCCAGAGGGACGTTGTCCAATGTCTGTACCTGAGAAGCTCTTTGCTCTTGAAGATAGTTGTCTGGTTGTAGTCAACGTTGGCGAAGATAGAAGTCACTTGCACCAGATGTTGGATAAGGTTTTTGATACACAGTGGAAGGACGAAAACGTCGTCACTGCTAATCTGCCAGATCCAGCGCCCGCTAACTATGAGCGCATTATTGTGCGTCCAGCGCTACCGATTTCTGGTTCGTTTAAGTTCAGGTTGAGTCAGCGTGAGAAGTGGCAGATGATTTTGTCTGGCTACATGTCCGCTGTGGAAGCATTTGAAAAGCACGGACTGCTAAGCGGCTGTGCTCTGCACCGTGCTCGTGAGAGAGGTTTGCAGGCGCTGCTATTACTTGCCGGTCGTCGTAAGCCATATCTCAAAGATGTTCTACCCACACAGCTGGATACAGTGTTTGATGGGCTTTCGTTTACCAGCCAACAACTTGAATGCTCACCGGTCTCAAGTAGTGCTGATTCTAAGTAACTAACTCGCGAGAATTTACGATGAAATTTGCTACGACTTTTATTTTGGCAGTATTGTCATTAGCCATTTTGGGTTGCTCAAGCACTCCCAAAAAGACGATTGATGATGCTCCACCAGCGCTCACTAATGGCGCTGACCAGGCTGTGAATCACGCTATAGATCACGGCGCGATGACGGGCATGTCTGAGGAAGAACACAAAAAGATGATGTCTCAACCAGGTGGCAGTGGTGACACAGATCACTCTGGGCATGAAGGTCATCATGATCATGGCGCAATGCCCTCCAATTTTGGCGGTCCCTATCAAACGATGACGGCAATTGGCTCAGGCACTAGCTTGATACCAGCTGACAGTCCAGCTTATATGTGGCACTTCAATTTGTTTGAAGACCGGGCCCGTTGTATGGTGCACGCTGAGCTTAAAGCTAGCTTTAATAGTCAGGGTGGACCACGCGGCGTCTCTCGATTTCAATCACAAAATTGGTTGATGGGCTCCTGCGAGGTGCCTGTGTTTGGTGACTCGGCCTTTCAATTTAGAGCTATGCTTACAGCTGAGCCTTTCACCACTCCAGCGGGCGGTGTGCCTCAGCTCTTTCAGACTGGCGAGACCTATGGTGGGCGAGAAATTGTAGATGCTCAGCACCCCCACAATTTGTTTTCGGAAATGTCTGTGGCGTTTACCCAGAGGCTCTCTGATCACTTTAGATATTATCTCTACTTTGGCTTGCCTGGCGATCGCGAGGAAGGACCGACTGCCTTTATGCACCGCGCCTCAGCTTTAGAAAACCCGGGCGTGCCGCTTTGTCACCACTGTCAGGATGCGGGTCATATCACAAATGGTGTTTTTAGTGCTGGTGTCGAAATCGACAAATTGCGCATTGGCGCATCTGTGTTTAGAGGCCAGGAGCCGGGCGAAGACCGTTATACAATCTCTGCCGGAGGCTTTGATAGTTACTCGTTGAGAGTGCAATATGCACCTACCCAAAACTGGGTCATAGGTGCCTCCTATGGTCGTGTTCATAACGCTGAACCATTGCATCCAGGTGACATGGATCGCTATACTGTCTTTGCTCAATATTCTAAGCGCTTTGATGAAGGGTATGTAGCTTTATCTGGAGTACTCGGACACAATAAAGAAAGTCACGGTACTTTGTCGGGAGCGTTGGTGGAAGGTACAGTAAACTTTTACGATCGCAATTATATCTATGGACGCGGAGAGTGTGTCAACAAGCCAGGTTTGACTGATAGCAATATCTATGGCAAAGCCGGTCTGGAGCACGATGAGGGTGGTCCTGGAGAAGAAGAGCATCATGTCCCTCTGGGCAATAGCACTGTTTGTGCTCTAACGGCAGGTTATGCCCGGGATGTTTATGCCTCCTCGCTTGTGCGGGTGGGACTTGGTCTTGATGTGACAAGTTATCTGGTGCCCAAAGAGCTTGAACCAATTTACGGCTCAAGTCCGCTAAGCTTTATGTTTAACATCAGAATTAGACCTGGTCGAGTCTTCTAAAAGCAGGGGGAATTATGGAAAACAAACCTGCAAAAGCACCAATCAGAGGTGTGATTTATGCACTGGCTGCTGCCTTGCTCTTTGGCATGACGACACCGCTTGCTAAGGCACTGTTAGAGCATGTGGCACCTTTGATGCTCTCTAGTCTCTTTTATCTCGGCGCAAGCATGGGGCTCGGTTTGAACTTGCTAGTTGGCTTGTGCTCAAGTAAGACAAACAATGGAGAAGCCAGTCTTAAAAGAGCAGATTTGCCCTGGCTTTGTGGTGCCACTGTCTGTGGTGGTATTCTGGCTCCCGTACTGCTTATGACGGGACTGGCTGTGGCGCCGGCTACCAGTGCATCTCTCTTCCTCAATCTAGAGGGAGTATTTACCGCCCTTATCGCCTGGTTTGTCTTTGGCGAAAACTTTGACCGCCGCATAGCTCTTGGCTTTAGCGCCATAGTTGCTGGTAGTGTGCTTTTGTCTGTGCAATTTGGTCAGACTATCGCTATTAATCCTGGTGTTATACCGATTGTGGCAGCTTGTCTGGGCTGGGCAATAGACAATAATTGTACAGGTAAGATTGCTGGGGCCAGTCCCGCGCAGATTACTTGTATCAAAGGGCTTGTGGCCGGTCTTGTAAATCTTACTATTGCCCTTACTTTGCACCAGCAATTACCCGGGTCCTGGGAGCTGGCGTTGGCTCTAGTGGTTGGTTGCCTTGGCTATGGCGTCAGTCTGATGCTCTTTGTGCTGGCTTTGAGACATCTGGGCACAGCGCGCACCGGCGCGTACTTTGCCATGGCACCTTTTGTCTCGGCTGGACTCTCGATAGTCTTATTGCATGAGGTTATTACTGGCACGATACTTGCCTCTGGTCTTTTGATGGCGCTGGGTCTTTATCTGCATCTCAGCGAGAGTCACAGTCATGAGCACAGTCATAAGTTGGTAGAGCATGAGCACAGACATGTGCATGACTTGCATCATAACCATGAGCATGATTTTGAGGTCGGTAAGGGGGCGCACAGTCACTGGCACAGGCATGAGCCTGTTGTGCATGACCACGTCCATTACCCGGACATGCACCACAAGCATGAACACTAATTTTTAAACCTGGAATTTACTATGCAACAACTCACTGTTAGTAACAGTTTGGTTTTTACAGGTGGTCCTGTGATAGCCATGGAATCAGCACAGAGTGCTGAGCAAGATGTAGATGTGCTGCTCCAATTGGCCGGTGCTGTGGGTCAAAATGGAGGCAACAATGCCTGCGAAAAAATACTTTTGACTGCACTCAATGTTGCCACCGAAGCTGACATGCTCAGTCAAGTAAAGCAGATAGTCTTGCGATTGGCTATCTGGTATAGCGCAAGATTGAGTCATGCAATTGCTGCCGATACCAATAGAGATACAACAATTAAGCCCTGGCAGCCTTTGCTCGATGCTTTGCATTATGCGATGAAGTTGCGCGTTTTGCGAGGCTATTGCAATACTCACAAAGATACTCCTCAACTTGAGGAGTACATGTCGCAGGTGCCTTGCTGGGGAGAAATGGAACACAGGCTGGGTGCGCTCGAGAATTTGCTCAAGGTTGAGCTAAACGAATTGGCAGGCGACTCATTTACACCTGGTGTACAGGACACAAATCAGGACAGGCTTTTTAAGATAGGACTGATACGCTTGCTATTGGCTCGTGTCTGCAACACTATCGACAAAGAGTATTTAGCACAAAAACATTGTGCTGCTGTCCGCTCCATCGCTGCAACACTAGACTGGCATCCCGAAGGACTGCTTCAACGTCTGCCTGAGAGTGCTGCCTGGCAGTGCTTTGTCTCTGGCAAATTGGCCCACCGCTTGCATAACACTTCGCTGGTGGCCTTTCCCTTTTAACAAATTGATTTTAAATCTGGAATATTCAAATGAACCGTGAAAATTTTGTATTGACACTGGCGGCCGCTTTTGTCGCCAGTATTGTAATGTGCATAGCACTGTTCTGGGCACCACCGGTAGTGATGTTCAGCGCGGGCTTTGCTGTCTTTGCGCTGATCTTAAAAGTGGGTCTTGAATCCTCAGGATCAGAGCCCTTAACATGGGCACTCTTTAGCGAAATCGCCTGTGTGTGGATCTGGCTCAGCATGCTCATTAGTGCTGCTTTGCTATCAGCTTGCTTTGTCTGCTGGATCCTTGGCGCTGGCTTAATTGTCAGCTTTGTCATGGGTTTGTGGTCCTCAATTGGACGGGCTTTTGTCCGTCTATTTAGCAATTTTAAATAACTGGAGAATGTTATGAACACTCAAAACACCGAAAATGGTAATGAGGTAGTCCTGGTCGCAACCAGTCGCACTGCCATTGGAAAAACAGGCGGTATGCTGCACACAGTGGATGCGGCCGAGATGGCTGCCCATGTCTTAAAATGTGCTGTGGATAAAGCCAAAATCAAACACCTCAGTCAGATTGACAAAGTTGTTTGTGGTCAGGCTGTGCAAAGTTATTTTGCCCCCAATATTGCTCGGGTGGCGACTCAAATGGCTGGTTTGCCGGAGAGCATCGATTGCTTTACCGTGCAACAACAGTGCGCTAGCGGCATGAATGCACTGTACCAAATTTACTCCGAAATCGTTGCCGGACGGATCGAGCTTGGTGTAGCCATCGGTGTCGAGTCTATGTCTTTGACACCGCTAATTGTCGATGGTCATGAGCGTTATCGCGGCTTTAACAAATGGCTTACTACAAGCTCGCCAAAGGCATTGCGCAAGCTGTTTAAGTCTTATGGTCCGCTGCCATATTTTGGCATTGCCGAGACCGGTCTTGGACCGCGCACAATTGCCAGTGATCCAGGCAAGTTGTTTATGCTCAAGACAGCACAAATTGTGGCAAACATGCTCGATATCAGCCGCGAAGATGCTGACAAATACAGTGCTCAGTCGCAAGAACGAGCACTTAGAGCGATTGCCAGCGGCCGCTTCGCTCGTGAAATCGATGCCATGGTCATACCCGGAGTCGGTGTTATTGACACAGATGAACATCCGCGTAAGACCAATCTAGCTAGCCTGGCTAAGTTGCCTACGCTGGCAGGTACTGGTCTTATTACCGCAGGTAATGCTTCCGGCATGGGTGATGGTGCTTGTGCTGTGGTTATGTGCACCAGAGCGATGGCTGCTAAGCTCGGCGTTAAGCCGCTGGCTCGCCTTGTGGACATGCGCTTTAGTGGTCGCCATGCTCATTCGATGGGACTTGGTCCGGTCAATGCTGTCAACGATTTGCTTATTGCAAATGGTTTGACTGTTGCTGATATCGCCTACTGGGAATTGAATGAAGCCTTTAGCTATCAGGCTCTTGCTTGCATCAAGGTACTTGGTCTGGATCAAAGCAAGGTCAATTGTAATGGTGGTGGCATCTCGCTCAGTCATCCTCTGGGTATGACTGGCGCTCGTATTGCTGCGAGTGCTGCTTATGAGCTGGCCGACAGACAGGGTCGCTATGCCGTCTTTACCCTTTGTGTGGGTGGCGGTATGGGTGCGGCTGGTTTGCTCGAATTAGCTTGATCAAATTTTACTGGAGAATACAAATGTCAAACACAAATGAAAATAACAGTGCTGTCAATTTTACCGTCGAAAATCACGAAAGTGGTGTGGCGATAATTTGGTTTAACAGCCCGGGCAAGGTCAATTTGCTCAGCCAGGCCGCTCTTGGTGAGCTGGATGTGATTGTCGATAGATTAGCCGCAGACAAAGACTGTCGCGGTGTAATAATCGCCAGCGCCAAATCGCGTAGCTACATAGCTGGAGCAGACGTCAACGAGATTGGTCAGTTGCAGTCTATGTCTGCCAAAGCGTCTTATGATCTGACTATGAATGCCAAAGGCATTTTGTCCAAGCTTTCAAACCTTGGGGTGCCTACATTGGCTTTGATCAATGGTGCCTGCAAAGGAGGTGGATTGGAGTTGGCTTTATGGTGCACATTCCGCATCGCTATTGCTGATGGTGCGGTGGTTATGGGCTTGCCTGAAGTCAAATTGGGCATCATCCCGGGCTTTGGTGGCTCAGTGCTGTTGCCTCGCTTGATTGACACAGTCAAGGCTGTGACAATGATTGCTAGTGGCTCTGATGTCACTGCTGCCGAAGCCTGGAAAATCGGATTGGTCGATGAGATAGTACCTCTGGAAGGCAGTTTGGACCGAGCTATTGCAATCTTATTGGGAGCAAGAGTATTGCGTGCTGCTGTCAGTACACCTCAAGGTGGTTTTGCAGAGCGCGCTGTCGCCCAACTCTTAAACGTCAACAAGGGCTATAGTCCGGTTGGTTGGAAAGGCTTTGTGGCAAAACAGGCACAAGGTGCGCCAGCTAAGCAGGTCCTGGCACAGGTCAAAAAGCAGGCAGGTGTTTACATGGCGCCTGTGGCTGCGGCAACTGTTGCCATCAGGACGCTGACTATGGCCATGCAGGAAGCTCTGGAATATGAGTCAGCGGTGTTTAGCGAGAGAGTGACTAGCAGTCAATCAGCTAATCTGGTGGCGCTGCGATTGAATAGCAGCCGTGCCAAAAAGCTCTCTAGTACGAGTCCTGCTTACAAAGTTACCGACCTGGCCGTGATTGGTTCTGGTGTTATGGGGCGTGAGATCGCTTTTGAAGCGCTTTGTGCCGATGCTATTAACAGTGTGGTGCTGGTTGATATCAAAGAGGAATTTTTGGAAAAAGCCGGGGCTGAAATTGGCAAGCTGATGGCTGCACGGGTGCGCTCTGGCAAGTACACAGTGAGCGAAGGCGAAAGCAAACTACGTAAGTTGAAAACTTCGGTAAGCTATGATGCCATCATCAACTGTCAGGCCATTGTCGAGGCAGTGCCAGAGGTCGAAGCAATCAAGTTTAGTACCTATGCTCAAATCGATGCTGTCATGGCCACTCGTGTAGTAGCAACGCCGTATTTTATTTACTCCAATACGTCGGCTCTCAATCTTGAGCATCTGGCGGCGCACGTGGCTAATCCAGCTAACTTCTGCGGTATGCACTTCTTCAATCCTGTATCGCAAATGGGTGCAGTCGAAATCCCTGCAATTGACAGTACTAGTGCTGAAACCATCTCTACGGCAATTGCTATCGTCAATGCTCTGGGTAAGTTGCCGATTCCCTGCACAAACTATCCCGGCTTTATCGTCAACGCTATTTTGGGTGCTTCCTTGTCGATGGCAGCTAACCTCATGGCTATGGGTGTATCGCCACTTGCTATCGACAAAGCCATGCTTAACTTTGGCATGCCTATGGGTCCATGCACATTGATGGACTATGTCGGTCTTGATGTGGTGAGCAGCGTTGCTAAAACACTGGGCGAAGCGCATGGAGCCAGACTGAAAGTGCCGTCACTGGATCTAGTTGGCTTGTTGGTGGGTCAAGGCCATCTTGGTCGCAAATCTGGCGAGGGCATTTATCAGTGGAAGGACGGTAAAGTAGTCAAAGATGCTAAAACCCGCAAGCCTAACTTGAGCGTTGCGTATACTCTGGTGACTACAAGTCTGGAAGCAGGGCTCAGCGCTGCTGGTAAAACACCGGCAAAAATGGCTGACCAGTCTTTGCAAGAGCTTATTGTTGGCGCTATGCAAAACGAGGCTCTACGCGTTTTGCAAGCAGGTGTCGCGGCTGAACCCTTTATCATCGACCTGGCTTTTGTTACTTGCACCGGCTTTACACCGGGCCTCGGTGGACCATTGCGTTATATCGACCAGATCGGTGTCAAAACTTTTGCCGACCTGTCCAGTGATATCGCTATCGGTGCTAACCAGCCCGGTCAGGAGTGGCGTGCTAACTTTGAGCCTTGCGCATTGCTAAGAGAGCACGCTCAGTCACGCACCAATATCTATCCTGTTACCGAGTAGCGGCAATGGCCACCGAGACTTTGAACGGGCAAGCTGTAACGCGGCTGCTGGCTCACAGTCTGCATCCAAGCGAGCGTCAGAAGGGAGCGGTTACACTGGTTATCGTCGACATGCAGCCTCCCTTTTTGGCGCGCTGCAAAGATAGCCAGTTGATACCGTCAATGGTAGCCCAGGTAAAGCTAGCAATTGCTCGCAACTGGGCTATTGTGCTGGTAGAGGTTAAGCCTCAGACCTATGGTGCAACGGTAAGACCGATACTGTCACTACTGGAAGGCAAGTATCAGCGCTTTGCCAGAGTGATAAAAGAAGGTGATGATGGTTCGGCTGAGGCGCTTGCAGCATGTGCGACCCATAGCTATCCACAGGAGCATTTTAGGGTGGTGGGCGTGCTGATTAACGCCTGTATCGCTAGCACTGCCTGGGGTCTGGTCGGTCGTAATAAGACTTGTCTGGTGCGGGTTATTAAAGAGGCCTGTGGTACTACTCAGCAAACCGCTAGAGCCTGGGCATCATTTAAGCAAGGACCGAGGCTGGTTGTCAGCTCACACAAGATTGACTATCCGCTCAAGTGTCAGTGCACTAAGCACGTTGAGCCCAGCGGTTGTGAGCATTGTCCTGGCATACTCGAAAGAATTTTGGCTTATTTTGCCAGACTGTGGTCACTGATAACTGGGCTGTTTAGCTGATTGGCAGCGTGAGCTGTGTTTGAGGCAGGATGCCGTTTTTTGCCAGGGATGGCTCACTTTAATTTGGAGAACAAATTGGAAACAAGAAAACATTCGATTTTTACATTGGCGCAATTGTTTTTGCACAGAAGCTTTGCTTTAGAGCGATTTGGTTGTGCTGTGGTGCATTTTGGTGAAGTCTTGCCGCGCGCAGAAGTAGAAGATGCTGTGGCTAAATTGCTCAAGGAAGACGAGCAAGTGGCTGTGCCTGTCTACAGGGAAGGCGGTGAGCTGGACTTTTTGTTTGTTTATCCGCTGACAGCGACAAGACTGGCTCACCCCAACAAGGTGGCTGATTTGAACAATCCAGGCTCAGATCATCTGTCGGTCATGGATGAGGAGCAAGTCAGCCGTCTTTTGACGCAACTGGAGCCATTAGGTTGGCGAGCTGTCAGTCGCGACGGTGACTGGTTTGTAATTAGTCGTCAATAATCACAGCTAAGGGGATACCGATGTCATTCAAAGAAAAATGCAAGAAGTGGTTTAAAGACTTCGCTGAAGAAGGCGCCGCTGAGACGATGACAGAAATAGCAATTGATCAGTTGCCACCGGTGCTGATTTTGTCCTGGATCTGCTATGGCTGCTTGCTGGCGGGCGTAGTGTTTGGTCTTGTGGGCTGGTATTTTGCTACCTGGCATGTAGTCTCGTACTCTATAAGTGCCATTGCCGGTTTTGTCGGCGTGGTGTTATATCTGGTGCGCGTGTTTGTAGTCTCCAGGTTGAGCGGTCTTTTGCTCAAAGGCTATCGCCACCTTAAAACCACTACTCAGTCTGAGCCGGACAAAACCAATCCACCATCTAGTTAGCTGTGGTGTTCTTGCGTAACCATGGCAATAGGGCTTCAAAGGTAAACGTCTCTTGCTTGTAAAGTCTTGAGATGAATCTAAAAGTCTCATCAGCTGTGGCATTGTATGAAATGCCATTGATAGCAAGAAAAGTGTAAGTGATGGCAAAAGCCGTGCGTTTATTGCCATCAAAAAATGGATGATTTTGTGCCAGGCTTTCCCAGAGAGCGCTGGCCTCTTCTAGAATGTCAGAGTAGTAACCGGTTTGTGGTCTGTACAAAGCCGATTCTAGCAGTCCAAGATCGCGCACTCCCTGGGAGCCACCGTAGCGTTGGATTTGGTCTGCGTGGATGGTCAGGGCTTCTATTAGAGTCAGATAGTCAGTCATTTAGCGAGTTTCTTGTATAGCTCACTGTATTTTTCGTGGCTAGCAAGATAGGTCTCGATGACATGCTGACGCGGCTTGGCGTTTTTGCGCTTTTCGATTAGATCAGATAATGCCTCGTCCACAAGGGCTTGCAGCTGTCGACCTTCGCTCTGAGCTAGAGCACGAACAAGGGAAAGAATTTGAGAATTGACCTGGGTGGCAAATTTCTCTCTGCCTTCTGCCATGATTCACCTCTTTTAGCGCTAACTTCAGTTTATCTTGATATTTCATGATTCGTCAAGATGCGCTTAGTTGGTGCTGTTTAGCTACGTTGTCCGATTAACTCAGGCGGACCGTTTTAGGGCTTACTTAAGCCCTTCCTTTCAACAATCAATAATGAGATTGAAAATTATGAAAACTCCAAACACAACTTTCGACCGTTCAACCGTTTGCAACGATAGCTTGATGGCTAAAGTAATGATGTTGCTCTCCGGCTCGCTAGTGATTAGCTCAATTGGCTCTTACATGGGTCTGGGCATTACTTCAGGCTGGGTATTACTTGTTCTATTGGTGGTTTTACTTGCCGGTATTTTTGTGGTCGCCGCCATGGCCGCCGTATCGCCTGCGCTCGGAGTAGCGGGTCTGGCAATCTGGACCTTTCTCAATGGTCTGGCGATTGGACCGGCGGTCAACATGTATGCCGCTACAATCGGCTGGCAAACCGTTACCTTCACCTTTATGGGCACTGCCGCCATAATGGCTGCTCTGGGGTCGTGGGGAGCCTTTTCCGGGCGTGATTTTAGCAGCTGGGGACGCACGCTCTTCTTTGGCTTACTTGGTTTAATCGTAGTTGGTTTGATTGCTATGTTTACTGGCTTCAACCAATCCTTCAATTTGCTGTATGCCATTGGCGGTATGGTCATTTTTGCCGGCTATTTTGTCTTCGACTTTTTCCGTTTGAGCCGCTCTGCAAATACCGACCTCAATGCCATCATGATCACCTTGAATCTCTATATGGACTTCGTCAACTTCTGGCTAGCCTTTATGCGCTTGATTGATGCCGTAAGAAGATAATTGCCTGATCCGATAGCTTGCGTGCGCTAGAAGTGTCTCTTGGATGTGTTGGTGAAGTGTTGATCTCGCTGTTGAGCGCTTTATTGGCTGTCTCAAACATTTGAGGCTTTACTGTGTTGCGTGCGCAAGCCACACCAGATGGGCTTTAGGGATTGTCAAGTGATTTAATTTTTGCCATCTTGATAACCCTGTGCGGTGGGCGCTACGTTGATGGCATAGCCATATATCCCTCTCCCCCGAGCAAGTCCCTTCGTACCTCACGCTAATCCAAGTCCTTTCTAATTTAGACAACCAGAGCATCTGCAATTCGTTGCGGGTGCTTTCTGTCTGCTATTAGCAATCCTTACCATTGGCTATAAACCGCTGCTGTAATTCGTTCCCCGAGCGTCTTAAGGCAGTGCTTACTTCAAATCAAATTTCAGGAGTCCTGAATGAAATCAAACAAATTTGTTTTACTAGTTGCAGCTTTGCTGACTCTAAATGTTGCCGGCATGGCTCAGGCAAAACCCCAGGCCGCAGCCGTTGATTATCTACAGTTCAAACCGCTGACTGAAACACTCAAGGGTGTAAAACTCCAGCCAGTAAAAGAAGGTGTGCGCAAGCTGCCGATGATTACCTGGCCTGGCGATGTATCGACCATCACTACCGACATGCTGGGTATCTTCAAGAGCGAAGGACTCAATGTTGAGTTGTTTGTAGAAAATGATTTTGCCAAACAGGTTACTGGTGTACTGCAAGGTGATACACCGTATTTACGCTGCACAGTAGGTATGTGTAATGCCGCTGCTGATGTGTTTAAAAATGCCGGTACCAACCTCTATCTGATTTATCAGTTGACCTGGAGTAACGGTGGAGATGTGCTGGTTGTAAAACCTGGTATCAATAGTCTGGCTGATTTAAAAGGTAAGACTATCGGTCTGCAACTGTACGGTCCGCACATGGACTACCTCACCACAATCCTGGCTCAAGTTGGCTTAAAACCAAGCGATGTCAAAATCAAATGGTTAAAAGAATTGACCATTCCGACATATGAGACTAACGGCAAAGCTGTTGACCCGCGTACTGCAAAGGAGCAAGATGACGATCTTGATGCTGTTTTTGTAATCAGTCCCGATGCAGCTGCACTGACAGGTGCTGGCGGCAGTGGTGGTGAATCTGTTAAGGGCAGCAAAATACTGGTTACATCTGCTCAGTACAAGCGTGTTATCGCTGATACATATGCAGTACGTGCTGACTGGTTTGAAAAACATACTGACGAAGTCAACAAATTGGTCCATGCACTGATGCTTGGTCAAGAAAAATTTGAAGGCTTACTAGCCAGTAAAGCAAGCGATCCTAAATACACCCAAGTAATTGCTAAATCGGCTGAACTTTTGTTTGGTTCTCCGTCAGCTACTGGTGATGTCGAAGGCTCTCTGGCTGACTGTGAATGGGTTGGTTTTAGCGGCAACGTAGAGTTTTTTACCGGCGCAGGCAGTGTCCGTAACTTTGACACTCTGTCTAAACAAGTGCAAACTAGCTTTGTCGATATGGGCTTGCTTAAAGCTCCAGCTCCACTTAAAAAATCTAGCTGGGATTACGCTGCTCTGGCTAAAGGTTTGACCAATGCTGATGTCACCAACTTGCCTGTCAAAGCTGCTTTTGACGAAGCAAAGGTACGGGCTAAAGTAGAAAAGCAAATCGCAACTGAGCTTGACACCTATACATCAGTTGGTGTGTTACCTCCGTTTGAGATTTATTTTGACCCTAAGCAAACAGAGTTTGACGTTGCTAAATACGTGGCTGACTTCGAGCGCGCTCTTGATCAATCACAAACAGCTGGTGGTTTGGTATTTATCATCGAAGGACACAACGCCCCTGACTTGTATAACAAACGCAAAGCAGAAGGTGCAAGTACTCCTGAATTGGCTGAAATTGAGCAAGTTGCTTTGAATCTTTCTAAGCAAAGATCGGATGCGGTGAAGGCGTCATTTTTGAAATTTTGCACCGACAAAGGTGTTAACTGCGATGCTACTCAATTTGTCACTGTCGGTTTAGGTGTTTCATCTCCTAAGTTTAAAGCTCCAACCAAAGCGCAATGGCCCTTAAACCGTCGCGTAGTATTCCGTCCAAAAGTGGTTGAGACTGAATTAGAAGAATTCACTCCACCAAGCAAATAAGGAGACCTTATATGAAAGCATTAAACCTCTCATGTTTGAGAATCCTTGTCTTGATTCTGGCGGCATCTTTGCTTAGCGGTTGTGAGGCTGCGACTGACTCCGATAATGCCAGCGATGTGGTGGATGTGGCTGAATTATCTGCGACAGAACCTGCTTTGCCGGCGGCTAATGTCAATCTTACCGCTCGTAATATCTACGTGGTGTTTGATGGTTCTGGCTCTATGGAGGAGTCAATTCCAAACTTCGAAAATAGATTGGCAGGAGCTAAGTGGGCTGTGCATCAGTTTGTCGATGGTTTGCCCGATGGTGTCAATTTGGGGCTTTATGTCTTTGACCATAGTGGCAGCCGCGAGGTATTGCCCCTTGGTCCAGACAATAAAAAGGAATTTTTGAGTCAAATAGATGCGGTTGTGGCTGATGGTGGTACACCTCTGGGTGAGTCCATCGAAGCCGCCGTTCAGACCCTAAGGGCGCAACAGGCAAAGCAAAAGCCTTATGGTGAGTTTCGTCTGCTTGTTGTCACCGACGGGCACTCAAGCGACTCCATTGGAAGTGGTGTCAAGGCGGCGGCAAAAAGTAACTTGCCTATCTATACCATTGGTCTTGGTATTGGCAAAAGTCATGAGTTGCGTAAAGTTTCGCGTTCGTATCAGGATGCTGCAGATGCGGAGCAACTCAGTGCTGCTCTCAAAGCGGCTGGCTCTGAGCTAGAGGACTACGCTGAGCCTCCTGCCGACCTTAAATAAACCGGTTGAGTAATCACTATATATGGTGCAGCTTTGCGTTTGCAGGGCTGCACTGGCGGAGATTAAGTATGAATTCAAACAAAACTGTATTAGCCGCCTTGCTGATAGTGCTACTGGGCGGACTCTGTATAGGAGGCTACAAGTGGTATCTCGTCTGGGCTGAGAGCAATGGTCAGGTGACAGCTAGCGAAGCAAAAGTGGAGAATACTTTGCGCATTTGCGGTGACGGTTATCTTGGCTATTTCTTTGTTGATTCTCCTGAGATGACCTTGCAATCTGCCAGGCGAGGACTGGGAGTGCAGTTTATCAAGGACAATGGTGACTACGGCGCCCGCTTGCAAAAGTTTGCTACCGGACAGTGCGATGCTATTGTCTTGCCGATTAACAGCTATTATCAGCATGGATTGCA
>Ga0209174_10001292_pt1 | contig 17848 bp, 14 predicted proteins | sample JI91814BDNA_FD_187505 | JGI IMG/M metagenome (GOLD analysis project Ga0209174, IMG submission 187505) | Wastewater effluent complex algal communities from Wisconsin, to seasonally profile nutrient transformation and Carbon sequestration -... | ecosystem: Engineered > WWTP > Effluent > Algae...
GCGCAGGCCACGGGTGACGAAGCGCGCGCGATCGTGGCTGTAGACCAGGAAGAGATTGTTGTCGCCATCGGCGAACTCCAGCGGCGACAGGTTGGTCAGGCTGTTGCGGACCGGCAGGTTGCGCAGTGGATAGGTCGTGTACACGTCCGACAGCGCGATCTGCTCGCGCCACAGCGCGGCCTCGGGATCGCGGCTGCCTTCGATGCCGAGCAGCAGCATGTCCTTGCCTTCCGCGCGATCGGCCTCGATGTAACCGCCCTTCGGCGGCGCGGGCATGTTGAGCGGGTGCGTGCCGGTGACCGTCCACGCCATTTCGACGCCGTAGCCCAGCATCCACACCAGGAAATACGCGCCGAGCTGCACCGGCAACGCGATCGCCAGCACCGCGGCCGGATTGTGCGACGGCGCGGCAGGATCCGGCTTGAACGCGATCGCCAGCATCGCCGCGAGGAAGGCGATGACCACGCACTGCACGCCCAGCATCGCCACGCCCGTGGCCTGCGCGTACATGAACAGGTTGGGCAGCAGGAACGCGGCGAACGAATAGCGGCGGTTGCCGACCATCGCATAGGCGCCGGCCAGGTAGCCCGACACCGCGATCAGCCACGCCGCCACCGGCAGCATCCAGTGGCGCAGGTCCACCACGCGCGCGGTCATCGTGTCCTGGTACAACGCGACCAGCGCGATCGGCACCGCGACCGCCAGCAGCAACAGCAGCGCACCCGCGCCGGTCAGCGCACCGGCGATGCGCAGGCGATGGAGCGGGCGATGCAACAGGTTCAGCCACTGGTTCGGCTTGCGGTAGCTGCCCATCTGGTACAGGCCCAGCAGGATGCCGGCCACCGCGTAAACCGCGGCGAACACCTGGTAGACCACGAGCGGTTGCTGGGCGAGGTCGACCATGCGGCTGAGGAAGCCCAGCACGGCGATGTTGAGGAAGGCGGCGATGCCGGCCCACAGGCGGAAGCGCAGGAGCTCGCCTTTCAAGAGATCGATCATGTTCGTATCCTCTGTCGCGCGTCAGGCCGCAGCCGGCGCAGCGTGGTTCTTGGTCAGGAAGGCGTTGACGGCGCGGTCCAGGCCGACCGGCATCGATTGCACGTTGCGCGCACCGCTGGCGCGCAGGAAGTGTTCGAAGCCGTCGTCCTGGTCCAGCACGAGGTAGTGGTGCAAGCCGTCGAGGCGCTGCACTTCCAGCAGGCCCGGCACGGTATGCAGCTCGGGCCCCTTGAACGGCACGTCCGCCACCCAGTGACTGACCCGCGCGGTGAAGTCCTCCGGCGCGGACATGTGTTTCAGCTGGCCGCGCTCCAGGATGATCAGGTTATCGGCGACGCGCTCGATCTCCTCCATCTGGTGCGAGCAATAGATCACCGTGCAGTCGTCGGCGGCGTTGCTGTACAGCAGCGACTCCAGGAACGCGCGCTTGGCGACCACGTCCAGGCCCAGCGTGGGTTCGTCCAGCACCAGCAATTCCGGTCGCTGCGCCAAGGCCAGCGCCAGGTTGAAACCGGCCCGTTCGCCGCGCGACAACTGGCCGACCTTCTGCTCGGGCAGCACGTGGTAGTGGCCGATCACGCTGTCGAATGCCTGCTGGTTCCAGCGCGCGTACTGGTGCTTCTGCATCGTCGTCACCTGCTCGACTCGCATCCAGTTGGGCAGGGTGTGTTCCTCGTTGACGAAGCCGATGCGCGCGCGGTCCTGCGGCGTGAGCGACTGGCTGTCGCGGCCGAGGATGCGGGCCTCGCCGGTGGTCGGCGGCATGAAGCCCATCAGGATGCGGAACAGGGTGGACTTGCCGGCGCCGTTGGCGCCGACGATGGCGTGGATGCGCCCACGCGGGATGCGCAGGTCGAGGTTGTCCAGCGCCAGCTTGCGGCCGTAACGCTTGCTCAGCGCGCGGGTCTCGATGACGTAGTCGTGTTGGTCTGTCATGTGTGTGCTCGATGTCTGTCAATCGCGCTCAGGCGATCTTCCGGGGAACCAGTTGCTGGAATTCGTGGGCCACGCGCGCCTGCACCTCGTCGGGCGCATAGCCCAGCGGGATCACGTCATTGACGAAGCGGCCGATGGCATCGTCCAGGCGGCGCTCGCGTTCGTCCTCGGACAGGCGCTGGCGCGGGGTGGCCACGTACAGGCCCATGCCCTGCCGCGATTCCAGCCAACCCTCGGTGGTCAGCTCGGCGTAGGCCTTGGCCACCGTGTTCGGATTGATGGTCAGCTGCTGGGCCAGACCGCGCACGCTGGGCAGCTGGTCGCCGGCGCCCAGTTCGCCGGTGGCGATCTTCATCCGCACGGCGTCCACGATCTGCTTGCCGATCGGGCGCGGATCGCCGGTGGCGATCTGGATCATCAGGGGCTGGGGTCGTCCCATCGGCGCCGTCCTATCTGTACTAGTTGATCTAGTACAGTACGAACAGACCCGGATCGTCAAGCCGGGTTGCGACGAAACCGGGGAAAAGTGGGGTCAGAGTCGGCTTTCGTTACGCGAAAGCCGACTCTGACCCCACTTTTCCTGGCCCTGTCACCCCCTCGTCATCGCAACGACACCACCCGGTCACCCCCGCCGCGCAGCCTCCCGCAAACGGAGAGCGGCATGCGCTACGCGATCGTCACCGAGACCTATCCGCCGGAGATCAACGGCGTGGCCCTGACCGTCCAGGGCCTGCAACACGGCCTGCGCGAGCGCGGCCACGCCGTGCAACTGGTGCGCCCGCGCCAGGCCGGCGATACCGCGACGACCATTTCCGACCACACCCTGCTGGTTCGCGGCGCCGGACTGCCCCGCTATCCCGGCCTTCGGTTCGGCCTGCCGGCCACGCGGACACTGCGCCGCCTCTGGCAAGCGCAACGACCCGACGCCCTCTACGTGGCCACCGAAGGCCCACTGGGCTGGTCCGCGCTGCGTGCCGCGCGCCAGCTCGGTATCCCCGCCGCCACCGGTTTCCACACGCGTTTCGACGCCTACATGCGCGACTACGGGATGCCGTGGCTGGCGCCGGTCGCGCTGCGCTGGATGCGCCACTTCCACAACAGCGCGCAGGCCACCCTGGTCCCGACCCGCGAACTGCAGGCGCTGCTGGAAGCCGAACGCTTCGACAACGTGGTGCGGCTAGCGCGTGCGGTCGATACAGGGCACTTCGATCCCGCCCATCGCGACCCGGTGCTCCGAGCGATGTGGGGGGTGGGTGAGCGCGGGGTTGCGGCGATCTTCGTCGGCCGCATCGCCGCGGAGAAGAACCTGGCGCTGGCGGTGGAGGCGTTCCGCGCCCTGCAACGGCAGGGCCCGGACGCGCGCTTTATCTGGGTCGGCGACGGCCCCGCGCGCGACGCCCTGCAACGCGACAACCCCGACTTCATTTTCTGCGGCCTGCAACGCGGCGAAGCGCTCGCCCGCCATTTCGCCAGCGCCGACCTGTTCGTATTCCCCAGCCATAGCGAGACGTTCGGCAACGTGACGCTTGAAGCGCTTGCCAGCGGCGTGCCCACCGTGGCCTTCGACTACGGCGCCGCCCGCGAATGCCTGCGCGATGGCCTGCACGGTGCCGCGATCCGGCGCACAGGCCAGCCGGCCCGCGACGATGCCGCCTTCATCGCCGCGGTGGCCCGCATCGGCAGCGACGAGGCGACACGACGGCGCATGCGACCGTCGTGCCGCGAAGCGGTGTCCGCGCTGCGGCCGACCCAGGTCGCCGCCGACTTCGATCACCTCCTGCAATCGCTCGCCCAACGAGGACACGGGCATGTCCCGATCGCTGCCCTCTAGGTCGCGGGCGCGTCGCATCGCCCATGCCGAGTCCGGCTGGTGCCTGCGCGCGAATGCCGTGTGCGAAATGCAAGCCGCGCGGCGTTACTTCGCCGCGGTCAGCCGGCTCGGTGATGGCGTGGCCTGGTACGGGCTGATGGGCGCCCTCATCGTGCTCGACGGGATGGCCGGCCTGCGCGCTTCGCTGCATCTCGCCCTCACCGGCCTGGTCGCACTGATCCTCTACAAGTCGCTCAAGCGCTGGACCAAGCGTCCGCGTCCCTTCGCCAGCGACGTGCGCATCCGCGCCTGGGTGGCCCCGCTGGACGAATTCAGCTTTCCCTCGGGGCACACCCTGCATGCGGTCGCCTTCAGCCTGGTGGCGATGGCGCACTACCCACTGCTGGCCTGGCTGCTGGTGCCGTTCACCGCCAGCGTCGCGGCCTCGCGGGTGGTGCTGGGCCTGCATTACCCCAGCGACGTGCTGGCGGCGACGGGAATCGGTTGCGCCCTCGCAGGCCTGTCGTTGTGGCTGGTGCCGGGGGTGTCGTTGTTCGGGTGAGATAACAGGGAAGCTTGGTGGCACTGCCCCGCAGCCAGACAATAAAAGGGCCGGCAATGCCGGCCCTTCGCAGTTGCAGAAGCTGGATCCCGGCATTCGCCGGGATGACAGCGAAACTCAGTCCTCGACCATCATCTTGCGCGGCAGCTTGCCGGGACGCTGCGCGGCGTTGTAGACGAACGACGCAACGATCGCCGAGGCCTGCTTGAGGTCGTCGGCCACCGCGTGGTCCTGCACGTCCAGGTGGGTGTGGTGGACGTGGCTGAAATAGTCCAGCTGGTCCTGCACGAACTGGAAGCCGGGGATGCCGACGCGGTCGAAGCTGACGTGGTCGGTGCTGCCGGTGTTGCGCTGGGTGACGATGGTCGCGCCGACGTCGTTCCAGGGCTTCAGCCATTCCTCGAAGATCGGCGCGATCGCCAGGTTCTCCTGGGCATAGATGCCGCGGATCTTGCCGCTGCCGTTGTCCAGGTTGAAGTACGCGGTGATCTTCTCGTAGTCGCCGGTCTTGACCAGCTTGCCCTTGTTGGTGCGGAACGCCGCCGGCAGTGCCTTCTGCGCCGGATCGGTGGGTTCCGGATAGGCGGCGAAGTGCTTGGCCACGTACGCCTGCGAGCCGATCAGACCCTGCTCCTCGCCAGTCCACAGGGCGACGCGGATCGTGCGGTTGGGACGCGCGCCCACCGCCTTGAGGATGCGCACCGCTTCCATCATCACCGCCACGCCGGCGCCGTTGTCGTTCGCGCCGGAACCGGTGTGCCAGGAGTCCATGTGCGCGCCCAGCATCACCACTTCGTTCCTGTTCGGGCCGGTGCCCGGGATCTCGGCGATGGTGTTGTAGCCCGGCTTGTTGGCATCATCGAGGAAGCGCGCATCCACGTTGACGCGCAGCTTCACCGTCTCCTTGCGATCCAGCGCGCGCATCACCGTGTTGTAGTGCTCGGCCATCATCACCAGCGCCGGCACGCCGACCGACTCGCCGGCCTTGCGCGAACCACCGCCCATGACCCGGACGATGCCGTCGTTCCAGCTGCTGATCGACATCGTGGCGACCACGCCTTCGTCGATCAGGAACTGGTTGAGCAAAGGGCCGAATTCCATGCGCTCGCGGAACTGCGCCAGCATCGACGCATCACGGCTGCGCTCGGTCGGCAGCGGGTACGACAGAAGCTCTTCCAGGCTGTCATGGTCATGGCGGCTGAAGTCGGACTTCTCGTTCGGCTTGTACGGGCGCAGTTCGTCGGTGAACAGCACCTTGCCCTTGAGCTTGCCCTTCCACTTCTCCAGGTCGCCCTTGTTCTGCAGCTTGGCGAAGATCGCCTCGCCTTCGACCGGGCCGGTGGTGCCCGGCGTCCACGCCTTCGGCAGCGCGTGCAGCGGCATGACGCGCGGACTGAGCATCTCCACGCCGGCATCGTTGAACGACCAGCCGCGGCCGATGTCGTCGACCGCCTCGTCGTGCACGTTGGACAGGCCCCACTCGGTGAACTTGGAGCCCGTCCATCGATTGGCTTCCGCCATCGACGGCGAGTTGGTCAGGCGCGGGCCGATCTCGTCGGTCAGGTGGTTCAGGGTGGCCATCACCTGCGAGCGATTGAACGCCTCGGCGCGGATGCGCCCGGTCATGTCCAGGTCCACCTTCTCTTGCGCACCGGCCACGCCGGCCACAAGCAACGCCGTCGCCAACATCAATCGCTTCATCGCCATCCCCGGTTCTTCAAACAAACCGTGGAGTCTAGTAAGCCCGGCGTGGCCGGGCGTGGGCCATCGGTCATGCCCGGGCCAGCATTGCCGCGGTTTCGTGATCCCCGGCACGTTCCAGCCGCGCCCGCAGCACGGTCGGGAAATACTGCGCCGACCAGTCTCGGTCGTTGGCCACCTGCGCCTGTGCGCGGCTGGCTTCCAGCGCATCGAAGTCGAGCTCTGCGATCGCCCAGGCCTCGCTGCCGCGGGTCTGCACCAGCATGCCGTCGCTCGGCAGGCCCACATCCATCGGGGCGATCAGCGCCGCCTCGCCGGTATTGGTGTCGAGCGCCGGACTCCACGGCGCCTCGCCCGCGGTGACGGCTTGCGCAACGAAACAGCGGTTCTCCAGCGCCCGCGCCAGGCAGCCCACGCGCACGCGGGTCGCGCCGGCGTCGGTATCCGTGCAACTGGGCACCAGCAACAGGCGCGCGCCGGCCTCGCATTGGGCGCGCACCGGCAGCGGGAATTCGCTGTCGTAGCAGACCGCGATGCCCGCGCGCACGCCGCCGGCATCGAACACCTTCAGCGCATCGCCGGAGTCGATCACGCCCGTGCGCTTCTCGAACCCGGTCAGGCGCAGCTTGTCCTGCCACAGGTGCCCGCCATCCGCGGCGAAGAAATCACTGCGATTGCGATAGCGGCCACGCCCCATGTCCAGCAGGAAACTGCCGGCGACGATGCCGATACCGAGCTCCCGCGCCAACCCCGCGTACAGCGACAGCCAGTCGTCGCGCAGCGGCTGGATCGCCGCCAGCGAGGCGTGCAGGTCGCCACGGATCGCGTCGTCGAACATCGCCGCCAGTTCCAGCGACAGGTATTCCGGAAGCACGGCCAGTTGCGCGCCGCGTGCCTTCGCTTCGCCCAGCAGCGCTGCCTGCCTGGCCGCGAACGCGGCGAAATCGCGCGGTTCGCCGATCGGGTACTTGCATGCCGCGACTTTCATGTGCGTGTGTCCTCGTCCAGTGGCCGCAGCCAGAACGTCAGGGGATGGTCGATGTCGCCGATGCCGGTTTCGTTCCAGTGCAGGCGCATGGTCATGCCTGGCTGGCGCACGTAGCCACGCTTGCCCCAGAACGCGTCGTTGCCACGATGGTGAGGTGGACGCCGCGGATCGTCGGCGCCGCGATCCACCGCGGCGAATGCGGTCCACGCGAAGCCGCCCAGTGCGCGCGCATGCGCCTCGCGCGCGTCGAAGAAGGCATGGCCGATGCCGCGCCCGCGCCACGCCGGCAACAGCACCGACTCGCCGCAATAGAACACCGTCGACACGTCGAAGCCGCGCGCCAGGAACGGCGCCTGGAACTCGGCGCTGTCCTGCGCCAGCGGGATGCCGGTGCTGGCGCCGACCACCGTGTCGCCGGCGCGCGCCAGCACGACGAGGCTGTCGGGACTCTTCGCATACGCGGCCAGGTACTCGCGTTCGTAGGCGGCATCGCCGTCGTACAGGTAGGGCCAGTCGCGGAACACCGCGATGCGCAGCGCCGCCACCGCGTCCAGGTGCGGCAGCAGCGCCGCACCGGACAGGCATTCCAATGTGATCGCGTCGTCCATGTCGTGATTCTAGTGGCGTGGTCTAGGCGACGTGGTCTAGGCAACGTGGTCAGTCGTCGGGTCGATGCGCACCGGCCCCGGCGCTCGCGCCGCCACCTGGTACCAGTCGACCTTGCGGGTGGCGATCATCACCGCGGCCAGGATCGCGAACAGCAGGCCCGCGCCCAGCACCAACGCGTTGTCTTCCGACAACAACAGTCCGTACAGCGCCGCGTACAGCAGGCCGAGCATCGCCGCGAAGCCGACACCGCGCGCGCGGCTGCGCAGGACATGCGCAAGATAGAACCCGAGCAACCCGATGCAGGCCACGCTGGCCACGAAGTACGCGATGCCGAAGGCGATGTGCTCGGACAGGCCCAGCAGCAGCAGGAAGAAGATCGCCAGCGCCAGCCCGACCAGCAGGTACTGGATCGGGTGGATCGGCAACTGCCGGATCGTCTCGAACATGAAGAAGCCGACGAAGGTCAGCAGCACGAACAGCAGGCCGTACTTGCTGGCGCGGTCGAGCTTGGAATACAGGTCCACCGGCTCCACCAGCGACAGCCCGATGCCGTCCATCTCCACCGATTTCTCCGACCTGCCGGCGCGGTACTGCGCCTGCGCGTTGCTGGCCAGCGAGGACACGTCCCACTCGGCGCGGAACCCGCTGCCGTCCACTCGCGGGGCGCGCGGCAGGAAATCACCGTTGAACTGCGGATGCGGCCAGGCCGATGCCAGCGTGATGCGGTTGCTGTCCGCCAGCGGCGTGACCCGCAGGGCCTCGGTGCCGCGCAACGCGAACTGGAACTGCAGCGGGAACGCCAACTTCCCGTCGACGATCGCCGTGTCGGGCAGCAAGGCATGCACGCCCGCCTCGTCGCGGCCCTGCTGGCCCTGCAGCACCGGCAGCGAGGTCGCGCCCGTCTTCAGGACCGGCGTACCCGAGAGGCCGCGCACGTCGGCGATGCCGATGTCCAGCCAGGGCGTGCCGATCTTGCGCGGACGCATCGGGTCGGCCTCGGGGATGCGCGCATCGAACGTGGCATCCAGCCTGCCCTGCAGTTCGTAGACACGGACCTGGTGCAGGCCACGCTTGCGGATCGAGGGCAGCAGCTTGCCGTCGAGCGTCAGCGTCTTCGGGAAGTACAGCCAGCGGCCCTCGACCGTGGTCTGGCGCTTGCGCAGGACGCCCTTCGCGTCGGTTTCCTCCAACTCCACTTCTTCGCTGTACGGCACCACCAGTACCGGCCCGGCCATGCCCTGTGCACGCGCATAACTCTGCGCCACCGCCTCCACCGCTTCCTCCCGGTATGCCTGCCGCTCGTTGATGGTGCCGCGCACCATCGTCAGCGGCACCAGGATCGCCAGCGTCAGCACCACCACCATGATCGCCTTGAATGCCAATCGCATCGCCCCGCTCCATCCTTTGCCGGAAAGTGCGTGCAGGGTCACGTCGGGATTCGACGCCATGATGGGCGGACGATGAAGCGAGGGTGAGGCGTCTCAGCCGATCGGCAACACCACGCGGGCGATCGCCCCGCCGCCATCACGGTTCGCCAGCGACGCTTCCCCGCCGTGCAGCTTGGCGATCTCGGCGACGAAGTTGAGGCCCAGCCCGCTGCTGCGGATGCCGCCATCGGGTCGCGGCAGCGAATAGAAGCGCTCGAAGACCCGCTCCAGCGCGTAGTCCGGAATGCCGGGGCCGCGATCGCCGACCTCGATCGCAAGCGCATCGCCCGCGACCTGCAGGCGCACCTCGACCACGCCGCCGACCGGCGAGAAATCGATCGCGTTATCGACCAGGTTGGCCAGCAACCGCCGCAGCAGGAAGGGATCGCCCAGCAAGTCCGGCAATCCCTCGCCGGCCTCCACCTCGACGCGCACCTGCGCGACCTGCCCATGCGATGCGGCATCGTCCGCCACTTCGCGCGCCAGTGCGGCGATGTCCAGCGACTCCGGCCGTTCGATGCGCTGCCGATGCTCGACCTCGGCCAGGGCCAGCAGCTTGTCCACCATCGTCGCCATGCGCCGGCTCTGGCTGCCGATGCTGGCGGCGAAGCGCGCACGGTCGGCATCGGGCAACGGCGACTCCAGCAACTCGGCGGCGGCACGGATCGCCGCCAGCGGGCTCTTCAACTCATGCGTCAGGCTGTGCACGTAGTGCTCCACGTACTGCTTGCCGTCGAGTTGCCGGCGCATGCTCTCCAGCGCGCGACCGAGGTCGGCGAACTCGCCGGCGGGCTTCTCGATGCCGCGTTCCGGCAAGCTGGCGCGCTGCCCCGCCGACACGGCATCCGCATAGCGGCGCAGTCCAGCCAGTTGCCGCGACAGCCACCACGCCACCAGCAGGCCGACCAGCAGGGCACTGCCCAGCAGGACCCAGCCCCAGCGCAGGATCACGTCCTGGCTGCGCTCGATGAAAGGCTGGATGCTGCGGTTCGGCTTGGACACGGTGAGCACGCCGGCGATGCGGCCCTGGCCATCGCGAATCGGCGCGGCGACGTACATCACCGAACTCATCTCGTCGTCCGGATCGTCGCGGGTGGAACGCGCGCCGTACTGTCCGCGCAGGGTGCGGTGGACGTCGTTCCAGCGCGAATTGTCGCGGCCCATGTCGCGACCGGCGGAGTCGTACACCACGATCCCGCGCGCATCGGTCACCGTGATCCGGTAGCTGGGCGCGTGCTTGGGCTGGCCCCAGATCCTGGCGCCGATCTCGCGCTGGCCCATCGCGCGGATCCGCCCGGCGAACTGTCCCTCGTGGATGCGCCCGGCCAGCAGGTCGTCGCTGGCCAGTTCCGCCAGCACGTTGGCGGTGTCGGCCAGGGTGTCTTCCATCGCCTGGCGCACGCCCGGCTTGACCTGCTGCACGAAGACATTGACCAGCAGCAGCGCGGCTACCGCCACGATCAGGAAGTACCCCAGCAGGACGCGCAGGCCGATCTTCATGGCGCGCGCGGGTGGCCGTCAGTCCACATCGATCGAATAGCCCAGGCCGCGATGGGTGCGGATCGGGTCGCGCGCCGGGTCCAGCGCGCGCAACTTCGCGCGCAAGGTCTTCACATGGGTATCCACGGTGCGCTCGCCGCTTTCCAGCGCGTCCTCCCAGGCGCGGTCGAGCAATTGCGCACGGCTGAGGATCGCCCCCGGCCGGCGCAGCAGTTCGTGCAGCAGCGCGTGCTCGTAGCGGGTCATGTCCAGCCAGTGGCCGGCGTAGCGGATGCGGTGGGCCACCGCATCGACCTCGAAGCGGCCCTTGCGCTGGGTCTCGCCACCCTCGTGCCGCCGCAGCCGCGCGCGCACCCGCGCCACCAGCTCGCGCGGCGAAAAGGGCTTGGCCATGTAGTCGTCGGCGCCCAGTTCCAGCCCGAGCACGCGATCGATCTCGTCGTTGCGCGCGGTCAGGAACACCACCGGCACCGCGCTGGTGGTGCGCAGGTCGCGGCAGACCTCGAACCCGCTGCGGTCCGGCAGCCCCACGTCCAGGATCACCAGGTCGATGCCGCCCTGCTTCAGGCGTGGCAGCACGCTGCCGCCCAGCAACACGTGTTCGGCGGTGAAACCCTCCGCGCGCAGCGCATACAGCACCGTGTCGGCGATGGCGGGTTCGTCTTCGGCCAGCAGGATGGTGGGCATGCGCGGCATCGTAACCGGCCACGGGACGCGCTTTGGGTGGCGAATGTGAAGTCGATGCGACAATGCGCGCATGAATTACCGCCACGCCTTCCACGCCGGCAACCACGCGGACGTGCTCAAGCACGTCGTCCTGCTGGCGCTGTGCGACGCCCTGACCGCGAAGCCCGCGCCCTGCTTCGTGCTGGACACCCACGCCGGCCGCGGCCTGTACAAGCTCGACGGCGAATCCGCGCAGAAGACCGGCGAGGCCCAGGACGGCATCGCCCGGCTGGTCGCCGAGGGCCCGCGCGACCCCGCGCTGCAGCGCTACCTCAACGCAGTCCGCGCCTGTCGCCAGCAACATGGCGCGCAGTCCTACCCCGGCTCGCCGTGGCTGCTGGCGCACGCGCTGCGCGAGCAGGACCGGATCGCCGCCTGCGAACTGCTGCCGGAGGAAGCGACCGTCCTGTCGGACACCTTCGCCCGCGATCCGCGCGTGGCCGTGCACCAGCGCGATGGCTACGCAGCAATCAAGGCGATGCTACCGCCGAAGCACGGCGCCACCAGATTCGCCCGCGGCCTGGTGCTCATCGACCCGCCGTATGAAGCGCAACTCGACGAGTTCGACATCGCCATCAAGGCCCTGCGCGAAGGCTTGGCGCGCTGGCCGCAGGGCATGTTCGCCCTGTGGTATCCGATCAAGCAGGGCCGCGCACTGCAAGCCTTCCAGCGCAAGGCCGCCGCCATCGAGGCCAAGTCCGCGCTGGTGCTGGAGCTGCTGGTGCGGCCCGACGATTCGCCACTGCGGATGAACGGCAGCGGCATGCTCATCCTCAATGCGCCCTGGCAATTCGACGTGGCGATGCGGCCCGCGATGGCGGCATTGCAGGCCGCGCTGGGCGAATCCGGCGCGGCGTCGCGGGTCGCGTGGCTGCGACCACCCGCCTAGCGACCGAAACGGCACCACTCTTCATCCAGCCCACATTTGCCCGCGTGCGAAACTGCGCGCCGACGCCACTCCTGCCTAGCCCCGAGCCCTCATGCCTTCCAGTTTCTTCGCCCTGTTCGACGACATCGCCACCCTGCTCGATGACGTCTCGGTGATGACCAAGGTCGCCACCAAGAAGACCGCCGGGGTGCTCGGCGACGACCTTGCCCTCAATGCGCAGCAGGTCAGCGGCATCCACGCGGAACGCGAGCTGCCGGTGGTCTGGGCGGTGGCCAAGGGCTCGCTGGTCAACAAGGTCATCCTGGTGCCGGCGGCGCTCGGGGTGGCCGCGCTGGAGGCCTGGCTGCGCGGGCGCGGCTACAACGTGCCGCTGATCACCCCGCTGCTCATGATCGGCGGTGCCTTCCTCTGCTTCGAGGGCGTGGAAAAACTCGCGCACAAGTGGCTGCACAAGCCGCAGGAAGACGAGCAGCACCACGCCGAACTGGTGGGCGCGGTCAACGACGAGTCCGTGGACATGGTCGCGTTCGAGAAGGACAAGATCAAAGGCGCGATCCGCACCGATTTCATCCTCTCGGCCGAAATCATCGTGATCTCGCTGGGCACCGTGGCCACCCAGCCCTTCGCCCAGCAGTTCGCGGTGCTGGCGGCCATCTCGCTGATCATGACCGTGGGCGTGTACGGCCTGGTCGGCGGCATCGTCAAGCTCGACGACCTCGGCCTGCGGCTGGCCCGCGAGGGCGCCGGCAAGCTGCGCACCGCGATCGGTAACGGGATCCTGGCGTTCGCCCCGAAGCTGATGAAATTCCTGTCGATCGCCGGGACCGCGGCGATGTTCCTGGTCGGCGGCGGCATCCTGGTGCATGGCGTGCCCGCGCTGCACCACCTGGCCGAGACCGTCCGCGCCTACCCGCCGGGCTGGCTGTGGGAGAACCTGTACAACGCCGTGGTCGGGATCATCGCGGGCGCGCTGGTACTGGGCGTGGTCGCCGGGATCGCCCGCCTGCGCGGCAAACCGGCCAACCCGGCGCACTGAACCGGCCGCCAAACGGCGCCGTCCGGTCCCGCCGGACACGCGCCATTCATTTTCTTAACTTCGATGCCGCCATGATGCCCGGATGGCCGCACGCAACCGCATGCCCCCGTGGCACGAAAAAATCCTCCTCGCCAATGGTCGCGAGGTCCTGGTTCGCCCGATCCGCCCCGAAGATGCCGTGCCCCTGCGCGCGGCCTTCGTGCTGCTGGAACCGGACGAGGTCCGCCAGCGCTTCCTGCACCCGATGAAGGAACTGGGCGCGGAGCAGGCCGAACGCCTGACCCATCCGGATCCGCGCCGCGAGTTCGCCCTGGTCGCCGCGGAACCGCTGCCGCCGGGTGAAGCCCTGGTCGGGGCGGTCGCCCGCATCGCCATCGACGACAACGGCCGCGATGCGGAATTCGCCATCCTGGTCAGCCATTACGTGAACGGCATGGGCCTGGGCCGGCACCTGATGCGCCGGTTGGTGCGCTGGGCCAAGGGCCGCAAGGTCCTGCGGATCTACGGCGAAGTGCTGGAAAGCAACCTGCCGATGCAGGCGCTGGCGGCTTCGCTGGGGTTCCAGCGGGAATATTCCGGCGATCCCGGCATGATCCGGATGGTGTTGGAGCTGCCACCGCCCAAGCCCAAGCTGCCGCCCCCGCTGCCGGGCATGGCTGCCGCAAGCCGCTGAGCCGAGCCGCTAAACTCCGCCCTGCGTTCCCACAACCTGGACATCCACGCGCTGGCGCATCGCGCCCGGCGACGGTCGCCTTTTCGCATGCCTGATCCCGCCTCGCCGCTGTCCTTCCCCGTCCCCCTGCCGAAAGGCGGGCAATCGCGCGCCTGGTGGCGTGCGCCTTCGTCCGGCACCGCGCTGGCCGCCGCGATCGCCGCGGCCGCGCAGCGACATGCCGGCCCGCTGCTGGTGGTCGCCCGCGACAACCACGCCGCGCATCAGCTGGAAGCCGACCTGCGCCTGCTCGCCGCCGGCAACGACGGCCTGCCGGTCCTCGGCTTCCCCGACTGGGAAACCCTGCCCTACGATCGCTTCAGCCCGCATCCCGACATCGTCAGCCAGCGCCTGGCCACGCTGGCGAGACTGCCGGGGCTGCAGCGCGGCATCGTGGTGGTGCCGGTCGCCACCCTGATGCAGCGGCTGGCCCCGCTGGGCCATGTGCTGGGCAATCGTTTCGACCTGCGCAGCGGCCAACGCCTGGACCTCGATGCGGAAAAGCGCCGGCTGGAATCCGCCGGCTACCGCAACGTGCCGCAGGTGCAGGACCCGGGCGATTTCGCCGTCCGCGGCGGCCTGCTCGACGTGTATCCGATGGGCAGCGACGCGCCGTTCCGTCTGGAATTGCTCGACGACGAGATCGACACGATCCGCGTGTTCGATCCGGAATCGCAGCGTTCGCTGGAGCGGATCGACGGCATCGAACTGCTGCCCGGCCGCGAGGTCCCGCTGGACGATGCGCATGTACAGCGGGCGCTGGACGCGTTGCGCGAGCGCTTCGACATCGACACCCGGCGCAGCCCGCTGGTGCAGGACCTGAAGGCGGGCGTCGCGCCTGCCGGCATCGAGTACTACCTGCCGCTGTTCTTCGAGACGCCGCGCGGTGCCGAATCGAGTACCGCGACCCTGTTCGACTACCTCGCCGACGGCATGCTGCCGCTGCTCTGCGACGGCGTCGGCGAAGCCGCCGAGCACGCCTGGCAGCAGATCGGCCAGCGCTACGAGCAACTGCGCCACGACGTCGAACGCCCGTTGCTGCCGCCGCCCCAGGTGTGGCTGTCTCCCGACGCGCTGCGCGAAGTCCTGAATCGCGGCGGCCGCATCGAGGTCTGCGCACCGCAGCACCCGCGCCAGGCCGACGCGCAGCCACTACCGGTGCAACCCGCGCCCGCGTTGCCGCTGGCAGCGAAAGACCATGCGCCGGCGCAGGCGCTGCGCGATTTCCTTGGCAGTTATCCGGGCCGCGTGCTGGTCGCCGCGGATTCGGCCGGGCGACGCGAAGCCTTACGGGAAGTGCTGGAAGCCGCGGGACTGCAGCCCGCGGCCTTGCAGGGCTGGCAGGACTTCGCCACCCACGATGCGCGCTTCGCGCTGGCCGTCGCCGCTTTCGACGACGGCTTTGCGCTGGACAACCCCGCACTCTGCGTGCTCACCGAGCGCCAGCTATTCCCCGAGCGCGCTTCGCAGCCGCGTCGCCGCAAGCGCGCCGGGCGCGAGCCCGAAGCGATCATCCGCGACCTCGGCGAATTGTCGCTGGGCGCGCCGATCGTGCACGAGGACCACGGCGTCGGTCGCTATCGCGGCCTGGTGGCGATGGACATCGGCGGCATGCCCGGCGAATTCCTCGACATCGAGTACGCCAAGGGCGATCGCCTATACGTGCCAGTGGCGCAGCTCGATCGCATCAGTCGCTATTCCGGCGCCAACCCCGACACCGCGCCGCTGCACAACCTCGGCGGCGAGCAATGGGCGAAGGCGAAGAAGAAGGCCGCCGAGAAAGTCCGCGATGTCGCCGCCGAACTGCTGGAGATCCAGGCGCGCAGGCATGCGCGCAAGGGCCTGGCCATCGACGTCGACCGGGCGATGTACGAGCCCTTCGCGGCAACCTTCCCGTTCGAGGAAACCCCCGACCAGCATGCCGCGATCGAGGCGGTGATCCGCGACTTGGCGTCCTCGCAACCGATGGATCGCGTGGTCTGCGGCGATGTCGGCTTCGGCAAGACCGAAGTGGCGGTGCGCGCCGCCTTCGTCGCCGCCACCAGCGGCAAGCAGGTCGCGGTGCTGGTGCCGACCACGCTGCTGGCAGAACAGCACTACCGCAACTTCCGCGACCGCTTTGCCGACTGGCCGCTGAAAGTCGAAGTGCTGTCGCGCTTCAAGAGCAAGAAGGAGATCGACGCCGAACTGCAGAAGCTCGCCGAGGGCAAGCTCGACGTGATCGTCGGCACCCATCGCCTGCTGCAGCCGGACGTGAAATTCAAGGACCTCGGCCTGGTCATCGTCGACGAGGAACAACGCTTCGGCGTGCGCCAGAAGGAAGCGCTGAAGGCGCTGCGCGCGAACGTGCACCTGCTCACCCTCACCGCCACCCCGATCCCGCGCACGCTCAACATGGCGATGAGCGGGCTGCGAGACCTTTCGATCATCGCCACCCCGCCGGCCAACCGCCTGGCGGTGCAGACCTTCGTCCACGCCTGGGACGACGCGCTGTTGCGCGAGGCCTTCCAGCGCGAGCTCGCGCGCGGCGGCCAGGTGTATTTCCTGCACAACGACGTGGAGAGCATCGGCCGCATGCACGACCAGTTGCACGCGCTAGTGCCCGATGCCCGCATCGGCATCGCCCACGGGCAGATGCCGGAACGCGAGCTGGAGCGGGTGATGCTGGATTTCCACAAACAGCGCTTCAACGTGCTGCTGTGCACGACCATCATCGAATCCGGCATCGACATCCCCAACGCCAACACCATCGTGATCCACCGCGCCGACAAGTTCGGCCTGGCCCAGCTGCACCAGCTGCGCGGCCGCGTCGGCCGTTCGCACCATCGCGCGTATGCCTACCTCACGATCCCCGACCAGCGCAGCATCACCAGCGACGCGAAGAAGCGGCTGGAAGCGATCGCCTCGATGGACGAACTCGGCGCCGGTTTCACCCTCGCGACGCACGACCTGGAAATCCGCGGTGCCGGCGAGCTGCTGGGCGAAGGCCAGAGCGGGCAGATGGCCGAGATCGGCTTCAGCCTGTACACCGAACTGCTCGAGCGCGCGGTCAAGTCGATCAAGCAGGGCAAGCTGCCCGATGTCGATGGCGACACCCGCCACGGCGCCGACGTCGACCTGCACGTCCCCGCGCTGATCCCCGACGACTACCTGCCCGACCCGCACGCGCGCCTCACCCTGTACAAGCGCATCAGCGCCGCCCGCGACAGCGAAGCCTTGCGCGAACTGCAGGTGGAGATGATCGACCGCTTCGGCTTGCTCACCGATCCCACCAGGCACTTGTTCGCCACCGCCGAACTCAAACTGGACGCGACCCGCCTCGGCATCCGCAAGCTCGACCTCGGCGCGACCGGTGGGCGCCTGCAGTTCGTCGAGAAGCCCAATGTCGATCCGATGTCGGTGATCCGCCTGATCCAAGGCCAGCCGAAGCACTACAAGATGGATGGCCCCGACAAGCTGCGCATCACCCTCGACCTGCCGGATGCCGTCACCCGCTTCAATGCGGCGCGCGGAATGTTGACAGCCTTGGCACCGGGCTAGTCGTATGCTTCGCCGCATGCCTCGACTCCTCGCCTCCATCGCACTGGCGCTCACGCTTGCCGGCTGCGCGACGACACCGCGCACGCCGGACACCACCTCCGTCACCTTCATCGTGATTCGGCATGCCGAGAAGGTCGATGCCAGCCGCGATCCCGACCTGAGCCCGGCTGGCCACGCGCGCGCGCAAGCACTCGCCGCGTCTCTGGGCGAGCGCGAACTTGCCGCCGCCTACGCCACCGAATTCAAGCGCACGTCGCAGACGCTGGCGCCGACCGTGCAAGCACGCGGGCTCGCCATCACGCCGTACCCCGCCGGCCAACCCGCGACTGAATTCGCCGCACGCCTGCGCGCGGCCCACCCGCGTGGCTCCGTGCTGATCGCCGGCCACAGCAATACGGTGCCGGACATCGTCG
>Ga0209174_10001296_pt1 | contig 17815 bp, 15 predicted proteins | sample JI91814BDNA_FD_187505 | JGI IMG/M metagenome (GOLD analysis project Ga0209174, IMG submission 187505) | Wastewater effluent complex algal communities from Wisconsin, to seasonally profile nutrient transformation and Carbon sequestration -... | ecosystem: Engineered > WWTP > Effluent > Algae...
ACTTTTTCCAACCAGCTGTCAATGTCGAGCGTATGGGGATCAAACCACAGTTCTTCGATCTCAACGCCACCGGCAAGAGCTTGCAGTAGCTCACGCTGTCCATCGACCAAGACGCGCTGCTCACGCTTCCGGTGCTTTGCATCATGCAATTTGGCCAGCAGCTTCAAGCGACTATTTTGTAGGCTGGTGATCAATGGTGCCATGCGCATAAAAAATGTGGCTGAACCTTATTCCATTATTGAAAATATGCTGCCACGGATCTCGATCGAAAAGTCGTTGTCCCGCGACTTGAAAGAGCGATCGTAGCATTTTCTCAATTTTGGTTTAGAAGTTTCAGCCACATTCCCGGAGAGTTTTCGAAAAAAAACAGGCAGATCAGGTAGCTTCGGTACCAGTCGAACTGTCGCGAAGAAGTGTTTCCGCTACCCCATCGAGAAAGCTCATCAAAGCTTTGCTGCGATAAGGTTGTTGCAATTTACGAACAGCCTTGCTCTCGATTTGGCGGACGCGTTCACGAGTTACCGAGAAGATGCGGCCCACTTCTTCCAAGGTGTAAGCATAACCGTCAGCCAAACCATAACGCAGGCGAAGGATTTCTCGTTCGCGATAATTCAAGGTCTGCATTGCTTCTTGAATGTGGAACTTGAGGGCTTCTTGGTTGGTTTCGTAGAGCGGATCATCATCGCGATAATCTTCCAGAAACTCGCCAAAGTAGCTGTCATCAAAGTCACCGACAGGTTGGTCCAACGAAAGGGGCTGGCGAGCCATTTTCATTACGACACGTGCATCATCCAAAGTCAAACCAGCGCGGGTGGCGGTTTCTTCCACTGTCGGTTCTCGTCCCAACTCTTGAACCAATTCGCGAGTTACCAAGCGAACCTTCGACATGGTATCGATCATGTGAACCGGTACACGAATGGTGCGGCTTTGGTCTGCAATCGCTCGTGTAATAGCTTGACGAATCCACCACGTGGCATAGGTCGAGAACTTAAATCCACGAGCATATTCAAATTTATCAACAGCTCGCATTAGGCCCGTGTTGCCTTCTTGAATCAGATCCAAGAAGCTCAAACCTCGGTTGCGATATTTCTTAGCGATCGAAACTACCAAACGCAGGTTGCCCGCCGACAGTTCTCGCTTGGCAGCATCGTATTGTTGGCGATGCATGTCAGTTCGCTCGATGCGACGACGCAAAGTTGCTGGACTTTCGTAGGTGATTCGCATCAAATAATGCAATTCCTCGCAAGTCTTCTTGTACATTTCACCGTTCGCTTGATGCTCAAGATTATGCTTCAAGGTCAGCAGTTCTTGCATTCTGACATTGATATCTTGGAGTTTTTCGAACAATGGCTGAAGGCGATTGGTTCGCAAGTTCATTTCTTCGATCAAGCGAACGGCTTTATTGCGACGACGAACTAGGCGTTTCCACGCAACCTTGCGGTTTTCGGTGGATTCTCGTTTGTTGACCGCGATGTAAAAGTCTCTGTGGTTCTTCGCCAACAGGGCTCGCAAGGTGGAGACGTTCGGACCGATACGTCGCATGACGTTTTTCTTTTCGGTCGTATTGGTCACACTCACTTCGATGGTTCGATCCAAACGAAGTTTGTTGTCGCGTACCAGTTCTAAAAGACGAGTTGCACCTTGCAACATGAAATCGCTAGCCAACATCCAGTGGCGATACAGCGAACGAGTTCGTTCGATGTTCTGAGCAAAAGAGATTTCTTCATTGCGGCTGAGCAATGGGATTTGGCCCATTTGCATCAGGTACATGCGAACCGGATCGTCGGTCGCATCGCTATCGTCGTCCTCTGGCTCTTCTTCGGAGCTCAACTCTTCATCCGAAGGAACTTCCTCTGTTTCATCTTCCTCGGCGCCGTAGATCCCGCTGGACAGATAGTTTCCGTCAAGCTCTAAAGCGTCGCCGCCGATTTGCATATCGACTGAATCTAGATCATCATGTATTTCGCGACGGGCAGATTTCTTAGCCATGGCAACCTCTTTCACGTCAAACAACAGCAGTGATTTGTGAGCAAGCTGTTTTGCTTCGTTTCCGATGCTTTTGAGCTTGTCGCGGGACGAATGAGGTTTAGAGCAACTATGGTACCCAGCCCTATGAGACAGGCGAAAAAATAGCCATAAGTTACTGCGCAATCGGGACTTACGAATTTTGGGCAAAATCGGAACGGATTTTTTCGGGCGAACATTGGCAACATTTTGTGTGTTGTCGCAAGAAAAACGTTGCTTTTTGGCAACAAGCGGTACACTTCAAGAACAGGATTAGATGACTTAGCCACCGATTGGTTCCACCTCAACGCCCCTATGCCGATAGACAATCTACAATGGCTCGACCAACCTGACTCGATACAGCACTGGCTCAAGCGACTCGGAATCAATGACGTAGTTCGCGGGGCAACCAATCTGCTCCGAATTGTACGCAGTGGGCTGACACTCGACCTACAAATTTTTTTGGTCAAGGCTTTGGAGCGCCATCTTCCCGAAACGGGCGATCCAAGTGCCGTACTCAATAACCTCGATCGCTTCTTCGAGACCGCTCGCTCTCCCCAATCCCTTGTGTCACTGTTCGAACGCGACGCAGATTCCCTTCCGACCTTGATGCGGATATTTTCCGTCAGCCAATTTCTGGCCGATCAATTGATCTCCGATCCCGAATCATTCGACTTTCTTCGACTCACGGAAGGTCAGGCTGTACCACGAGATCGACTGCTAGATGAGTTGGTTAGTGAAGTTATGGCAATTGCTGACGAAGCCCAAATGATGCGGGCTCTACGTCATTGCCGCCAACGCGAATTATTGAGGATTGCTTACGGTGATTTCATCGGGCGACATTCCCTTGAAATTGTCACTGAGCAGCTCTCCTTCTTGGCAGAAGCTTTAACGGAAGCCGCCTTTCTGTGGGTGCGGCGCGATCGGCAAAAACGCAAAGCGGAACCACGTCATGCGGATGGAACCCCGATTCGATTTTCTATTTTAGCTTTGGGGAAGTTAGGTGGAACGGAACTCAATTATTCGAGTGACATCGACCTCATTTTTCTAGCCGACTTCGATGAAGGGGACGCCAATCGCCATACGGCAGCTACTGAGTATTTCGAGCGACTCGCCACTCAGTTGATTAAGGTTGTCAATGAAAAAACGGCCAACGGTCGCGTTTATCGAGTTGATATGCGACTTCGTCCACTGGGTAGCGATGGAGCGTTGGTATGTAGCCCCCCAGCAGCTCTCAATTATTACGAAAGTCTCGGTAGAACTTGGGAACGCCAAGCTTATCTAAAAGCGAGAGTTATTGCTGGTGATCGCGAACTGGGGGAGAAGTTTCTTGAACAAATGCAGCCTTGGATCTTCCGACGCTATCTTAACCGAGCTGATATCGTTGGTATCGGATCGCTCAAACGTCGCATCGAAAAGAGAACCCAATCCCAATTCGCCGTGCTCGATGTAAAACTCGGCCCCGGGGGGATTCGCGATATCGAATTCGTGGTGCAATTCCTTCAACTTTTGCATAGCGGTGATACCAAATCAATTCGCAGCGGCAATACGTTGCAAGCGATCAGTAAATTGGCCGATGCGGGAATCTTGAATTTGCAAGAGAGTTCCATTCTCGATGACGGCTATCGACTTTTGCGGCAGGTGGAACACTATCTGCAAATCATGTTCGACCTGCAAACGCACTCTCTCCCCGATACACCAGACGAACTGCGGAAACTATCTCTCCGCATGGGTTTCCGCGACCAATCGCCACAAACAGCGGAAAACCAACTGCGGAAACTGCTCGAGGAAAAGACCAGCCGCATTCGGCGAATTGTGGATCATCTCCTGCATCGAGCCTTCACCGATCAAGCAGATTTTGCCGATGAATCGGACTTGATTTTGGAACCAGAACCTTCGGCAGAAGTCATCGACAGAGTGCTTTCTAAGCATTCGTTTTCGCGTCCCGAAGAGGCTTACCACCTTTTGATGGATCTGTCGAAAGAGAGTGTGGCCTTTTTATCGCATCGACGGTGTCGCCACTTCTTAGCGGCTATCGCGCCGCAATTACTGGCAAGCATCGCCCGCACCCCATTTCCTGATCGAACCTTGGCTCAGCTTGTTAATGTTAGCGATAGCTTGGGAGGTAAGGCTGTCCTCTGGGAACTGTTCAGTTTCAATCCTCCGTCGATGCAACTTTATGTTCGACTCTGCGCTTGCAGTCCCTACTTGGTCGAATTGTTGACCGGCAATCCGGGCATGATCGACGAATTGCTCGATTCATTGCTATTGGACCGACTACCTCAATACTCCGAACTCGAGTCCGAGCTAACAGAACTCTGTCGCAACGCCGACGATATTGAGCCCATCTTGCTTAGTTTTCGCAACTTCAATCATCTGCGAGTAGGAGTGCGGGACATCCTTGGCAAAGAGAGTATCGTCAACACCCATGCGACTCTCTCCGACATCGCAGAAGTCTGCCTGCGCCAAGTTATTCAGCATGAATATCGGCGGTTGATTCGCCGTTATGGTGTTCCGATGCTCGAGTCAGGAGAGAGGGGAGGTGAGATCTGTGACTTTACCATCATCGCGCTGGGTAAATTGGGTGGACGAGAACCGAACTACCACAGCGACCTCGATATCCTTTTTCTATTTGAAGGCGATGGTCATACCCAAAACGCGCAACCAGGTACAAGATTTGAACCGACAACCAATCGCCATTTTTATAATCAACTCAGTCAAAAAGTAATTCAATCGGTATCGAAGATTACACCGTGGGGAAGGCTGTATGAGATTGATGCTCGACTCCGTCCGACAGGCCAGAGCGGGCAACTTGCAATCGCAGTGGACGATTTGACAAGCTATTTCGTTGAGGGACATGGACAACTCTGGGAACGACAGGCCTTATGCAAAGCCCGTCCCATTTATGGCGGCGCTGCCATTCAGAATGCCGCCATGACAACCATTGCAGACATCATTCGAAGCGTCCCCTGGTCCACACAAACCGCCAGCGAAATATATGACATGCGGTTGCGTTTACAACAGACAGCTACGCCACAGAATCTAAAAAGAGGGGAGGGGGGAACTCTCGATATTGAGTTCGTGATTCAAGCGTTACAAATCAAGTTGTCTGGTTCTCATCCTAGCATTGTCCGATCCGGGACACTTGCGTCGCTGGAGCCCCTGGTAGCTGCTGGTGCGCTAGATGCCGAACAGGCTTGGCTTTTGGACGAAGGCTATCGTTTCTTGCGAGGAATCGAATCTGCCTTGCGTCTGATGAACACGGTGGCTCGCCATGATTTCCCTACTGACCCTCATGAGCTCCGCTCCCTGGAGTTCTTGCTGGGAGTACATGACTCAGTCCCCATCGCGGAACGTTGTCAGACCATTCGCCAACGCAATCGACTTATTCTAAACGATATTTTTGCTCAGCTTCGCACGGAACAATCGTTACAATCGTAAGAGGTTATTCGCATCGATTATCTTCGCTTTCATTCCATTTGAAATCACCAGATTTAGCACTTCTGTGACCTACTGTTCCCATAGGTGCAGATAGGCGAACTTGAGACGCCTAGCCAAAATCGGTTTCAAGGTGGTATGACATGTCGGACACAGTTCGAATCGAATCCGCAGACTATTCATCCGTTGTTCCCATCGTTCCAACCCGAAGCGATGTGGGAAATATCAATGTCCCACCCAAGCCGTTGGCGCATGCCAAAGTTCTTCACATTATCAACGGCGAGTTTTTCTCCGGCGCTGAACGCGTGCAGCAAGGCCTAGGTAAGCGACTCCAAGAGTTTGGCTTTCAAGCCGATTTCGCTTGCTTGAAAACCGGCAAATTCTTGGAGGCCTGCGATTTGCCTCCCAATCGAGTCTTCGAATTTCCAATGAATTCTCGGCGAGATTTTTCGGTAGTGCCGCGTCTGACACAATTCATTCTCGACGGTCATTACCAAGTCGTACACGCTCATACTCCGCGTTCGGCAATGGTAACCGCCATGATCGCAAAACGCACAGCCACACCTTGGGTTTACCATGTTCATAGCCCCACTTCGCGCGATAGTACGCGACTGTGGCTCAACTGTTTGAATGCTTGGACAGAGAGATTAGCTCTTTTCTCGTGCCATCAGCTCATCACGGTCTCCGATAGTCTTAACGCAGAAATGCGACGTAAGGGCTGGGAACCGCATCGTGTTACTACAATCCACAATGGTGTGGAGCAATTGCCTGCCATCGATTGGAGCAACCGGCTCCCAACCAACCCGTGGCGGTTGGGCATGGTCGCGTTAATGCGCCCGCGTAAAGGCGTAGAAGTTCTGCTCGAAGCGCTCTATATCCTGTCCGCTCGTCGCAAGGACATTCATTTAGAATTTGTGGGTAGTTTCGAAACACTTCATTACCAAGAACAAATCGAGAAACTTGTTCGGCGCTGGAACCTGAGTGATATGGTTCATTTCAGCGGCTTCACCCGCGATGTGCCTGCCAAGTTACAAAACTTGGATGCATTGGTACTTCCAAGTCTATTTGGTGAAGGCCTTCCCATGGTTGTTCTGGAAGCGATGGCAGCTGGTGTTCCGGTAGTTGCTTCCGCAGTAGAAGGAACTCCTGAAGCAGTGCGTGATGGTGTGGATGGCTATCTGGCGAAACCGAAGAACGCGGGTGATTTGGCGAACAAAATCGATTTGTTATGTACGGATCGCCAACGCTGGGAACAGATGGGGCGAGCAGCTCGCGAACGCCAACGAACATTATTCACAACCGCCCACATGGCTAAACGTGTCGCCGAAGTTTATCGCGACCTCTTGAGCCAAGCCAAGAAGTGATAACCTGTGAACGAAATAGAACCAAAACCAGTTACGGCCAATACAGACTTCTCTCACGAAAATCTTGCATTGGGACTAACAGCCGTTACACCGCTGTTGATTTGGCTTCACTATTACCGGCTTTCTACCGATAGCTATGCCATTGGGGAGGTGGAACGCCTCATATTTCCTGCCTATGCGGTAATGCTCCTCACCGCTACGTTCGGTTTTTATCTGGCGTACCATTCGCCGTATCATAAATCTCTCGTCACCATCGCAGCACGTTTATTGGGTATGCTGTCGCTCACGATTGTCGCGCTGGTTGGGCTGATGTTGTACGTCCTCAATAGCGGTTTCGGCCCCGCGTAATTAAATCAGACTTGCTCCACATTCTCGGATTGCTTTATCCAATGCTCTCCGAGTTGTATTCTTCCATTCGTGTCGTGTGAGCAAGTACCTCTAGCCTGAGTTCTCTACTTCAGCGGATTCAGCGGAATCTGAATATGTCTCGCCTCCTGTACATAGTTACTCCCACATGGTTTAGCCCACCGAATCGCGTTGGATAGAACCAACAACACTTCGCGTTGATGATAAATGGGATAAGTTTCGTGGCCCGGTCGAAAGTAAAAGATCTTTCCTTTCCCGCGATGGAACGTACAGCCACTTCTAAAAACCTCGCCCCCTTGAAACCAACTGATGAAAATCAATTCATCTGGATCTGGGATATCGAAATGTTCGCCATACATTTCAGCTGCCGGAATTTCGAAATAATCGGCGGCTAAGCCGTCGGTAATCGGATGACCGGGCTTTACGACCCATAAGCGTTCCAGTTCAGCCGCTTCGCGCCACCGGAGCATGCAACCAGTCCCCATCAAGCGGCGAAAGATCTTCGAGGCATGTCCTGAATGGAGCACGATTAGGCCCATACCGCTGAGCACCCGTTGCTGAACTCTTTCCACGATCGCATCACTCACTTGATCATGAGCCAAATGCCCCCACCACAAAAGCACGTCGGTATTTGCCAATCGTTCTTCGCTCAGTCCATGCTCTGGTTCATCTAATGTTGCCGTGGTAAATGCGGCTTCCTCCGGAGCGAAGTATGGGCTGAGGTTCTTTTCTAAGGCCTTGTGAATACCATTCGGGTATATCGCGGTCACAACAGGGTTCTGCCGTTCGTGAAGAAACTCATTCCAAATGGTGATTTTTAACATCCGAGGGTCAACTCCTGGTTACAACACTCTGTACTTCGTTTAACCCGTAGCCGCAGCGCTAGCGGAGGCTAGGTCTTCCGCGGGACATTCCATCATGCGCACGTCCAACGTCCGAAACCATGATAGCAGCATTTCGTTTAACCCGTAGCCGCAGCGCTAGCGGAGGCTAGGTCTTCGTTAGGACGTTCCATTATGCACACATCGAACTTTCAAAACCGTGATAGCCGAAGATTTCGTTTAGCCCGTAGCCGCAGCGCTAGCGGAGGCTAGGCTGGATAGGACCCGTCGTTGCTCCCGATCGAAACGGAGCGTCAGATGTCCCAAACGCCCACTCTGCAGAACATCGTGCAAGAGATCAAGCCGATATCCAAGGACGAAAACCGCAATAGCCGATTTGCCTTTTGGATAGAGCCTGCGTACTATTTTCGTGGAAGCATTCCAGACGCGAAAACTCCCAATCACGGGGGTTCCGATTCTAACGCGTTTGCCGTGCACGATGCACACAAAAGTTTAGCGTTTCCGACGCAGAACTTCGCTCAACAACGCTCTCGATGACCCGTTGTAAGACCTTGTGTTGCGATCTAAATCGTGCACTTTCGGAGCGACGGGCCAGCCGATTCAACCTTCAAAACCGCTCCGGCATTTAAGCTCGCGTTCGGTGGCGAACTTTGAAAATGGCGAACCATTTTCGGGAAGATTGTTCGGTTATCGTCGCACGATTGAACCAAACCGTTCAACGCGGTTCAACGTTACAGACGATTCCAACGCTTCGCGAAACACAACTCGCACATTCGAAAATGTCGAGGTCATGTTGTGCGGTCTGTATCAAATGATTCGCAAAAATCATTTTACGCTTTCTTTGACCATGCACTTATCGTGACCTATATTCCCCTGGGATCAGAGTGCGGGAGCACTTGCCTTACTCTTTCCAGGGTGCTCCGCACTGTATGGCCCTTCGTGATGGACCTAACGGTGTGAGCCCATTTTCCTTCCTGCCGATAGCGGAAAGATTGGTTGCATGACTCGGAGTCAACGACACTGGATGTATAGATTCGCCCTGCTCGCATTGCTGAGCTTGGTGTCCGGCCCTTGGGCCCGGGCTCAAGAAGGACGATTTGCTCCTTCGGACCAGATTGCTGCGTCTGAAGTTCTCCGACAGGGGATGGAATTGGAGCAAGATCGCCGCTGGAGCGAAGCGATTCATCTATACGAAAAAGCCAGCAAGAAGTTTCCTGAAGATAGCGATTTACGACGTCGCCTTCTTATTGCACGCATCCATTTTGATGTGACTCGCCGTTATCGCGACGTTACGTATCGCAACTCCGTCGAAAAACTCACTCAAACCCAAGCTGCCGATCTCTATCTAGAAATCCTGGCCAAGCTGGAAGCGAACTATGTCGATCCCCTGAACCTAAACGAAGTTCTACGCAATGGCACTGCTTTCCTAGAGGTGGCATTAACAGAGCCTGTCTTCTTAGCTGAACATCTTCCCGAAGCTTCACCCGAGCAAGTTGAACAGTTCCGTTTGGCCATTCATCGCGACGTTTTGGGTCGTGAGGTCGCCAATCGATTTGATGCTCGGCAACTTGTACTACATGTTGCCAACAAAGCGGAGCAAACGATTGGCTTGAAATCGACAGCCACCATCTATGAATATGTATGCGGAGCCGTCGGTTTGCTGGATCCTTATTCGGGATTTTTAACCGAAGGCGAACTGGTCGAAATGACCTCGCAGATCGAAGGTAATTTTGTTGGACTGGGTGTGGAATTACGTCCGCAAGGACAACGCCTCAATGTGGTCAGCGTCATTCGTGGTGGCCCAGCCGCTTCCGCAGGTATTCAACCTGACGACGAAATCCTCGAAGTTGATGGCATCACAACTGCAGCAACAAGCGCAGATCACGTTGCCGATTTACTTCGTGGTCCTGAAGGGAGCACCGTCTCGCTTAAGCTGCTTCGCGGTCAAACGACGATGCCTATGAGTGTCGTTCGTAAACGCGTTGAAGTTCCTAGCGTTGAAGCAGTCCATCTCATTGATGCCCAACGCGGCGTTGGCTACCTTCGCATCACCAACTTCCAGAAAACGACCGATGATGAACTTGATCGAGCATTATGGGATTTGCAAAAGCAAGGCATGCGAAGTTTGATCATGGACCTACGCGGCAATCCCGGTGGATTGCTCGAAACCTCAGTTCGAATTGCAGATAAGTTTATCCCTGAAGGTCTTATTGTTTCCACTCGTGGTCGCAATGGGATCGAAAACAAGAACTTCACCGCTCATCGTGCGGGAACTTGGCAAATGCCTTTGTATGTCCTCATCGATGGCGATAGTGCTAGTGCCAGCGAGATTCTCGCTGGAGCGATTCGCGATCATCGACGCGGCATGCTGATCGGCACCACCACCTACGGCAAGGGAAGCGTTCAAGGCCTCTACAATACCGATGTCGTCCGCTCCGGCTTGAGACTGACGGTTTCGAAATTTTATTCGCCGAAGGGGACACCTATCGCTCAATTGGGTGTCGGACCAGATATCAAAGTGGACCTAGACCGCTATGTGATGGCTCGACCAATTATCGACGAAAGCGGACGCGAAATCCTCAATCCGGTCACTGCACCTAGCGACAAAATCCTCCAAACTGCCCTGGAACAAGCTCGGGCTGGACAACTCCCTGCGGGTCATCGCTAGAAGCCTCCAAAGCTGGTAAACTGTAAGGCGAACATGTGGTTCAACGGTTCGCTTTATGTTTACGTACGAACGAGTTTCTTTGATGTCCGCTCCCACCGATCCAACTCTAGCTAAATCGACTCAAGCCGATGGTTCCGCAAGTGAGCTCACTTCTTCGACGCCATCTAAGCCGGTCGCGTCGGATAAAGTAATCAATGTTCCCAACGCACTTTCGGCAGCGCGATTTATTATCGCCATCTTGGTATGTTGGTGGATTGAACAACATTGGTACCTCGCCGCACTCATAGCATTTATTATCGCGGTCTCAACCGATTGGATCGATGGTTGGTGGGCGAGGAAATTTAATCAGGTCACCAAAGTAGGACGAATCTTAGACCCCTTTGTGGACAAGATCATCATTTGCGGAACGATGATCGGATTAGTTGGCCAACCAGAAAGTGGCCTGGCTCCTTGGATTGCAACCGTGGTGGTCGGGCGAGAACTGCTTGTTACCAGTTTGCGTGGAATGATCGAAGGAAAAGGTGGGGACTTCAGTGCGAAGCAACTTGGCAAGTGGAAGATGGTACTACAATGTGCCGCTGTGGTTGCTTGCTTGCTAACTCTGATCTACCAAGCCGATTCGCCAACATGGATGTTATGGGGCCGCTTCATTTCGATATGGGGTGCCGTAATACTAACGATTGTATCGGGCGTCGAATATATCATCCTCGCTGTACGCAACAGCAAATAACCCACCATCGAGTTGTAGCCACGTGAATGCGTCCACCCCCGAGCCATCGATATTTTTAATCCTATTTGGGCTCTTCTTATTAACAATGCTCGGTGGCTCTTGCTTGGCCTGGGTCTCCGTTATTACCTGGTTTCGCATGGGGGGCAAATCGATCCCAGTTGAACCACGACGGCCAGCACCGTGGGGGCTGATCCATTTTGTCGGAATCTTTGTCCTCTTTGTGATTGTAGGGGCACTCACCATCAAGTTACTCGACAGCTTATTTTTTGCGTCGATGATCGCCACATTCCCTCCCGAACAACAAGAGGGTTTGAAGACGATGTCGCGTATGTTTTCGGGCAGTTTGTCACAGATCATTACGATGGTGCTGGCCAGTGTCATGATTGCAGTAACTACGCGAGCCACGGCGGAAGATTTGGGCTGGTCCGTCAAGAAGATTGCATATGACATTGTAGTGGGGCTAGGGGCTGCTATTCTCTTTTTGCCAATCATTCAAATCATTATGGCGAGTTTGGTTTTTCTCCTGGACCAAGAATATGATCATCCACTCTTAGAAGCCTTGAATGCTGGACCAGCACTATGGATGTTTGCCGGCGCATTTATTGCTGCAGTGCTTGCCGCGCCAATCACAGAAGAGTTTCTCTTTCGCGTGATTCTACAAGGAATGTTAGAAGCCAATGCATCGCGTCCATTTACCTGGCAGCGATTGATTTTGGGCAATATGCTCGACGAGCCAGCACCACCAACCACCGCTGAAGCTGCGAGTGAACACGCAGCAAATGGTATCAGTACGGCTGTTCCTATTTGGCCCCTATTTTTATCGGGGACGCTGTTTGGCCTGGCACATGCGGAATATGGACCTAGCTGGTTCCCCTTGATTTTGATGGGGATTTTATTGGGCTATCTTTATCGCTGTACGCATCGCATTTGGGCATGTTGGATCGTGCACATCACGCTCAACGCGATCTCGATGATCGGCTTTGGTTTGCAGGTGATGAACGGCAATTCAATTTCATCGCTTTGGTAGCGTAGCATGGGTCTCCGACCCGTGCGATGTAATTGCCCTCGTTCCCAGGCTTTGCCTGGGAACGCACTGCATGAGAGGCTCCTGCCTCGCGTGCAATCCGTTCCCGGGCGGAGCCCCATTTTTCTCCTGCATATCTTTGCTTGGAGCATATTCCAAGGGATGCGACTGTACCCACCGCACCTAGCCTACGTTGCGCTCCAGCTACGGGTTAAACGAAGACCAGCCATCAGGCTCTGCCTGGGAACGCACCGCATGAGAGGCTCCTGCCTCGTGTGCAATCCGTTCCCAGTCGAAGACCCATTTATCTCCTGCACATCTTTGCTTGGAGCATATTCCAAGGGATGCGACCGTACCCACCGCACCTAGCCTACACTGCGCTCCAGCTACGGGTTAAACGAAAAACCAGCCATCATGGCTTTACGCACTTACGCTGCCCTGACTTGCGAACCGGTGGGCCGTATGCGAGCTGCAGGATCTAACGCTTCAGCCACGCGCTGATTTTCGAGAGCCGATTTTTGAATAGCGACTGCTGCTAAATGACCACCGAATGCGACTGACATCTTAATCGCGTGGTCCACAGAACTTTTCGAGCCTTCATTTCCTAAACAATCAATATTGCCAATCGGCTCTCGATCGATCAGATTTCTCGTTCCAGGCCGATAACCATCTCGCATCGCCATAAAGGTGGTGGCGAGTTCTAAACTTCCAGCCGCATTGATCGTGTGGCCAATCATCCCTTTCACGGAGCTCAAGGCCAGATGATCCGGATGCTCACCGAAGACATTTGTTATTGCTGAAAGCTCGTTTCGATCATTCTGCTCTGTTCCCGTTCCGTGAGCGTTGATGTAGTCCACCATACCGGGTTGCCAGCGAGCTCGACGCAATAAGCCGTTCAATAATCGCGATAGCGGTAAACCGCTTTCGTCCAGGCTGGTCACGTGAGCCGCTTCAGCCAACAACTGCGTGGCCACGATCTCACCATAAATGCGAGCCCCACGACGCTTGGCTTCTGAGGTTCGCTCCAACACAAGCATCGCTGAACCTTCCCCTAACACAAAGCCGTTGCGGCCGCGGTCGAAGGGTTTACAAGCTTCGCCAGGTGCAACTCCAGGAGGAGCAAGTACGCCCATGCGATGAAAGGCTGCACATAACAATGGCTGCACGGCGTCCATACCCCCAGCGATAATGTAATCACATTGCTGGTCCAATAATTGCCGAACGGCCATCACCACACTAATCAAGCTCGATGCACATGCAGTTGAATGACAGAGCTTTGCCCCCGTCAGATTGAATTTTTGGGCAATCCGCGAACAACCGGTGTTGGGCAACCAACTATTCCACCAAGCATGACTCGGTTCGGTACGACGCTCAACCTGATCGGTGAGAAATTGCGTGTCGCCAAAATGGGCGGAGATCGCTAAAGCAAAACGCGAGCGATCGATTGCATCCAAATCGATGTGACTGTCCGAGAGAGCTTCACCTGCCGCTGAGGTGGCCATTTCTATGGCTCGTTCACTGCAGGGTGCTTGAGGATCAATCCAGTCGCAATACGCAGCTGGAAGATGCAGCCCTGGGACACCGGCAATGTTCTGATAGAGTTTGCAGCCTTGCTCACCACGTTGCAGCGATCGCCACATCTCTTCTCGGTTTTTGCCGATCGATGAGACCATACCGATGCCAGTCACTGCGACGCTCAAGGCGTCTTCAGCTTCCTGCTCACCTGCGTATAGCCTCAACTGCTTCATGACTGAGTCCCCAACCTTTGAATATGTGGTTTGTTAGCATAATTCGTCGAACTGCGCCAACCTCAATGTGTCAGCAAATAACTTTTCCTTTAGATTTTTCGACGCGAAATCAGCCTAGACATGGACGGGCTATTTTTGCTACCACTCTCAAAACAGTCTGTGGGGACGAGACAAAGGAGGTCTCTAATGCCGCGTATTGAATACTCCCCTTTCCCCAAGAGCCACCACCTTGCTTTTTCAAAACTATTATCGTTTCTGTTGATTCTGTGGATGAGCCTTTGTGCTCTGCCACGCCAAGTTATTGCGCAAACCGCTGAGACAGAGAACTTCCCCAATACCCCGGCTCTCGATTCTTTGCTAAACGGCAACGCCTCATTTCGTTTGGTTTTAGGTCGTATCGTATTGGACACCAAGCGGTATAAGGTCGGTCAGTTTCGATTCAAGACAGCGGATGTAGGAGACTCCCTACCTGCCGATACCCTGCGAACCGTCACCATATCGCTGGAGCAAGGGCAACCGAATCTGGTCCTCTATCGCTCAACGCCAACCGAACGCTGGATGATCGAAGCTCGCGGCAACGGTCGCTGCAAGATTCAATACACCAACTCAGAAAAAGAATATTCCTTGACTTGGGACCAACCCTCAAGCGGCGGTATCAAGGTTCACTTGGAACAGAATGGAATCAAGAGATCCTTCACCGGGTTAAGCGCTTGGCATTTGCGATTTGAAGACCCAGAACTTTGCTCGCAGCATCTATTTCCGATGTTCTTGAAGATCGAGCCGAATTGGAATTTAGAGCTCATCGCCAAAGAAACTGAGAAACGAATGGAAGAGGTATTACAGATTCAACCGTTGGTGACCGAACGTAAAATTCAAGAACTGATGCAAGAGTTTTCGTCAAACAACGCTTCGACGCGTGATAAGGCTCATCGCGAATTGCGGTCCTTGGGCTTAGCGATCCTCACTCCACTGATGTCGCTCAACATGGAACAATTGGATCTTGAGCAACGACTCAGAGTGGAGAGGTTGATTCAAGCCATGAAGCCAACCACGGACGATACGCCCAATCGATTAGCAGCGTGGCTTTCCGGCGATTACGCAATTTGTCAGCGCATTGCATCGAAGCTGGAAGGTGATGCCAAGAAGCAGGGCATCGCCTATCTACAAGGTCTCTCAGGCATTGAATCGGGAAACATCATTCGATAAGCTCGCGAGCTTTCCATTGTGCGATTTGCATTCCATTGTGCGATTTGCATAACGAGCGGCAATATCTTTTCGACCAAGTCTAAAGAAGCCGCCTTTTCTTGATCACAGCCTTTCTCTATCTCGAGCAACAATTCGCTAGCTGCTTCGTCGTCGAGACGAATGGCGTGCCCCATCGGCGATCTGCGCAGCGATAGCGCTTCCTGGGCTTTGGCAAAATCGTTGAGTTGCCCCAGATGTTTTCCGAGAGCACTAACCAACTCTGGCATGGGGCCTGCGGCATGATGGCTGTATTTGCGCAAGAATCGCAATTGATACTCGAGTAACTTGCTGTTCTTGCGCAATTCGTGCCAATGTGCCAGGGGAGGGGAGTGCTGTAATTGCTCGCAGCGTTTTATGAACGCCTTGCACGATCGCTTCCATTGTCGCGCCAGATCTTTGCGGTGGATGCAGCAATCATCATCTTGAAGACGTTGCTGAATACGCGCGACATTGGCGGCCAATTGATTGAGAGGCTTGTGGAGGTCGAGCACTTCAAGTTGGAGTTCAGCCGAATACTGCGGCTCGGTATCAAAGGCATGAGCCGTATCGAGTCCAGCACCCAATTCTTGGATGTTTTGTCGAAAGAGATTTTCATCGCGGAGAAGGCCGAGTTGTTGAACAATATGTTTTTGATCGCGGACAATTTTGCGAATGGAGTGTTGGAATGAGGGTGGGAGAAGGGCGATGAGAGCCCGCAATTGTTTGGTGAGTCTGCGAGCACGATGGATGGATTCGTGTTGTTGGGTGGGGTCGCGCGAGAGGAGTGCGTATTGATTGGCGATCGATTTGAGTTTCCGTTTGATTCTTCTTTCCCACCGATTCATGGGTGAAACTCCGGGGGATTGGAAAGTGAAAAACGGGAGGAAAACGCGGCGCCAGGAGCCCCCACTCTGTTGGGGGCCGCATGGCAGATATTTTAGGCAAAATAGGCGCGAAAATCCTCATAAAATGAACCAAATCGGGGCCGGGAAGGTCGAATTTTTGATTGAAGGCCCGAGAAACGCCTCGACAAGTTTGGAGAGGGAGCATAAGTTAAGGGCTCAATTGCGGTCGTGGCGGAACTGGCAGACGCGCTAGCTTGAGGGGCTAGTGACCGTTTTAGGTCGTGGTGGTTCGAGTCCACTCGGCCGCACTTGCAAAAATCCCTCAAAACGACAGCGGACTCGGGTTCCTACCCCAGCCCGCTGTTTGTTTTCTAGAGCCCTTCGTTGATTCGAATAGGTGGAACCGCGAAAATTTCGAAAGGGGCGAAATCCGGAAACACTCATCTCGCGATAGGTTCATTCCCATCGCATCATCCGCGCACGCACCGCGTCGCAGATCAATCTCCACTCGCCCTGTGCGAGTGGGTTCACGACTGACCAGCTACCCACAGCCCGGCGCATTATTTCCAAACTGACCGCTTTGCAACTCATCCTCCACTCGCCTTGCGCGAGTAGGTTCAAGCCTAAGTCGTTTGGCATTGACCTAGCCTCACCATAACTTGCGAAGAAACGGCTAAAGCCATTTCTTCGCCAATAAGCCTTTTCCCTTTTCGCATCTTTCGCAATTTTCGCGGTTCCCAATGCATTGGCGTCGACCGCAGGAGCCAGACAATGCGGAGTAGTCACGAGACGTTGCGTTCGAAGGTGGGCGTGGCATCGAGCAATTGGCGGAGTCCGGCGACAAGACGTTGACAGAGTTCGATCTGATCTTGAATGTAGATTTTGTTTTCGGAGAACTCATTGCTCTCGTGAGATCGCTGCAACGCTAACTTGAGCGATTCCATCCGCATGTATACCTGCGAGATTGCGCCGACAATCGCTTCGCGCTTGCTCGCATGCAAGTAGGGCCACAGTATGCTCCAGGTCATGAAGCTGCTCAATCGCTGAACCGTTCGGTTTGGATCGACGATATAGGCTCCGACCATTTTCTCATTGAGCAAATCGGACGGTAGGAAATGTGTCCACCCTAAATAGTCGACTCGACCTTCCTTACTCATGTTCAATCACTTTACCCTTCACCACGCTAAACCAACCAATCCTATTCGCTCCGTCGCTTCAACAGTAACCTACAAAAGTGGGCGCATACTTTTTTTCCGTGCGATAACGCCCTCTTTCCGTTGAACAAAATCCACCTATGCCGAACGTTAAAAAACAGATCTCCTCCGCTCGTAGTGAGTCCTTCACCAGCAAGTGGGGATGTCGTTTTTTTCATCACACGCTGGCCAGAATTTGGGCAGCAAACCACCGACGATCTTTACTCGATTGATTCCCTCGGCGAACAAATCGCCTTTTGGACTTTTGACAAACTTTTCTATCCGTCCAGCGGAACTTTCTCCGCCATAGAGGGTTAAAAACCCACTGTCGATGTCTGACCGTGATACAGCAGTCGGTCCGTGCCGCTT
>Ga0209174_10001298_pt1 | contig 17796 bp, 23 predicted proteins | sample JI91814BDNA_FD_187505 | JGI IMG/M metagenome (GOLD analysis project Ga0209174, IMG submission 187505) | Wastewater effluent complex algal communities from Wisconsin, to seasonally profile nutrient transformation and Carbon sequestration -... | ecosystem: Engineered > WWTP > Effluent > Algae...
AGTCTGACAAAACTACTCTGTCAGCTGGCTACTCTTCCGTTCTAGGTTTTAACTTGCGACAGATTATTCGTTATCAAGCCGGAAAAGTGGAGAAAGTAGCATGATTCAATTTCGCGCCAGCGACTATGTAAGGCTGTTTCAATTTGCGTAACCATCATGGGGCATGACCAGCCATTTTCTAGGGCATTTCTTGCATAAAAAGCCCGTGTGTTCTTGTCAGCAACTTTTTCTAATAGAGTAGTATTATGGTGCCAGGTCAATTGTGCAGACACCGTCTGCACAAATTCTAAGTCTTGGTATTCTTCAGCAAGTTTCTTCATGTATTTTAGGTTTCTAACACTAAAGCCCTTTGATTCAGGGAAGTCAGACTTTAAATCCATGCTTAGCTGATCTATTATTTTAGCCCCCACCCATATTTTTCTTGAGATCGTAGAATCTCCGAGCCAATATGATAATACAGCAGTATTAATTCTTGGTTAACGTATAAAGTGCTTTGTATCTGGTTTCAGAGACACGTTTTTTGAGGCTATCTAAGAAACCGATATAGTCCCTATTATTTATATTGCTATTCATTATCCTATTACCAAAATATATAATGACTTATTTTATGCATTTGCATGCACAATGACAATTAACGAAAATGATGATAGACACAGGAATCAGAATATGACAAAAATTATCGGGCCAGATCCAAATGTTATTTACCCAATGAAAGATTATGACAAGCTTGTATTCTTGAAAAATTTTGTTAAGGCCAGTAATATTTTTGTTGGCGATTATACCTATTTCGATGATCGCAGATATGGCCCTGATAAATTTGAAGAATACAACGTATTATATAACTACGATTTTGCTAAGGTTAAACTAATTATAGGTAAATTTTGTGCCATAGCAGCAGAGGCTAAATTTATCATGACTGGTGATCACAAATTAGATGCCATCAGTACTTACCCATTTCCTATATTTCAGCATGGCTGGGAAACAGCATATGATATTAAAAACTTACCAGTTAAGGGTGACATTACCATAGGCAATGACGTTTGGATTGGTTACGATAGCCTAATTAAAAATGGGGTTACTATTGGTGATGGTGCGATTATTGCAGCGCGAGCAGTTGTAGTTAAAGATGTGGCTCCTTACGCCGTAGTTGCAGGTAACCCAGCCAAGGTAGTAAAAATGCGTTTTGATGATTCGACAATAGAGCGATTGTTACAAATAGCATGGTGGGATTGGGATATTGCAAAAATAAATCAACATATTTCTATTATCTCTAATCTGGATGTTAAACGTTTGGAAAATTGTTTTTAAGATCTGACCTTTGGACAATATTTCGTTAGTTTGCAGCATGGTATATTTGTTTTATGTTAAGATTTTAACGTCTTAAGTGGACTTAATAGGAAGTATATAGACACTAATTTAACTGTTTTTGTGGATTATAATATACGACGCGTTTTTGATGAAAGAGCCGAAACTGGGTTTTTTTCTGTTATTGATATCGTCAAAGCACTAACGAAGCAGTATGATTATCAAGTTGCCAGGAAATATTGGAATAAGCTGAAGGTCGTAGTCAAAAGTGGATAGAGCAGCGCATGATGGGGCAAGAGACGCGCAATAAATTAACCAACTACTGGAAAGATCATGGTATTAAAGAAGGTGATGAGTTCTCTATTTTGACAAATATTATTCATCAAGAGTGGACTTAAGTAACGGTTAAAGATCATAAATCTCTCAAAGGGCTTAAAACTGAGAATTTGCGTGATCATAGGAGTGAAGCAGAATTAATCTTTCCTGCGCTTGCTGAATTATCAACTCGGCAAATTGCTGAAACCGTGAATGTTACTGGTATGCCGGAAAATAAAGTTGCCAGCAAGGCTGGTGGAGGGATCGCAAAGAACGCGCGTATAGATTTAGAACGGAAGACTGGCAAAAAAGTAGTTTCAGAACGTAATTATTTATCCGATAGCAAAAAACAGGAAAAAATAACGTAGTTGATTTTTACAGCTTAGTATATTTTCTGCCAATATGGTTGATCTACTGCCTATTACAACATCTTCATATATTTTACCGTTATATTTTTATTCAATAAAGGACATAGCAAAGCATTTCGGCTTTAAGTGGCAACATGAAAAAGCTGACGGTGCTCAAAGTACATTCTGGTATGAACAGTGGCTTGAAAAATGCGATAGAACAGTTCTCCAAGATATAATTAACTATAACGAAGATGACGTTAGAGCTACAGAATTTCTTCATCGTTGGCTAAAGGAGCATTAGATCACAATTATTATCTATAATTCAAAATTCTATCCCGAATTTAGATGCGATCCCTGCCTGCAGAAGAGCCCTTGCTTTGCAAGGGTTTTAAGACTATTTAGGATAGTATCAGATTTGAATCTGGTGGAGGCGGCGGGAATTGAACCCGCGTCCGAAAGCACTCTACCTTTGGCTCTACATGTTTATCCCACCGTACATTTAACTACGTTGCCCCCCAATGGGCGCGGGTGCAAAGTAGCGGTCCTGTGAGTTTTAGCCCCTAGTATCCAGGCATACAAGGTAGCGATCTTGTGGAGTATGACTCCCGATGTTCCTCAGTTTCCTAAAGAACCCAGCTGGCACAAGCACCTGCTGGTCGGAAGGCAATAGGACAGGTTTTTAAGCTGCTACTGCAAATGCTTCGTTTCCGAAGACTTCGTCGTTGGCATTTATAATTTGCCGTAGCTAATTTTTACGAGATTAAGCCACCTGCTCGACATGCACCTCGGGCTTTGTAAACTCCCGTCGAAACCGGGTCGCCCCCAAACATTATTATAAACCTAGTCTTGTTTTATTGTATATATACTTTGCAGTTAATTGGCTTGTAAATGCACCTTTATTTTTTCTTGAATAAGCGTTGTTTTTCTCTTTGCCAATCACGCTCTTTGGCATCAGCGCGTTTGTCGTAGTCTTTTTTACCTTTCGCTAAAGCCAGTTCTATTTTGATCCGGTTCTTTTTCCAATATACAACAGTTGGTACTATTGTATAGCCCTTGCGTTCAATGTGGCCAAGTAACAGATTGATTTCTTTGCGGTGCAATAACAATTTACGGCTACGTGATTCCTCAGCTTTTACATGTGTTGAGGCTGAGAGTAAGGGGCTAATCATCGCGTTTATCAACCATGCCTCGCCATGCCGAATAATAACATGGCTTTCAGAAATCTGAATTCTGCCATCGCGAATGCTTTTTATTTCCCAGCCTTGTAATTGCAAACCAGCTTCAAAACGTTGTTCTAAAGCATAGTTGTGTTTAGCTTTGCGATTTAAAGCGATGGTATTATTTTCGCTGGTTGTCTTATTGGCCACGATGGTACCCGTTAGGCTACTTAAAAAAATTATAAGAGGTACATTCTACACCAACGACTTAAAAAGTGCAGCGGTATAAATTCACAAAATTGCAAAATGCAATTAGAATACATTATATATACATCAAGAGGGGTAGCTATGAAAATAAAGCACAGTATAAATTTAACTAGCTTAATTTTGGCCTTGGCCTTCTTACCAACCAAAGCTGTATTAGCAGATTGCCCATGTAGTCAGGATTTTGAGGATTCACAAACTATGCAACAGGAAAATAATAATCAAGAGCAAGATGAACAAGATATAAATAATGCCGATCCAGATCAATAATCATGCATGTTAGCAAAAGTATTATTGTGCCTTTTACGGCACAAAAAATGTATGTCTTGGTAAACGATATAGATAATTATCCAACATTTTTGCCTTGGTGTAGTGCTACAGAGATACATAGCAGATCTAGTACGGCATTAGAGGCAACTATTTATGTTAATAAAGGGCCGGTTAGTTATACTATTACCACGCAAAATACTATGCGTGAAAATGAATTGATTGACATGCAATATAAAACTGGTCCGTTTAAATATTGTTTTGGTTCTTGGCAGTTTAAACCGCAACAACAAGATTTTTGTGAGATTATCTTTAATATAGAATATGAGTTTAAAAATAAATTGTTGGCCATAGGTTTAGAGCCATTTTTTAAACCAATCGCAGATACTTTAATAGAAGCATTTTATCAACGCGCGCAACAAGTTTATGTCTAATATAATAAAAATAGAGGTGGTTTATGCACTACCAGAGCAACAAGTTATTTTGCCAATGTCCATACCAATGGGCAGCTGTATTCGTGATGCTATTGTGCAAGCCAGACTTTTTACCAGCATTCCCACGGATCTGCCGGTAGGGGTATTCGGGATTCAAAAAAGCCTGGAGCATATTTTACAAGATGGTGAAAGAGTAGAAATTTATAGACCGTTGCTAGTAAATCCTAAAGACGCACGCATAGCCAGAGTCAAACGGGACAGAAAAGAAAAACTTTTGCAAATGGCGCGAAAGAAATCTGGTAAAAACTAGTTATTTTTTGCCGGTAGATTAGCAGGTTTCCAATAGCGCGAAGCATAGGATTGCAGTTTGCCGTCTTTAAAAAATAAAGAAATAGTTTTGAATCTAAGAGGTTGATCACGATGATTACCATCTACAAACGCATATGTATAGTTCCATTGATCTTGTTTGAAAAATGGCTCTAATGCTGGGGAACCCATAATTTCTTGTACTTGATGCTTGGATAGGTTAGGGTGCAGGCGATCTAGCTCCTCTTGGCTAATAAAGTCGCCTTGTCTTAGATTAGCTCGGTACAAACTACAACCAAAGAGCAAATTTATTATAACTAAAACTAATGCTAGTCGGCTGAAATTTAACATGAACTAAACACCTAAAGCTTAAAAATATTACGTATCATATAGCGCTTGCAAGTTGTTGATCAAGACCCAAAGCTGGCTATTAATGCGGTACGAATCCACATACCATTGCGTTGCTGGTTCCACGTAGCAATAAAATATTGCGCGAATATACAGAGCTATGGATGTGCAAAGTCAATTTGATGCTAATTTTAGCCATATATTCATTAAATTGACATAATAAGATATAATCTGATCCCTATTAAAAGGTTTTGCGAGATAAACATGCCAATCATTACACTTCCCGATGGTAGCAGTAGGAACTTTGACCAGCCGATCACTGTGCAACAGCTGGCAGCAAGTATAGGCGCTGGCTTAGCTAAAGCCGCGATAGCTGGTTTGGTAGATAATCGACCAGTTGATACGTCATATTTGCTCGATTCCGATTCAACGGTTAGTATAATAACTTCTAAGGACCAGCTAGGACTGGAAGTAATTCGTCATTCGTGTGCGCATTTATTGGCACAAGCGGTGCAACAGTTATTTCCTACAGCGCAGGTAACAATTGGACCAGTTATAGAAGATGGTTTTTATTACGATTTTGCATTCGAGCGACCATTTACGCCAGAAGATTTAGTGGCAATAGAAGAGCGTATGCATGAAATTGTAAAACAGGATTTGCAAGTTAGTAGATTTTTGCTGAGCAGGGATGAAGCGGTTAAATTATTTGCCGCGAAAGGCGAAAAATATAAAGTTGAAATCATCGAGAATATTCCACAGGCAGAAAATCTATCCTTTTATCAGCAAGGAGAATTTGTTGATTTATGTAGAGGTCCACATGTACCAAGCACTGGCAGATTTAAAGCTTTTAAACTTTTGAAAGTTGCTGGCGCATATTGGCGCGGTGACTCCAATAACGCTATGTTGCAAAGAATTTACGGTACTGCTTGGCCAGATCAAAAAAGTTTGGATGAATATTTACATCGCCTTGCAGAAGCAGAAAAGCGTGACCATCGTAAATTAGGCAAAAAATTCGACTTATTCCATTTGCAAGACGAAGCGCCAGGGATGATATTTTGGCATCCAAATGGTTGGACCATTTATCGTATTATCGAACAGTATATTCGTGATAAATTAAATCAACGTGGTTATCAAGAGGTGCGCACCCCGCAGATTGTGGCACGATCTTTATGGGAACAATCCGGGCACTGGGATAAATTTAGACAGAATATGTTCACGGTATCTGCAGATGAAACTGCATTTGCGATTAAACCGATGAATTGCCCATGTCATGTGCAAATATTTAATCAGGGACTGAAAAGCTATCGTGATTTGCCGTTGCGCTTAGCTGAATTTGGTTGTTGTCATCGCTATGAGCCATCAGGATCTTTACATGGCATAATGCGGGTGCGAGGTTTTGTGCAAGATGATGCGCATATATTTTGTACCGAGGCGCAAATTCAGCAAGAAGTAGCCAAGTTTATTTCTCTGGTTTTTGAGGTATATGAAGATTTTGGTTTTAACGATGTTTTTATTCGGCTCTCTACTAGACCAGATGAAAGGGTTGGTAGTGATGAAATTTGGGATAAAGCTGAACAAGCCTTAGAGTTGGCGCTGCGGCAGGCCAGTTTGGATTATACACTATGTCCTAAAGAAGGCGCATTTTATGGTCCGAAGATCGAGTTTTCTCTACGTGACTGTATTGGGCGGGTTTGGCAGTGTGGTACTATACAAGTAGATTTTGCGATTCCACAACGTTTGGAAGCCACTTACATAGCGGAAGACGGTTCCAAACAGGTGCCAGTAATGTTACATAGGGCCATTTTGGGGTCGTTGGAACGATTTATCGGCGTCTTAATTGAGGAAACAGCTGGATCTTTCCCTGTTTGGTTAGCTCCAACGCAAGTTGTAGTATTGAATATAACCGATCAACAGGCGACGACAAGTGCTGCAGTTACAAATATTTTGCGAGATCATGGTTTTAGAGTCACACAGGACTTGAGAAACGAGAAGATAGGGTTTAAAATTCGCGAACATACTATCCAAAGAGTGCCCTACCTCCTGGTTATTGGTGATCGAGAAGTTGAAAATCAAACTGTCTCTGTACGAACCCGTGAAGGTGTGGATTTAGGTTCCATGAGCCTAGATAAGTTTGTTGAGATACTTAATAGAGATGTTTTACAACGTGGGAGGAACAAACCATTAGTTCAGGAAAAGAAACCCGTAACCGTGTAAATGGTCAGATTAGATCGCCAAGGTTGCGGTTAATTGATGCGCTGGGCAATCAGGTTGGAATAGTTACGCTGCAAGAAGCTTTAAAAGCAGCAGAAGAGGCTGGTCTAGATTTGGTGGAGATTCAACCAAACAGTGAGCCGCCTGTCGTGAAGATAGAAGATTTTGGGAAGAGACTGTTTTTGCTAAAGAAACAACGTGCTGTCACGAAGAAAAAGCAAAAGCAGATCAAACTGAAGGAGCAGAAGTTCCGTACTAGTACGGACACTAATGACTACGAGGTCAAGCTACGCAACCTACGTGGTTTCTTAGAGAACGGTGATAGAGTCAAAGTTACGGTCTGGTTTCGTGGCCGTGAGATGGCGCATCAAGAGCTGGGAGCGCAGCTGTTAGAGCGGGTTAAGAATGACTTGGCTGATTTAAGCAAAGTTGATTTCTTTCCAAAGCTTGAAGGCAAGCAACTGGTGATGATACTAGCACCCAAGCAACAAAAGTAATGCACAAATGCGGGGAAAGAAATGCCAAAAGCAGGAAATAAGAAGTTAAAAACACACCGAGGCGCTGCAAAGCGGTTCAAAAAAACTGGTGGTGGTGGCTTTAAGTTTAGACAAAGCAAAAAACGCCATATCCTAACTAAGAAGTCGACTAAGTTGAAACGGCAATTACGTGGTAACGCGTTAATAGACGCGTCAGATGTAAACGAAATCAAGCAAATGTTGCCTTTTGCTTAAGCTTTAAACGGAGGATAATGTTATGTCTAGAGTTAAACGTGGTGTCACAGCTAAGGCACGTCATAAGAAGATTTTAGAGTTAGCTAAAGGTTATTACGGCCATCGTAGTAAAATATATAGAGTAGCAAAGCAGGCAGTAATTAAAGCTGCACAATATGCATATCGTGATCGCAAACAGCGTAAAAGAGAATTCCGTGCCTTGTGGGTAGCGAGAATTAACGCTGCAGCGCGTTTAAATGGTATTACTTACAGTCGTTTGATCGCTGGTTTGAAAAAAGCTAGCATAGATATCGATCGTAAAGTTCTATCTGATATCGCTATTAAAGATGCGGTTGCGTTTAGCAAGATTGCCGAACAAGCTAAGACCGCGCTCTCAGTTTAAGTTTTGTTACTGTAATATTGCCAAGCCAACAATTTAGTTGCGTTTGATTGTAAGGGGGAGCTAAGGCTCCCCTTTTTAATTTGGAGACTATGAATGTCAATTGTGCAGGATACTGCGACCAAAGCTCAAAGAATTAAAGAAGAGGCATTAGCTGCAGTTAAAGCAACAAATGATTTAATTGCTTTAGAAGCTGTACGAGTGCATTATTTGGGCAAAAAAGCCGAACTAGTGGCAATGCGCAAAGGTTTAGGGGCACTGGATGAGCTACAACGCAAAGAGTGTGGGGCAAATATAAATTCAAGGGTTGATGAAATAGAAACTGCTCTCCGGGCACAGAAAGCCAGATTATTAAATGAAGAATTATTGAGCAAATTAGCTGCTGAAGCGATTGATATTACTTTACCAGCACGTGGTATGCAGGTAGGTAGTCTACATCCAGTAACCAAAACCAGGTTACGGATCGAAGAATGTTTCCGTGGTTTAGGCTTCACGGTTGCAGAAGGGCCAGAAATTGAAGATGATTACCATAATTTTGTGGCGTTAAATATACCGGAGCATCATCCAGCGCGTGCGATGCAAGACACTTTTTATTTTCCAGATGGAAAATTATTGCGTACCCATACTTCGCCAGTACAAATTCGTTTTATGCGAGAGCACAAACCGCCATTTAGGCTAATTGCTCCAGGTAGAGTATATCGTTGTGATTACGATATAACCCACACTCCGATGTTTCATCAGGTTGAAGGGTTGATGGTGGATGAAAATATCACGGTGGCCAATCTTAAGGCTATTTTGACTGGATTTTTGCAAACTTTATTTGAACAACCAGTAAAAATTCGATTGCGTAGTTCATATTTTCCGTTTACTGAGCCATCTATGGAAGTAGATATGCAGTGTACTAAGTGTGGTGGTAAGGGTTGTAGAATTTGCAAAGATACTGGTTGGTTAGAAATTTTGGGTTGCGGTATAGTGCATCCAGTAGTATTAGAACACTGTAATATCGATAGTGAAAAGTACACTGGCTGGGCATTTGGTATGGGCATAGATCGTGTCGCTATGTTACGCTATAACATTCCTGATCTACGCATGATGTTTGAAAATGACGCACGTTTTTTACAACAATTTTGATGAAGATTAAAGAATGAAATTTCACATTAATTGGTTAAATGATTTATTAGATAAACGACAAAATGAAAGCTATATAGCAGAAAAGATTACGGCTGCTGGTTTAGAAGTTGAATCAGTAATTGATGGGGTATTTGATGTATCGGTACCACCAAATCGTGCTGATTGTTTAGGTATGATAGGTTTGGCACGCGAAATTGCTGCAATAATTGGAGTTGCTTTTAAAGAGCCAGAAATAAAGCTAGTTGTTGCTAGTCTTCCAGATAAAGATAAAATTGATGTGGATGTGCAAGACGCTGTAGCTTGCCCTAAGTATTTAAGTCGCATCATTAAAGGTGTGGATAATACGGTAACTACGCCGCGATGGATGCAAGAAAGGTTGCTAGTCGCAGATATTAATTTGATATCGCCTATAGTTGATATTACCAATTATGTTTTGCTGGAATGGGGGCAACCTCTGCATGCATTTGATCTAAATAAATTAGATGATGGAATAGTAGTACGCAAGGCTAAAGCTACAGAAGAATTAGTGTTACTAAATGACACTAAAGTTGCTTTAAGTACCGATACTTTGATTGTTGCTGATAATAGTAAGCCACTAGCTATTGCTGGCATAAAAGGTGGCAAAGATTCTGGTGTTGCAACAAGCACTACTGATATTTGCATAGAATGTGCTTATTTTGCGCCAGTGGGGATTCGCCTCAGTGCACGTAAGTATGGTTTAAAGACAGATGCTTCTTATCGGTTTGAGCGTTGTATTGATCCGCATATGCAAGAAAAAGTTATGGAACATGCTACGGCTTTGTTCTTGGAAATTGTCGGTGGTAAACCAGGACCAGTGGTGAGATTTGCAGCTGAATATGCGTTACCAACACCCGTGACATTAACCTTGCGTTTGGCACGAGTTAGCAAAATATTGGGAGTGGATATTCCTGTTGCAACAATTATTAAAATTTTGCAAGCATTGGGTATGCAAGTTACACGTATCGCTGATGACAATATATTACAAGTCAACGTACCTGCATTTCGCACAGATATAACCAGAGAAATAGACTTAATCGAAGAAATAGTTAGAATCTATGGTTTTGACAATATTCCCGCACAAGCTCCGTTAACGAATTTGCAATTTATGCCGTTACCAGAAGCGGTAGTCACAGAAAAACAGATCACAGATTGTTTGCTTAATCGTGGTTATAACGAAGCTATTACTTATAGCTTTATTGATCAACAATATGCAGCTTTATTTGGCCATGAAATCAATGAAAGGCTGTGTTTAGTTAATCCAATTTCTTCCGAAATGGGCTATATGCGTAATTCTTTATTACCAGGGTTGTTGCAAGCAATACAATATAATCATAATCGGCAACAAGACAGGATTAGATTGTTTGAAATTGGCTTGCGCTACGTTGAGATAGATGGCAATTTGCAGCAAATTAAAACTATCGCTGGTGTTTGTTATGGCAGTTATTATCCAGAAAATTGGGCTAATGTTAAACGTGCAGAGGATACATTTGATATTAAGGGCGATGTTTTAGCGTTATTTGCCTTAGCACATGAGATTAAAGATTTAACGTTTGTGTCATTAAATGATAAAGAAAATGTTATGCATCCTGGGCAATCCATGCAAATTATGTTGCATGGTAAGCAAATTGGTAAAATTGGCGCCTTGCATCCGCAATTGCAACAGCAATTAGAGTTACCGCATAAAGCATATATGTTTGAACTAGATTATGCCATGTTAGCGCAGGGACAAATTACGGTGTTTAACAATTTTTCCAAGTATCCAGCGGTGCGAAGAGATATAGCTATATTGGTAGACAGCGCTGTATCATTTCTACAAATCCAACAAGCTATTAATAAACAGGCTGGTGATGTGTTGGCACAATCAGTATTATTTGATGTGTATCAAGGTAAAGGAGTACCAGATGGGCAGAAAAGCATGGCCTTTGGCCTAACTTTGCAACACATTGAACGTACCTTGACAGATACTGAAGTAAATAATGTGTTTGCTAATGTATTGCAATCTTTGCAGCAAGAATTTGCTGCTGTTTTAAGGTAAACTGTGAGTTTAACAAAAGCTGTATTAGCAGAACATTTATGTGCCGAACTAGGCTTTTCTAAACGAGATGCCATGGATATTGTGGAAAATTTTTTCGCGAGCATAGCTCAGAGTTTACTAGATGGGCATGAAGTAAAGATATCCAAATTTGGCAATTTTTCTGTGCATGAAAAAAATGCCCGCCCAGGCCGCAACCCAAAAACAGGCGAGGTGTCGCTAGTGTCGGAACGCAAGGTTATTCGCTTTAAGCAAGGCGGTAAGTTAAAGGAGCTTGTTAACTCTGCAGAAGAGATAGTTTAGAGCAAGTATTTTGGAATCACCAGCCTGTGTATAAAATATCAGCGGAATCGCTGTAATATCGCCATATTGTAATTATTTTATTGACTTTAATATTTTTAATCAGTATTTTTAAAGGTAGGAGTTTTTAATAATTAATTAGTAACACAGGGAGTAAGTCATGGGTTTTGATATCAATTAAGTTATGCGGCGCTCGCTTATGATTGCTGAGAGGCAGGCTCGCGAAGCTGTTGAGCGTAAAGCAGCAGAGGATGCAGATCGAAGAGCAAAAGAGCAACAAAGGCAAGCTGATTTAGCTGCGCAAGAGCACCGAAAAAAAGAAGAGCAAGCAAGGTTGGCGGAAATTGAATTTCAAAAAACACAGGCTGCTGCGCAAGAAAAACAACGTATATTAAATATGATTGAGATGGCGCGGAAAGAAATATGTGGAGAAGTTGCTGGGATTGTAAATTTACGAGCAATTTTCATGGAAAAGTCAGAAAAGCATATGTAGCACATCGTTTGGTTATTGCTAAGTTGTTAGGTATGCCAGAAGCTGATTATAGTTCTTTGCCAATAACACAACAGATTGAGGTTAACAATAAGTTGTTAATTTTAACCAAGCAATTTTATGAAGCTGTTGGTTGTCCTAAATTTTTATTGTTTGATTTTGCAACTTTGCATGATGCAAATTTATTTTTAGCTTCTAAGCCTGCTTCCGAGTTATCACAAGCGTTAGATAAACACATTTTTAATTCTGCAAAGTGCGAGTAATGCTAGGGAAGTTTTTGAGCGTAGCATAGGGGTTGCTAATGGCTTGAGGTTGGCGATTTTACATGATAGAGATGATGCCGAAGTAACTATACACGCATTGTTGCATGGTGTTAGCGAGGATATTCTACATGTCATACCTGGACATGCAGAGTTTATAAGTCAAATAGATGCAAGTGCGGTTGCAGAGATTTTTCAATCAAGTGTTGTTAGGGATAGTGTTAGACAGGTCAAATCTAAGGAATGGGAAGATACGCAAAAGATTAAAATTGATAATTTAATCAAACAAGCCAAACGTGAAGCGATTGTGCGTAAAGGTGCCGAAACGGTAAATTCCAGAGCCATGGCTGAGTATCAACAAAGTGTGGCTGAATCTAATGCAGCTCTTGAAAAGGTTAACAATCTCATTAAAGAGCAAAATGAATTAGCACGTATAGCCAATGATGCTTATAACAGAGCTGCGGAGTTTTCTCACGAGGCAAAGATACATGAGCGTCGAGCTGAGCAAGCAATGTTTGCTAGCTCTGCCGCCACTAATGCTATGAATGGCGCTGGCAGGATGCAAAGTACTATTAGTTTTGGAGTAAATGCTAGCAGACAAAGTGGTGTGACCATGATTGCTAACCACACAATTAGTCAAGGTGGTCTTGTGGTTGCTTCTGGTAGCGCTGGTTACAACAGTGTTGCAGCTTACCAACAACGTGTGGACAATGTGGCTGCCAAAGCACAGCTTCGCAACTTACAAAATGCTGAGCAACTATCGTTGACGCTTAGGGGGCCATTAGCTCAACTGCAACAGGTTGTGGCAAGTAATCCGAATTTGCAAGGGTACCAGTTGCCAAAATTAGATTTATCTAACCCATATACAAATATCTGTAAAAGGATCAGAGCCAAGCTAAATAGAGTGAGCGAATGGGCGCGCGAGGTGAGAAGCAAGTTAAAGCTTAAAGATATCTGGAACATTTTTCGAGTGAAATTGCTAGGACACATAAATTATTATGCAATCTCGCATAACACGGTGCACGTACATAAATTTATACAACATGCAACTCGCATAAAATTATTCTAGCATTGTGATAAGTGAATGTTATGTCTTGCGCCCATTGCCTTAATTGGGCACGATGCGGTGCTAAATGGAGGGCAGTTGCGAAATCGGCTGCGCTACCAGCTAATAAATATCTAGCTGTGAAACAATTAGAGCTCAGTTATTGGCAAAACTGAAAAGTGCGACATAACATAATATTCTACAGCAATAAATGTGGTATCAGCAGTGAATTATCTAGGCCTGTTTTTAGATGAAGTTGATGCACTTGTGGTGGGATATATTGGGATTGGTATACAAATTGCTTCCCCTAGTAAAGCCTTTATTGCATAAAATATAGCACGAATGAGAGAATCCTCAATTTTTTTATCTTTGTACATTAAATACTGCTTTTTGTTTATTTCATTAGTAATTAAGTTTAATTTTTCCAAACTTATTTCTTTATTATATAAATAATCTCTAATCTGCATGAATCCTGAAATATTATTATCAATTAAATCACAACACAAATCATATAGTTTCATAACAAAATTCCGTGCTAAATGCTTAAAACTGATAAAATTTTTGATCACTTGTGATAATAATATAGATTATGTATCTTGGCAATGAATTGTAAAATTATTTTTAAATGACGTTAAATCATTGTGATGTTTGCTAAAAACGTTAGCATTAAAATTAAGCTATTTGTGGCATAGGACAATCCAGACATATGCAGATGGCACGTAGCATTTCTTGTTCATTATCTGCAACTACGCTGTCTTTTGTTATACACACGACACAAGCAGTAAGAAATTTATGTTTTAATGTTGGAGTCATAAATCTTAAATAATCTATGCTTTTAATTAAATCGCTAAAATCATAATTTTGCGTGAATGCTGCGATATTTGTCGCAGTAAATTGAGATAATGCAGATGTAAAAGCCTGTTGTTGTTTAGTTATCTCTGTTGTGCCATGTTTAGCCAAAAACCACAAGAAGCAGGTTATATGCTCTTTAATAGATTTAAAAGTATTATATTTGTAAGTAATGTTTTTATAACTATGGCTATCCAATCTTTGCTTAAGCATAGCTAACAATAAAGCTTTGGACAAAGTAAATTTGTTATCAACAGACAATAAGGCATGTACATTGTTATAAAATGTCTGGCTATCTTCACTACTAAGTGTGCGTAAAGTTGGTATTGCCAAGCTTACTAAAGTTATTCTGTACATGGGGATATTTATTTGTGGTATTGTCAAACATCGATCTAAAAAATTTTTTACATCTTGAGACATGACTAGATTTTGTAATGAATAATTTGTAGTCTCATTCGTGCTAATAGCTATAGAATATATTAATGCTTGCGCTGCGTCTTGATTGCTGAAAATAGCATGTAGCTCGGACGGTATATTTTGCAATAAGTTTTCTGCTTGATCAAAACTTTGTAAATTTGGATTGCCAATATTGTTAAGAATAGTGTCTGCGGCGATTGCTGAGCCGAGTATGAATTTATGGTTATTCTCTGTCGAATCTGTTTTGGGAGATATTCTTTCTGCAACTGGTACAATTTTTTTATTTTTAAAGTTGCTAGTAATTTCTCCAGTTGGATCTAATAACGCTATTCTTGTTTCTAGTTTGGGATGTGTTTCGAATAGGGATGAAAAGTTTATATCGCTAGCTTTAGAAAAACAAAAATGGTTTACATTTTCTGCTTGTGGGTTATCCATTAACGCTGCTGATCCTTGAGCCTGAATTTTTAACAATGCTGTGGTTATTCCAGCTGGATTGCGTGTGTATTGTACCGATGAAGCATCAGCTAAAGTTTCTCTTCTTCTGGAAATTGTAGCTTTGATAATATTGCCAAACAACAATCCTAATGATCCTATTAGATATATAACAATGCCGATAAAAACAACTCTATTAGACCGATTATTTCTGCGCATCATAGCATAGCCTAATTGCGATAGAGTTAATAATCCTCCCAGTACTATCAATAAACGTAAATTGATAACTGTATCGCTATTAAAAATGTGGCTAAATTCATGGGCAATTACCCCCTGTAATTCTTCGCGAGTTAAATTATCTAACGTGCCTTGCGTTACAACTAATATGATATCATTGGGGTTATATCCAGCCACAAAGGCATTGATACCTTTTTCTTCTGGTAAAACATAAATTGTGGGAGCGACAACTCCTGAGGCAATGGAAATTTCTGCTACGATATTAATTAAGCGTATTATTTTCTGATCTTGCTTGACTGCTTCAATGCGTATGGCATTTAACATTTTGGCAATAGATTTACCACCAGAGCGAAATTTTATGTATTTTAAAATGCTACCAACTAGTATCGAGCCGCCTATTGCTACATTAATAATGACTATTAACTCTTGGTTAATAATAAAACCTTCATGTAAAACATAATTTTGGTTGTAAAAATAAATACATAAATCGATGAGACCAACCACGCCACAGATAGCAACAATAAAAGCTAGTACCAAAAATCTAGTGTCTTTTCTGGCCTTATCTTGGCAGGAAAAAAAATTCATGCTTAAAGCCCTTAATTAAAAGATACTTTAATTGGTTTTTTAGCTTCTTGATCTTCGATGGTCAGTAATTCTGCTGCAGCAAAATTGCAGGCATTTGCCACGATGGAGTTAGGAAATTGTTCACATGCAGTATTATAAAACATCACCGCATCATTATATGCCTGTCTGGCAAAAGCAACTTTGTTTTCTGTAGTAGATAATTCTTCCATCAACTGCTGCATCGTTTGATTAGCCTTTAGTTCTGGATAGCTTTCTGCTAAGGCAAAAAAACTACCTAAAGATTTATGGAGATTGTTTTCTGCTGCAGCTAACGATTTGATTTTATCAGCATCTAAAGGTTGTTGTTTAGCCTGATTATTCGCATCGATGGCGTTATTGCGTGCAGCAATAACTTGCTTTAAAGTTTCTTGTTCATGAGACATGTATTTTTGGGCGATTTCTACTAAGTTAGGTATTAGTTCATAACGACGTTGTAGTTGTACGGAGATTTGTGCAAAGGCGTTTTTAAATCTATTTTTTAATGTCACCAAATTGTTGTAAATTAAGATTAATGCAAATACAGCTACTAATACGACGGCAAGGACAATTATGAGTATCGTGCTCATGAAGGTCTCCGATAAAGTTAGAATGCCTAATTGTTGAAGTGTTAAGTATCACAACATATGAATTGTAGCTGGTTTATGGGCATAATTAAATAATTGCTGTTATAATCCCAGACTAAAGATTGGGGCGTAGCGCAGCCTGGTAGGCGAGGCGGCATGAGAAAATGCGTAGCATTTTCCCGCCCGAGCGCCAACTACAGGATAGCAGTTGGCAGCTTTTTTTGTGTGCCAAGAAAGGCACACGCAAAAAAAGTACATGCATGGGTCCCATGCTATTGTTGTTTTATAGTCTTGTGGTTAGAGTTAAAAAAATCGGGGCGTAGCGCAGCCTGGTAGCGTACATGCATGGGGTGCATGTGGTCGCAGGTTCAAATCCTGCCGTCCCGACCATTAGGTTTATTGCTATTCTTATTTTCTGCATTTAATTAGCAAATTTGCCACTTCTAAAGCACTAATTTTATCTTTTTGATCTATTATCCTGTAAAATTGTTTGGCCAAATAATTATATGTGTACAACTCATATTTTCAATCATACCTTTAATACTCATATTAAAATCTATCTTGCAAAAAAGTAATTTGACTAAGTGATATAAAGCAGTGCTACACAATAAAACGATTATTATACAAAGTTGAGATATTTAAATGCGTAGCACTTTCCTGGTGATATTTTTTTTGTTAAGTCTTTGCTTTAAATCGTATGCTGCACCGATACAGCAGTGCCATAAAGTGGTGATTGCTGGTAATAGTGAATGGCCACCATACGCTATTGCCACAACCGATCCAGAAACTGAGAGCAATAGTGTGGGGCATGGCATAGGCATGGATATCGCGAAAAAGATTTTTACCGAATTGGACATTCAAGTAGAAGAGCAAATTTATGGCGATACTGAGCAAATTTTAGAGGCCGCACGCAGTGGACAAATTGATGTCTTGGTTAGCACTTACAAAACCGCAGAAACTTCAGCATATTTGCAGCTATTGCATCCGGCATATGTTACCGATCATATCACTATTGCCTTACCATTGAATGAAAATATAAATATAGACGGTTGGGATAGTTTGGTTGGCCTTAAAGGAGTAGAGCCAAGCTCATTTCAAGCAGATGAAAATATTGTAGTCACTATCAATAATTATTTGCATATTACGAAGCAACCTGGATTGTTATCTACATTGCAAATGGTGCTTAGTGGGAAATATAATTAGTCGCTGGCGCGAAATTAAGTGTATATGATGAAAAAAGGGCCCTCTTCTTGTAGAATGTTGAAGATCTTGCGAAACCAAACAACATTTTCCAAAAAGGAGCCCTTAGAAAATGAGTATCTGCGATT
>Ga0209174_10001301_pt1 | contig 17786 bp, 18 predicted proteins | sample JI91814BDNA_FD_187505 | JGI IMG/M metagenome (GOLD analysis project Ga0209174, IMG submission 187505) | Wastewater effluent complex algal communities from Wisconsin, to seasonally profile nutrient transformation and Carbon sequestration -... | ecosystem: Engineered > WWTP > Effluent > Algae...
CCTTGCAAGTTCACGTCTTTAATGTGCTCAAGGTATTTATCCAATGTTTCCTGCGGCAGAAAGCAGTAGTAGCCATTTTCGAGATTAATGTAGTCGGGCTTCAGCTTATAGCCAGCACGAATGCCAGCCCAGAATTTTTCATCATTCGCAAGTGTTTCAGCTGAATGGGATTTATAAGGTTCAAGCCATTCGCTTACAGCGGTACGCGGTACGAGCGCAGCCACACCAAGGGCAAGACTGTGCTGGAGGAAAGTTCGTTTGTCCATGCTTAAAGTTTGTTCAGACCGTTAACATAAATATACGGCTGAAATCAACTCCAACGAAATTTTGAGGCGATTTCCAAAATAACAGACATATCTCAATGTAGGTAACAGGCCTAGCTATCCGCCCTTCGCATCTCGATCATGTGCCTTGTGAAGCCGATCTTTTCGTATGCTTTAATCGCAGATTCATTTAAGCAGTAAACTTCTAAACGCAATTCAGTAACGCCCTGCCCTGCTGACCAGGTTTTCAGGGCTTCCATAATTTTTCCGTTTATCCCTTTGCCGCGGTGCCCCGGCTTTACGTACATAAAGCCCATGTAACCGTGTTGTGTATGCTGCAGATAGGGTTTTGCATTTTCGATCCGTACGTAGCCGCAACCCACGAGCTCATGATTAATTTCCGCTACCAGCAATTCAATATGACTGGCCCGAATCATTTCTTCAATGTCATAGTAGCGGGTATCGGTGCGCTTGAGTGTGATGTCAAAAGGACGCTCAGCTTCAATTACTCCTTGCTCAAACTCCAGTAGCGTAGCAAGATCAGTATCGGTTGCTTTGCGGATTAATACAGAGTCAGTCATACGCAAAGGTAAATACTCTTTCGCTACTTTATTATTACCGTAGAGCCAGATGACCGCAAGCCTCTACATGATTCCGGCAACTGTTTCTCGCTCCATAGGTAAGAAAGAAAGAAAGAAAGAAAAATAAGATCGCGTGCTGTTTAGTGAAGCATGCGATTCTTCATGATAATTAATTTATCTCTGCTCCATATCTCTCGTCATCTGCTCAACAACCACCTCAATTTGCCTGTTATAGTCTTCAATCTGAGAAAGATAGCCTTCATTATTTTCCTGAATGCTTTTTGCCATTAATTCGTACGCCTTAATCCGAAGGTTGCAATATGTTTTAAGTTGATAATTTCTTTGATGGAGCGGTTCAGGTATACTCAATTGATCAGCTTCAATGACAAGTCTCAGGCATTGTCCCCAGGCTGGAAGACCTACATCATTAATTTCATTCATGATAATGCTGTCGGCCACATTCTCCATTCCGTAAATGGATAAGGCCCGTTCTTCAAGTGTAATAAATTCCTGCATCTTCTTTTCGTAGATCCCCACGTCATTTGAGACATGACTAAAGACCCAGAATCCTGAAGCAATAACAGCCATTGTCATCACACCTATAACTCCATACTTGACGGAATTTTCGGCCGGCCTTTTCATGCTGGGATAAAATGTATATCCCATCAGGAGTCCGGAGAGTAAGCCTCCAATGTGCGCAGAATTGTCAATATTATTGTCCCGAAGACCGCCAAGAAGGTTATACACGACAAATACTATAATGCTGGTTAGGAAGGCCTGACGGGCAGCTTTATCTATCAGGTTGGTTGTAAGCATAGCCAGAAACACCCCATACATACCAAAAATTGCTCCTGACGCCCCTGCACTGACAGTTAAGTCGTTCCAGTAAAGACTGGCTATGCTTGAGGCTATACCGGTTAACAAGTAGGCCGCTAAAAACCGAACACTTCCCATCCTGAGCTCCAGGATAAGTCCAATGTAAACCAGCGCGTACATATTAAACAGTAAATGGATGATACCGAAATGCAAAAAACAGCTTGTCAGCAACCTCCACCATTGACCCTCCAGTGTCATCGACCTGTAGTTTGCACCCCACGCCAACATACTTTCAATATCGGGCATCATGACATTGACACCCGTTAATGCCATCAACACAAACATCAGTATATTCAGGTTAACAATAATTGGAGTTACGAGGTAACCTTCGGTAGGAATAAAAATTGAAAAGAAGCTTGTGATTTTCCCCTGCGAAGTTTCAAATTGATGTATGGATGTGTCGGATTCATCCGTCACTTCCAACGCACGCTGCCGTAGATCCAATTCTTCAGGCGATAGAGATGCGCGGAACTCGTAGAACCCGGCAAAGAATTCTTCAACATTCTTCTTGTTCTTACCCCAATCGAAAATCTGGTTGCCGGAGCATTCACTTTTTATCGTAAGTTCATGGTCAGCAATGGATATGTTTATTTGCTCACTCCATGACCCCATCGAGAATGAAGTATAAGCAACTATCCTGTTCTTGCTAACGTGTCCGATGTTCCAGTTAAGCGTTTTAGCAGATTCAACTGCAAACAAAAGTATTTCCGAGGGAGAATTTTCAATGGTTTCCTTTCTGGAATACCGGGGAACGAATCCAAATGCCATACTGAAGGGTCAGGTAAGTCTGTAAGTAAAGCAAATTTTATTTTTTACGCTACCGCGCTCAGCACATTATACTTATTCCGATACTCGACCGGAGATAAGCCTGTAATTTTTTTAAACGTTGTTCGGAAAGCCTTGATATCGTTGTAGCCCACCTTATACATCACCTCGTTTACATTCTCACGGGATGACTCCAGGCTCATCTTGGCAGCTTCAATTTTTACACGTTGAATGTATTCGACAACTGTATTTGCGGTGGCTTTCTTGAACCTGCGTTCCAGGTTTCTGCGGCCTAATGCAAACATCGATGCAAGCTGGTCAACTGTAATTTTTTCCTGGTAATTACTTTCAATAAACATTTGTGCTTCCTTGATCGGTGTATCGCCATGTTCTTTTGTTCCGGTAAACATCATAAAGGCTGACTGATTCTCACGGTCAATCTCCAACGCAAAGACCTTAGCACATAACACGGCAGTTTCCCGGTTCACATATTTTTCAATCAGGTACAGAATCAGGTTAAGATAGGAATACGCACCACCGCTGGTATAAACACCACCTTCATCTGTAACGATTTTCTCAGCAATTAATGTTACCTGTGGAAACATTTTCCGGAATTGATTTTCAGCAAGCCAGTGGGTTGCCATCTTTTTTCCATTGCCCAGACCGGTGGCCGCTAGAATGAATGCACCAATGCACAAGCTGGCAACTTCCGCTCCTTGCGCATGCTGCTGCTGTATCCAGGGAATAAGTTCTTTATTATTTTCAATTCCTTCCGCAGGATCTCCGTCCACAGCCGGAATAATGATGAGATCAGTCTTCTTAACCTCACTGATCAGGGCGCTGGCATGAGCCGTAAATGCGCCACCGCTTAACGGAGTTTCCTTTCTCGAACTAACCAATTGGATGTTGAACATCGGCTTCTCTCCTCTTGACTCGAAAAAATGGTTCACTTGTGCCAGCAATTGACGCGGCCCTTCTACGCTGCCAAGAATGGCGCGCTGGGGAAGTAAGATGGAGACATGTTTCATATTCTAAATTATTTATGACAAGAATAACCTTGTCGGGATGGTGATCAAAGCTAAAAAATCAGTTTGTCGGAATCAACCCGTTAGAATGCCGGATTTTCACCCTTGTGGAAAAGAGGAACTGTATAAGTTTGCGGTATGCGTGTGAAATCAAGGTTGCTACGCGAATCAAAAGGTCGCTTTCACCCCTGTTGTTGGCGCATCCGCCCCGCTAAAAACCACGAAAGCCGTGTAAGTTTGTATGAACTAAGGCAACATATTAATGCGTATTAACCAACCCAAAAAATGAGCATCTTGTCAATCATTGTAGTCGCACTAGCCGCAATCATCGCAATCCCATTGATTGTTGCTTTGTTCCTTAAAAAGGAATATCGCATTGAAGAGCGGATCACGATTAACCAACCCACTCCAACTGTTTTCAACTACATCAGGTTTGTAAAAAACCAGGAGCATTATAGTAAATGGGTGATGACCGATCCCAACATGCAGAAGACCTTAACCGGAACAGATGGTACCGTAGGATTTATTTATGCCTGGAACAGCGAAGATAAAGGTGTGGGACAGGGCGAACAACAAATTACAGCGCTTGTTGAAAACAAAAAAATGAATTCCGAGGTCAGGTTTATCAAACCCTTCGAAGGAACCGGACATGTAACAATGCTCACCGATTCCAAAGGGGCAACTGAAACTGAGGTCACCTGGAGTATGGAAGGCAAAAGTAAATATCCGATGAACTTTATGAATCTTTTTTTGGGCAAAGTTTTACATAAAGACATGCAAATCAGTCTGCAGAACCTGAAGAACAACCTCGAAAAAAAACAAATGATATGAGAATGCACGATGTGAAATCTGTGGATGCGTACATGAAGATACTTCCGGCCGATGTTCGTGCCGTACTGGAAAAGTTGCGCGCGCAGATAAAAGCTGCCGCACCTAAAGCCGAAGAAAGCATCAGTTACGGCATGCCGGCTTATAAGCACAAAGGACCGTTAGTATATTTTGCTGCCTTCAAAAATCATTGCAGCTTTTTCCCGGGAAGCTCTTCTATCCTGGCCAACACGGAAGGATTGAAAGATTTTAAGGTTTCAAAAGGCACGATTCAGTTCACACCTGAAAAACCGATACCTGCATCATTGATCAAAAGCATTGTGAAAGAACGCGTCCTGCAAAATGAAACTCGCGCTGCTTTAAAGGAAATGAGCAAGCCGGTTAAGAAGAAAGTTGCTAAGAAGACAGCAAACAAAAAGTAATCATTCGTAAGTCGTAGTTCCAGATTTTTAATTCATATGCCAATCAAACAGAAAATCTCAACCTGCCTCTGGTTCGACAACCGCGCAGACGAAGCCGTTAAATTTTATACGTCAGTTTTCAAAAATTCGAAGATCACCAACACACTGCCTGGTCCGGATGGAAAGCCGATTGCGCTGAATTTTATGCTAAACGGAATTGAATTTCAGGCATTAAATGGCAACCCTAGATTCGGATTTACCGAATCAACTTCCCTGTCCGTTAACTGCGGAACACAAGCCGAAGTGGACGAGCTTTGGAGCAAACTCACGGCCAATGGCGGTGAAGAATCCATGTGCGGCTGGCTGAAAGATAAGTACGGCTTGTCGTGGCAGATCGTGCCGGATGGTGTTTTCGAGTTATTCACACATCCCGATCAGGAGAAAGCAAATCGTGCGATGCAAGCCATGATGCAGATGCGCAAACTGGATATCGCCAAATTAAAAGCAGCCTTTAACGGATAAATGAAACAACTAACCTTACCAAAGAAATTATGGCAACTAAAATATTTGTAAATCTTCCTGTAAAGGATCTTAAAAAATCAATCAACTTTTTTACCCAGCTGGGCTTTAGTTTTAATCCGCAGTTCACGGATGAGCAGGCAACCTGCATGATCGTTGGTGAAAATATTTTCGCCATGCTTCTGGTGGAAGAGCGGTTTAAGGATTTCACCAAGAAACCAATTTCAGATGCAAAAAAAAGCACTGAGGTGCTGCTTGCGCTTGATGCACCAAGCCGTGCTGAAGTTGATACGATGATCAGGAATGCGGTGAAAGCAGGAGGTTCAACCTATTCCGATCCGCAGGATCATGGCTGGATGTACGGTCACAGCTTTGCCGACCTGGATGGTCATCAATGGGAAATCTTATACATGGATGAGAGCGCAATCCCGCAGAATTAAAAAATGTTTTTCTTTGTACATAACCAAACCCTTACAACATTATTATCATTCGCCTATGAAACCAAAAACAATCAACATTCTGTATTGGATCTTTACCATTTTATTTGCGCTGGCGATGTTATCAACCTGCATCCCGAGCGAACAATCAATTCCAATCATACATGATACGCTTGGTTACCCCGTATACTTTATCAATTACATCGCTATCATGAAAGTTTTTGGTGTAATTGCCATATTAATCCCTGGTTTTCCAAGGGTTAAAGAATGGGCGTACGCAGGTTTGTTCCTGGATATGGTGAGCGCTGTGTATTCTTTTTATGCAACCAATTTGATCAATGCGGGAACTTCCGTCATGCTTGTCTTCTTTGGATTGGGAATCGCTTCGTATGTCTTCTATCACAAAAAGCTGAAAGCAACAGGAGCCGTTTCATAAGCTCGATATCAAGTTAGAGAAGAGCTGTTAACTAGCCCGCTAAATATGTCGGCTAAAAGATAAAATGTGGTGAACAGCCGTCCGTAATGTCGTAATTGGATGGCTTTACTATCGGGCTAACCGTAAGTTTGATCAGGAACAAAACCATGTATGGGAACTGTCGAAGTATTTAAAACCAATGTCGAAACAGAAGAACAAGCTGAAAGACTGGCTCTTCTGATTCATGATAAGTTTCCGGAGTACTCAATTAATTTCGACCTGGACGATTGCGACCGGATACTGCGCGTAAAATCTACCAGTTTAATTCGCGAAAGCTCATTGGTTGCTCTCCTTCACAACAGCGGATTTGATGCAGCAATTCTTGCGGATGAGATTCCGCCATTCATTGGGAATGCAGCTATGCTCTCGATCTCGTGATTACTATTATTCCGATCGCAAATTAGTAACGGGATTCGCCATTGCGGCACGAATTGCCTGATAACTTACGGTGGCCAGCGCAACAAACAATGCGCTGCTGCCTGATATCACGAAAATATCCCACGAAATATCCGTTCGATAGACAAAGTCCTGCAGCCATTGATTCATCAGGTACCAGGCGATTGGAGTTGCTATCACAAACGAGATTAGCACAAGAATTACAAAATTCTGAGTCATCAACCGAAATACATTGTTCACGGATGCGCCCAAGACGATGCGGATACTGATCTCTTTACTGCGCTGCTCTACCATAAAAGCTGATAATGCAAACAATCCCAGACAAGCAACAATGATCGCCAGTACAGCAAAGGTTGTGAAGATCCGTCCTGTGCGATCCACATCGGAATAGGTCATTGCATAGCGTTCATTTAAAAAGTTAAACCGCACGGGTTGGTTCGGTGAAAACTTGTTCCAGATTTCAGATATGGATATAATTGCTTCTTTCATATGCTCGCCTTTCGCTTTGACTATAATCACCGAAGGGCTCGTGCCCACTACAAAGCAAACTGCGCCAATGTTTTCTTTCATCGACTCGAAGTGAAAGTCCTCCACTACCCCAATCACCGTATACTTCTGCCAGTTCTGAATAACCTTTCCAATCGGGTCACCCAGGTTCAATTGTCGCGCCATGGTTTGATTGATAATGATTGAAGAAGAATCACTTACCATATCGGGATTAAAGTCGCGACCATTTGTGATCTTCATCCCCAATGTCTTAATATAATCCTGATCGACAACCCATTTTTGAGTAATTACACCTCTTTCCACTTTATCCATCCCATCGTTGTAAAACGTGTTTCCATCACGTTTGGAACCTCGGATCGGAAGATAATCGCTCACGCTTACCTGCTCAACCTGCGAAAGCTGCAGCAATTCATTTTTAAAAGCCGGAATTTTATCACCCAACGTATTGGCGCCTTGCAGCAGCACCACCTGTTCCTTTTCATATCCTAGTTTTTTATTCAGGATGTAGCTCATTTGTCGGTAAATGACTACCGTGCTGATGATGAGAATGATGGACGTTGTAAACTGAAAAACAACCAGAATGCTTCGCGTAGACGAACTCTTGCTGCCCTTGCTTACACTTCCTTTCAGTACGTTTACCGGGTTGAATGAAGACAGGTAAAAGGCCGGATATATTCCTGCGAGCGCTCCAATAACCAGTGCAGTACCAATCAAACCCGGAACAAGCCACCAGGCCGTCCATGGAAACGTAAGTGATTTTGAAGCGAGAATATTAAAGTAAGGTAACAACAGCCATGCTAGTACAATACCGCTTACAATTGCCAAAAAACTAAACAGAAACGACTCCGTTAAGAATTGCTTAATCAGGTGACTGCGGAATGAGCCAACTGTTTTACGTAATCCAACCTCCTTCGCACGATTGGCGGATTTGGCAGTTGATAAATTAACAAAGTTGATGCAGGCAATCACTACGATGAAAACTGCAATAGCACCAAACAGCCAGATGAATCGCATATCGCCATGCGGCAGGCCATCGTGTACTGTCCCATCTAAATAAATCTGATCAATTGGCTGAAGCTCGAGTCTCGCGCTTTGAAGTAATTTTTCAAAGCCCACCGCTCCCGATTCCTGCAACATGGGACGATAGTAGTTGTCGACAATACCTTTGGTAATTTTTCGAGATGCTTCTGCCGGATCAACACCCGGTTTCAATAAAATGTAAGTTGAGTAATTGCTGGCCATCCACCAGGTTTGTTCACCCGGCCAGAATTCAACGTCTGTCAGAGTCTTCAGAAAATCTGCCTGCAGATGCGAGTGGATCGGGAAATTCTCAATCACAGCGCCAACCTTAAACAAGTTCTTATCATCGTTGTTGATGATAAAGGTTTTACCAATAGCATCTTCACCCGGAAAATACTTTTCAGCTTTTCGTTGAGTGATAACAATCGAATTAGGCTCGGTTAAGGCGTGCTTCAAGCTACCCGCTAAAACGCGAAGGTCAAGCAACTCAATCAGTTTTTGATCGAAGTATGCAAAGCCTCCCTCATGCATATTTTCTGCGCGGTCGCTCCTTCGGACTTCATTTTCACCTGCTCCGAATAATGGGTTTCCGAGAAACCTTCCTGTTTTCTCAACTTCCGGGAAATCATTTTCAATTACAGCGGCTGTTGGTGCCGGAAAATCAACACTGCGATCAAGCTTTCCATTATCAAGTTGAATTTGCGCCACCAGGCGATAGATGCGATCTCCATGTGTAACGTGTTTATCATAGCTTACTTCATCCCGTACGTACAATGAAATCAAGAAACACGCTGCTATCCCGATCGCGAGGCCACCAATTTTAATTCCGGAATACATTTTTTGCTTAATCAGGCTTCGCCAGCTGATCTTGAAATAATTCTGAAACATATCGTAGTAGAGTATAGTTGGTCTTTTTTTACGTACGGCAAACGGTCGCAGGTAATGTATCACCTGAAACCAGTAATTAAGCTTTGCCCTAAAAGTTGATTTGATTTTAAGCGTTGCATAAAATTTTTCCTCCAGGTCGCCATCAACTTCCTCTGCAAAGTCATCACGCAGAAATTTAAGCAGCAGCCATCGTGCTAACCGGGGCGGTATAGTTTTATCCTTATTCACTATTCGCTTTTCAAACTTTTAACCGGGTTGGCTTTTGATGCCTTGAATGTTTGAGAACCTATCGTTAGCACGCCCAGCATGAGCAGGATGAAGACGCCCGATAAAACAGTGCCAATTCCAAATTCAACCCGGGTTGTAAGCTGCCGAAGCCACAGGTTATTAATAAAGTAACTCAACGGTGCACCGATAAAAATCGCAACACCCAGCATGCCGATAAACTCTTTCGACAGCAAGCGGGCGATGGTGAAATCTTCTGCACCTAAAACTTTCCGAATACCAATTTCTTTTGTTCTTCGCTCCGTGGTGTACGTAGCCATGCCCAATAATCCCAGGCATGAGATAACAATCGCTAGGAAAGCAATGAACCCGAGAATCGAAACAAGATCAAAAATTCCCTGGTGTGTGGCCGCGAGCTGCTGATCAAAAAACTCATACTTAAACGGATGAATGGGATCAAGCTTTTTCCATTTGGCTTCAAGTTTGTTAACGGTTCCCATCAGGTCGGGTGAAGTAATCTTTACGTTAGCATACTGAAACCCAGTCGGCTGATTGCGCAATACAATAGGATTTATCTCGCGTGTATTGATTAGAAGTCTGCAGGTAAAATCTTCAAATACCCCGGCAATAACAAGTTGTTCATTGCCCCAGCGTGCTTCGAGCGTTTGCCCGACAGCATGTTGCGCATGCTGAAAGCCCAGTTTCTGCAAAGCTTTCTCACTGATCACGATATAGTTTGAACCTTCTTCATGTGACGGAAGATTTCTACCCGCCAGTATTTTAACCTCAAGATTAATCAGAAAATTTTCATCGGTTTGCAATACGGAAACTTGAATGTAATCTTCCTGTGTGCCTGGCTTTTTAAGGTCCATATTGTTATTGGTACCAGTTGCCGGAATAATATCAGTTGCTGAAATGGTAGTTACCTCCGGGATGTCACTTAATTCATGCTTCAGCTTTTCATAGTCTACACCCTGTAACGGAAAATTGACAATGTTCTCCGTTTTGAACCCATAATCGAATTGCATGTAATAATTGAACTGCTGATAGACAAGAATGGCAGTAGTGATGAAGAACAACGAAATAATAAACTGAGAAACACTCAGTATTTTGCGTAACCCAAGTTTATTGCGTTGCGAAACACCCAGGTTTTTCAATGCTTTAACCGGATTGTATTTCGATAAATAAAACGCAGGATAAATTCCGGCTATTAAACCGATCAGTAACGCGAAAGCAAAAAACACCACGTATACTCCAGGCGTAGTAGGCAATTCAAAGTTAAGAAACTTGTTTAACCACAGACTTTTAAAAGCCGGTGCAAGTAAATACAGAAATCCTGTAGCCAACACCAAGGCAATGAGAGACGTGATTACCGATTCGCTTAAAAACTGAATTACAATTGATCCTCTTCGTGCACCGGTAACTTTACGCACACCGATTTCTTTGGCCCGTGTTAACGCCCTAGCAACTGATAAGTTTGTATAATTAAAGCATGCCGTAAGCATGATGATGGAGGCGAGAATGATTAAAAAATTGTAACCAATTAGCGGTAACCGAGTATTGGTATCGTTGGCCAGTAAATTCAATTGTACATCACTAAGTTTTTGAGGAATGAATCTGAGGTTCTTAGTCTCTTCATTCTTCTTATCCATGTAGGTTCTTACTGCAAGATCATCGAGCGCTGTCTGTAAATCACTAAGACTCTTAGTTTCTTTCAGCAGTACATACGTGTAGGGCTGATAGAACCAATCCCAGGCGTTTGTTCTGTCCTCACGTTTCTTTTCAGCAATCAATGATGCCTGTGAAGCGGCCGACATGAGCACGTCAAACTTCAGGTGCGATTTATACTTCGTTTCATCGATTACTCCGGTTATGGTAAACGTTCCCCACGAAACGGATGGCGCCCCAATCCCATCAACTTCCTGCGGAAAGGCTAATTGGCGATCTGAAAAATCAAATGTTTTACCGATCGGATCATCGGTACCGTATAATTGTGATGCAAGCTCCTGCGAGATAACCGCTGTGTTAGGTTGTTGTAACGCAGTTGCCGGGTTACCCCTTTCCAGCTCAAAACTGAAAATCGTAAAGAATGATGGATCAGCAAAATAACCTCTCATGTCCGCCAGCTTATCCTGATGAACAGCATCTCCGGCCGGTCCGGGAATCAGCGTTGTGGTTGCTTCTGCAATTGTATAATCGTTCTTTACTACCGCTGCAAGCGGATGTGGTGTTGTGGCATAGTTGGTCGATAAGGTAATACGGTAAATACGATCTCCCTTTTCATGAAACGCATCATACCTGCGCTGGTCAGCCAGCATCAAAATAATAAGCATGCACACCGACATAGCCAGTGCAAGTCCGAATACATTTATAGCGGAGAATGCTTTGTACTTAATAATATTCCGCCAACCAATCTTGAAGTAACTCTGAAACATATCGTAATGCGTTAAATTCTGAATACCTTTTTTACGGATAGCAAAGGGTCTTAGGTAATTCATTACTTGATACCAATACATGAACTTTGCGCTAAATGCTGATCTGGTTTTAAGCGTTTCATAAAACTTTTCTTCCAGGTCGCCTTCAACTTCCTCTGCGAAATCTTCGCGTAGAAATTTCAGCAACAGCCAGCGGGCAAAATTTGGAGGAATTGTTTTCACTGGTTCATGTTATCCGTTAGCGCTCATTCCAAAATCCATTTTACCTGCGAATGCCGGAAACTGACTATACAACGACAGGCGTAAATCCCGGGCTTGCTCAAGCGCTCGTTTGCCATAGGCAGTGATGGTGTAGATTCGCTTTCTCCGACCTCCCCGTTCTGCAGTAGCGTTACCAACTTTTGATGTGAGGAAACCTTTTTCCTCCAGTCGGTTAAGCGTAGAATGCACCGCACCAATGGAAACCGAACGTGAAGTTTGCTTTTCAAACTCCTCCGCGATTTTAAAAGAATAGGCGTCCTCTCCGAGGATTCCCGTGAGTAGCAGGATTACCTCCTCGAATTCTCCCAAGCGTGTTTCGATCATTTGATACTAGATTGTATAGGAAATATACGAGGGACTGCTCACATTTGTTCTACTATTTAGTATCAAATAGTATAAAAAATAAAAACCCCGCATGTGCGAGGTTGATTTTCAACGACTTAGAAGAGTATGAATCTTATCGTGCGATTACCTGAAAGGCCCGCTCGCCATTCAGCTCAGTTTGCCGGATTATGCGTGCTTCCTGTAATTCGGTAAGCATCTGTGTAATCATTTGCTCCTGCGCAGCACCCAGGTGAGACAAAACCTGGGTATATGTCTTAACATCGTTTGGGGCTTTACGAAAATCAGTTATGAAGTTCAGGATATCAATTTTTCTCATTAAACAGCATTTTTTTATGGGATAACGAAAATCGTATCCAAAGGTTTTAAGCAACGACTGATTTAGAGTTCTTTAAATCACAAAAACAGTGTCTTGTGCACTCATGCTAAACCGGCTTTTAGCAATCCCTTTCTCCTTCGTAAAATGATTCAGGATAGCATCGGAATATTCACGTTTGCATTTAAAATAGGTTGCCTTTTTGGTTTTAGTGGATGCAAGCAGTCCGGTGAGCGTTGCTTTGCTGCGCGCTCCGATTTCACTTTTAGGCTTGATCACTTTTGAAATTTCAGCAATGATCTCATTGATCTCGCGGATTTCCTTTTCATTAAATTTTACCGGTGTCATAATCGGTTCGTTAGGCTGCCAAAGTAGTAAAAATCAAGCATTGTAGAATCAATTCTACAAATATTCCTTAATACCATTCGGCTGCATGTAGTAAACCAAAAAATGCTGAAAAAATTAACTGACTTGAATGGCATAAAAAATGAATATGCCATACCAAATGACGATTTCATCGTTGTAGAGAAAAAGTATTTAAACGATAGAAGCGCACGAATCTTAATCAACATTAAAAAAGTCTTCTGATCGGGAGACTTTTTTTGTTCCACCAGCGGTATTGTCCGGGTTGCGTAATAATTGTTACTTGCACGAGTTATATTGTGTACGGAATTCTTACAGTGGCCTGGTATCGCGGAATCGGACTTACGGAAATCATTTTTATAGCGTTATTCGTAACGCTATACGTATTCTACATCATTCGGGTGGTTAACATCGCCCGCTCACTCAATACTCCTTTCACGGGAATCTTTATTAAAATTGCAAGCCGGACCATCATGTTTACGTTGCTCATCGTTGCAATGCTGGGTCCTTCATTTGGCTCATCTAAACAGGAAGTCAAATCGGTGGGTAAAGACATCATGATCTGCGTGGATCTTTCCAAGTCGATGGACGCATTTGACATTCAGCCTACCCGTTTGGAAAAGATCAAATTTGAGATGAAGAAGGTCATTGACGCCTTTAACTCAGACCGGATTGGCATCATTATTTTTTCAGCCGAAGCATTTATGCAATGCCCGCTTACGTACGATCAAAATGCACTGAATCTTTTCATTGAATCTATAAACACCGGCCTGGTGCCCTCCTCAGGCACTGACTTCGGACCGCCTTTGCGGATGGCTATGAAAAAAATGGAAGACGATAACACCCGTACAGAGGCAAAATCAAAAATTATAATCCTGATCAGCGATGGCGAAGATTTTGGAGATGATACCGCAGATGCCGCTCAGGAAATTGAAGACGAAGATATCAAGCTCTTTACGCTTGGAATCGGAACTGAAAAGGGCGGCCAGATCCGGTCAGGCTCTGGTTATAAAATGGACAACAGCGGCAATGTTGTCGTCACCAAGCTGAATGCAACCTCCCTGATGGCGCTCGCTTCAAAAACCGGTGGCAAGTATTTTGAAATCAATGAAACCAGAAATGACGTTTCGCGGTTAATAAATACAATAAGCAAAATTGAAGGTGAATTGATGGACGCTCGCGTGATGGACGTTACCGCCAACCGGTATTTTTACTTCCTAATAGCAGCGCTTGCGTTACTGGTGCTGGATATTTTGCTCAATATCAAGACAGTACGGATATGAGGATTTTAGCAGCCGTTTTATTGACACTTTTTACACTTACCGATCCCACGCTGATCAGCAAGATCAACGGCTTAAAAGCCGATGCTAAAAAAGCCTACCTCAAAAACGATTTCAAAACCGCTATCAAAAAGTATCGGTACCTGGTGGATTCCCTCAATGTTCGGGAAGATGAAGTCTTGTTAAATCTTGCCAGTGCATATTACAATCTTAAGGATACTACAAATGCGTTAAGTCAGTATCAATCGCTTACAGCAAGCTCAAAAAATCAACTACGTTCGAAAGCCCAGCAACAGCTTGGCCTGATTGCCGATCAGCAGGGTAAGCAGGAGGAAGCGTTAAGCTACTTTAAGGAGTCTATCAAAAGCGATATTACCAACGAAGAGGCGCGGTACAATTATGAGTTGCTCAAAAAGAAAATAGAAGAGAAGAAGAAGCAGGATCAGAAAAAGAAAGACGAGCAAAATAAAGATAAGGATCAGGATAAGAAGGATCAGGATAAGAAAGAGGAAGAAAAGAAAGATCAGGAGAAAAAAGATCAGGAACAGAAGGAAAAGGAGAAGAAGGAACAGGAACAGAAAGAAAAGGACAAGCAGAAGCAGGATCAGGAAAAGAAAGATCAGGAGCAAAAAGATAAAGAGCAGAAAGAAAAAGAAGAGCAGGATAAAAAAGATCAGGAAAAGAAGATGCCACCTGACGTGAAGCAGAAACTGGAGGAGATGAAGATCAGCCCTGAAAAAGCTGAGATGCTTCTGGAAGCTATGCGCAATCAGGAAAAGCAGTATTTACAGCAAAATAAACGCAAGGCCACCAAGCCTAAAGAAAAAGGAAAACCCGACTGGTAATCAGCAGTCTGGCGGAGTTTATTGCTCTCAGGAATTATCCTAATTTTACAGTGTGTTAATCTCCCATTAGATCCTATGAAAGAAGTCTATGTTATTTCCGCAGTACGCACGCCTATCGGCAGCTTTGGCGGAAGCCTGAGCGCGTTAACGGCAGTTGAACTTGGTGCTGTAGCCTTTAAAGGCGCTATCCAGAAGGCCGGTGTTGATCCGAAACAAGTGCAGGAAGTTTTTGTTGGCAATGTTATTTCGGCCGGACTTAAGCAAGCGCCCGCAACCCAGGTTGCTGTTGGTGCCGGGTTGGGATACAACATTCCATGCACGCTTATTAATAAAGTCTGTGCTTCCGGAATGAAAGCTGTCATGGTTGGCGCACAATCGATTATGCTTGGACATAACGATGTCGTAGTTGCGGGCGGAATGGAGAGCATGAGCAACATTCCCTATTACTTATTGAAAGCAAGAACCGGATATAAATTCGGAAATGGAGAATTGCTTGACGGACTCACCTATGACGGATTAACCGATGTTTACAATCATTGTGCGATGGGTGTCTGCGCGGATAACACAGCAAAAGAAATGAAAATCTCACGTCAGGATCAGGACACGTATGCGATTAATTCCTATAAGCGTTCTGCTGCGGCATGGGCTGCCGGAAAATTTAAAGATGAGATCGTGGGCGTTGAGATGACCGACAAAAAAGGCAACAAGACCATGTTTGCCGAAGACGAAGAATATAAGAACGTAAACTTTGAAAAAGTTCCGGCATTAAAACCCGTATTCACCAAAGAGGGAACTGTGACTGCTGCAAATGCATCAACGCTGAATGATGGCGCTTCAGCACTTGTGCTGATGAGCAAGGAGAAAGCGAATGAGCTTGGCTTAAAACCAATTGCTAAAATTCTAGGCTTTGCAGATGCCGCGCAAGATCCGATGTGGTTTACCACTGCCCCTTCCCTGGCGATACCCAAAGCCATGAAGCTTGCAGGCGTAACGCCAAAAGATGTTTCGTACTATGAGATCAATGAAGCTTTCTCGGCCGTTGCCATTGCAAACAACATTAAGCTGGAACTTGATCCTGAGTTAGTAAACGTCAATGGCGGTGCCGTTGCATTAGGCCATCCGCTTGGATCTTCGGGTTCGCGCATAACCGCTACCTTGATCAATGTTCTCAAGCAAAATAAAGCAAGCATTGGCGTTGCGGGAATTTGCAACGGAGGTGGAGGTGCATCAGCCGTTGTAATTGAGAATCTCTAGCGCCTCACCGAAGAACAGTATACAACAATTGAAACGGCCTTGCGTTATTAGCGAGGCTGTTTTATTTTAGCCATAATCCTCCAAAAAGCATGAGAATTCTCCTGTTTTGTCTTACGCTCCTCTCATTTTCTGCGTTCGCACAACGCGAGGTTAAAACATTTTACGATGCCGCAAAGCGGTTTCCACTGGAAGCCTATGCGGTTGCTCAGGATGATAATGAGTTAATGATCGGATCGTACAAAAAGTATTACCCGGACGGCAAGGTGGCTGTAGAGGGTAATTTTAACAAAGGCAAGAAGTCAGGTGTTTTCATGGAGTACAATTCAACCGGAACTGTATCCAGAAAAATGGTATACGTGAATGGTCTTCGACACGGTGCTGTGGAAGTTTATGACGAGGATGGAAAGTTTGTACAGAAAGCTTTTTATCAGAATGACCTGCTGGTTGACAGCATTCAATCTTTCTACGACAACGGAATCATTAAAAGTGAAAGTGTTTTCAAGAAAGGAAAGCCTGAAGGTGTAGTGCGTGAATACTATACCACTGGCAACATGAAGAAGGAGATCACATACGCGCACGGTAAACCGAATGGCATCACCCGAAGCTTTTATGAAAACGGAAAGGTGGAAACCGAGTGTAACTATAAAAACGGCATCATGAGCGGTTATTACAAAACCTTTTATGACAACGGCCAGATGGAAACTGTTTCAACCATGAAAGAAGGTTCTAAAAACGGTGAGTTTAAAAATTACGATCGTGAGGGCCATTTATTACTGGAAGGAAATTTCATGAATGGCCGGCTGCATGGGGATAACACGGGGTATTATGCTAATGGATCAGTCAAGCATCGCTTCAAATACGAAGAAGGCAATAAGGCTGGAACTGCACTCTCCTATCACCCGAACGGAAAGCTGAAAATAAAAGAGCAGCCATCCATGACAGGGCAGGAATGGGTTGTTGAAGAATATACGGATACAGACAAATTAATGTCCGTCAAACGATTTAAGAATAAGCACCCGGAAGGACAATGGATTTTTTATTATCCCGATGGTAAAACCGAGCACGTGAAAGAGAACTATGAAAACGGAAAGCTCTCGGGAACCCGGTATGAATATTTTGAGAACGGAAAGCTGGCCAAAGAAGAAACGTACAAGTTTAATTTGTTAACGGGCCCATATAAAACCTATTATCAGGCCGGGGGTGTAGAAGCCGAGGGTGAACTTCGCTCCAACCGCAGGCATGGCCTGTTTACAGCATATCATCCCAACGGAAAAATTAAAGAACAGGGCGAATACATTGCTGATAAAAAGCATAAGGAATGGAAGGAATTTGACGAGCACGGGAATCTTGTAAAAACGGATGTTTTCAAAGCGGGGCTGCTCGTAGAGCCGAAGAATTAATTAATTCAGCACGCGAATATCTGCTGTACATTTCTAATCTTTGCGCTTCAGTTTTTTCTATGGACGCAATCAAGGAAACCAATT
>Ga0209174_10001303_pt1 | contig 17766 bp, 15 predicted proteins | sample JI91814BDNA_FD_187505 | JGI IMG/M metagenome (GOLD analysis project Ga0209174, IMG submission 187505) | Wastewater effluent complex algal communities from Wisconsin, to seasonally profile nutrient transformation and Carbon sequestration -... | ecosystem: Engineered > WWTP > Effluent > Algae...
GCGGCGGGCTTCGCCCGATGCGAGTACAAGAACCTCACCGGCGGTATCGTCGCCGCGCACACCGGCTACCGGATCTGAGATGAAGCTCTACGCGGCGATGAACCGGTTGTTCCGCCGCTCGTATGCGCTGAAGCTGTTCGCGGTCGCCTTCCTGGGCACGCACATCCCGCTGCTGGCCCTGCTCGGCTGGAGCATCTGGCGCGGCTGGGACAGCGATCCGCTGCTGGTGCAGGTGGCCGTCCTCTGCCTGTTCGCCACCCTGGCCGGCACCGCGCTGACGCTGTACCTGCTGCATGGACTGCTCGCCCCGGTCCGAGCCTCTGCGGCAGCGCTGGATGCGTTCGACACCCACGCGGTGCTGCCGCAATTGCCCGAGGATGGGCACGACGAAGCCGGCCTGCTGATGCGCGGGCTCAATCGCAGCCTGCGCCGGATCGACGACGGTATCCGCGAGCTCGAGTGGGTCGCGCGGCACGATGCGCTCACCGGCGCGTTGAACCGGCACGGCGGCAACGTGCAGCTGGCTGCGTCGATCGCGGGCCTGGCCGAGCGGGCGGCGTTCACCGTCGCGGTACTGGACATGGACGCGCTCAAGCAGATCAACGACCAGCATGGCCACGATGCCGGCGACCGCGCCCTGGTGCGGATCGTCGATGGCCTGCGCCCGTTGCTGGGGCCGAACGACTGGATCTGCCGGCAGGGCGGCGACGAATTCCTGCTGGGCCTGCACGACGACGTGCGAACGCTGGAAGTGCGCCTGGCCGACTGGTCGGCGGCGCTGGTGGCATCCGATCCGTTGTTGCGCCTGAGCATCGGCCTGGCCGGCTACGTGCCGGGTGAACATGCGCACGCGCTGTGCCGGCGCGCCGACACGGCGATGTACCGGGCCAAGCGCAGCGGCGCCGGCATTTCGATGGAGCTCCCCGCATGACCGACCAGAAACCCCTGCGCAGTTTCCGCGAAAGCCCATGGCGCTATTCGCAGTTCGTGGTGCTGGGCCTGATCGTGGCAGGACTGGTGAAGTGGCTCAGCCCGTTCGGGTGGCTGCCGTCGCTGGCGGTGGGCGCGGTGGTCGGCGTCGGCTACCTGCTGCTCGAGAAGAAGCGCGGCGTGATCTGAGCCGCGCTGCCCTCATCCCCGTGGTCGGCGCAGGCGTCGCCACGCCCATGCACCCGCGCCCAGCGCCAGCCACAGCGGCCACACATGCAGCAGGGCAAGCAGCATGTCCAGCAGGCCATACCAGCCTGCGCGCAACGCGCTTCCAAGGCGGGCGAAGAATCCGGGGCCGTTCTGCGCGAACACCGATTCGGTGTCGACCAGCTCGGTCTGGCGAATGCGCGGCGATTGATGCAGCGACAGCTCGATGGTGCTGAACGCGACGCGATCCTCGAACTGCTTCTGCGCGAGCAACGCTTCATCGCGTGCCGCCGCGGTGTCGCTGCGCGCGGCGATGGCGTCCGTCTTCTGTCCCAGCTTGCCGCCGACTTCGATCGCGGTGCCGATGTCCTGCTGCGCGTCCTGGTTGCGGCGCCAGGCCAGTTGCTGTCGCAGCAGGTCGAACTGCGCATCGCGCGCCTCGAAGCTGCGGGCGTCGAGGAATTCCATCTGGGTCACGATCGAGCGCAGGAAGGGCTGGGTGCGCTCGCTGGGCACGCGTACGACAAGGGTGCCGCGCACCGTGTATTCGGCCAGTTCCAGCAGCTTGCCGTCGCCTCGTGGCCGGCGTTGCACGGAACCGACCTGGGTATTGGCATCGTTCCTGACCACGAAGCCTCCATGCGCGGCGACCGCATCTTCGATCGCCAGGGCAGAGCGGTACACGTCCTTGACCTGGAACTCGGCACGCGCGGTGCGGATGAACTTGCGTTGCGCGTCGGTGTAGGTGGCCGCGCTGGACGTCAGTTGCGTCGCGGTCGGCGTGGCGTCTGCGATGGCGGCCGCGTCGGGCTCTGGTGCCGATGGTTGCCTGGCGACATCGGCCGCCGCGGATTCCGCTGCCGGCGCGCCGGCAGCGGCTTCAGCATCGGCCGCAGACTCCTGCCTGGCGCAGCCCAGGACGAGGCTGGTGACCAAGCAGCCGGCGATGGCAAAGCCGTGGAGTCGGTGCATGCGCATGACAATCCTCGATCCGTGATGAAAGGGGCGCGCCGGCGGGTCGGCCGGCGGCCATGCTAACAACGCGGAGGCGGATTGAACGGGGTTACGGCTGCCAGCCGTAGCTCAACTTCACGAACACGCTGCGGGTGTTGCCGAACAGCTCCAGGTTGTCGTCGTCCATGAACGCGCCGTACGACGCGCCGGCGTAGACCGCGGTGTGCGGATTGACCTTGTACGAATAGACCACTTGGCCGGCCCAGTCGCGCGCGGTCTCGTTGATCGTGGTCGCGTACAGCGACTGGTCGCGCAGGACCTGGCTGCCTTGCAGGGTCAGGCGCAGGCGTTGTTGCGGGGTGAACTGCCAACCCAGGCGCAGGTCGGCCACGCTGGCGTCGAAGGCCACGCCGCCATCCCGGTGCAGGCGCTGGCGGCTGGCCTCCCATTCCACGTTCACGCCGCGGCCGATCGCGGTATTGCCCCAGACGCCGATCATCGCGCGTCGGCCCGTGCGCTCTGCGATCAGGTCGAGCTGGCGGCCGAAGTTCATGTAGGTGCCAAGTTGCAGGCGCCCGCTCGGGCGGAAGTTGCCCCACAGGTTGATGTTGTGTTCGTCGAACAGGTGGCCGCGCCAGAAACGCTCGCGCACCAGCGGGCTGATGCCGAAGTTGCTCTGTTTCGCGCCCTGGAAGCCCAGCTGGAATTCCAGTTCGCGTTCCAGCAGCTGGCCGTCGTAGCGATGGGTGATGTCGTAGTCCCCGTAAAGCGAGAAGCGGTGGATCGACTTGCCGTCGCGGTACCAGGTGCGCTGGCCGCCGACCAGCGACTTGTCGTAGCCGACCTGGCCGATGAAGCCCAGGTCGGCGCGGAAGCCGGGATCGATCTCGACGTGGTTGATGTCGAAGTTCCAGTCGCGATTGCTGAAGCTGTAGCCGGCGCGCCACGCATTGCCGCTCGGCGTGGCGTCATCGCCCAGTTCCGCCTTGTAGCCGTCCTTGACCCAGGCCGGATATTCGGACTGGCTGTGCAGGAATTGCGCGGTGACGGTGTGCGCGTCCTTGCGCCAGCGTGCATCGGTGCCGACCACGTCGTTGCCGTAGTCGTCGCCATGGCGGAAGGTGCCGATCGTGCCGATGCTCAGCTGGTCGTTGACGTCGTAGCGATAGCGGCCCACCGCGACATTGGCCTTCTGGTCGAGGTCGAGGAAACGCGAGCCCTGCACGCCGGGCACCAGCAGCAGGGTGGTGGCGTCGCGCGCGACCAGGGCGCCGTACGCGCTGTTCGGCGTGCGGCCGGTGATCCGCAGGCCGAAGTCGGGATCGGCGATCTGGCGGGTGTAGAGCACGTCGAACTGGGTGTTGAAATAGTCCGCGCCCTCCAGGAAGAACGGTCGTTTCTCCTGGTAGAACAGCGCGAAGCTGCTGTTGAAGTCCAGCTGCAACTGGTCGGTCTCGACCTGCGAGAAATCCGGGTTGAGCGTGGCGTTCAAGGTCATCGCCGGCGACGGCGCCCAGCTCACGTCCACGCCGGGTTCGATGCTGGTGTCGGTGCCGCCCCATTTGGTGCCGACGGCGGGCCGCGACTGGGTGGTGCCCATGGTGAGCGTGGGCACCACTTCGAGGTTGTGGCCCCGCTTCACCCCGGCCATGCCGGTGTATTCCAGCCACTCGCACTGGAAGCAATTGGAATCGCGCGGGACCTTGTGGCTGGTCAACTGGTGGCGCTTGTCGCGCGGCCAGCTACGGAAGAACGAGATGCCCCAGCGCTGGTCCTGCCCCCCGGCGGGGAAGCGCAGGGTGGAGAACGGGATGCGGATCTCGACGTCATAGCCCTCGGCGGTGAGCTGGCCGGCGCTGGTCCACAGGCCGTCCCAGCTGGCGTCTTCCTGGTTGTTGGTATTGGTCTCGTCGCGGATCAGGTCGCCCTGCACGCCCAGCGGGTTGACCACCAGTTCGTAGCCGCGGCGGTTGTCGTTGAAGGTGTCCAGGAACACGCCGACCCAGTCGTCGTTGAACATCGCATCGCGGTCGCGCAGGTTGGCGCGGACCGAGGACGGATCGGGATCCATCGCCTTGAACGACACGTACAGCGCATCGTCGGTATAGCCCACGCGCACCGTGGTCTTCGCCGGCGCGGGGGTGTTGTCGCCGGGCTGGATGTCGTAGTCGATCGACTGCACCAGCGCACCCTGCCATGCGGCATCGTCCAGCTTGCCGTCGATCACGATATCGCCCTGCAGGCGCGGGATCGCGCTGGCCGGCAGGCTTTCGGGCTTCGCCGCCGCAGGCGTGGCGTCCCGCGCCTGCGCGAATGGCGCGCACAACAGCAGGGCGATGGTCAGTGCGCGGGGCTTCGGTGCGAACAGGTTCAAGCGGCTCTCTCCATGAGTCGTGCGGGAATTGCGGCGATCGGCGACGCAACGGGTGGATGGATGCAGGCGGATGCGATGCGGTTGCCATGACCAATGGCAGGGTGCGTATGCAACAGCGCGCCCGCACCGCGCCTGCCGTTGACGATGCCGATGAGCTGCACCGGGCAGCAGTGCTGCAGGTGGGCCTGACCGATGGCAGGGGCGGTGGCGGCGGGCTCACGTCGTCGGCGCTAAACTCGCGGCTTTCCGTTCAAGGCCTTCCCACATGCGCCCATCGAACCTGAGCCGGCTTGTCCTGAGCCTGTCCATCGCCGCCGCCCTCGGGCTGCCCGCCGCCGGCTGCAGCAAGAGTCCCGCCCCGGCCGCCGCCAGCGCCGCTGCACCCGCCGCCGCCGTGGAGAAGGTCGTGGACGAACATTCCTATGCCGAGCCGGCCAAGGTGCGCACCACCGACCTGGCGCTGGACCTGGCGATCGATTTCGCCAAGAAGACCATCAGCGGCACCGCGACCTACTCGCTGGACTGGGTCGACAAGGCCGCGACCCAGCTGGCGCTGGACAGCCGCGACATCAGCATCCAGAAGGCCGAAGGGCTGGGCGCCGATGGCAAGTGGAGCGAGCTGAAGTTCGCGCTGGGCGGCAAGGATCCGATCCTGGGCAGCAAGCTCACCATCGAGACCCCGACCCGCCCGTCCAAGGTCCGCGTGACCTACGCGACCTCGCCCGAGGCCTCCGGCCTGCAGTGGCTGGAGCCCTCGATGACCGAAGGCAAGGCGACACCCTTCATGTTCAGCCAGTCGCAGCAGATCCACGCGCGTTCGTGGGTGCCGCTGCAGGACACGCCGCAGATCCGCTTCACCTACAGCGCGCACGTCAAGGCGCCGGCCGACGCGATGGTGCTGATGAGCGCGGACAACGATCCGGCCGCGGTGCGCGACGGCGACTACAGCTTCAAGATGCCGCAGAAGATCCCGTCGTACCTGCTGGCGATCGCCGCCGGCGACCTGGTGTTCAAGCCGCTCGGCGCACGCAGCGGCGTGTGGGCGGAACCGGCGATGGTCGACAAGGCGGTGGCCGAGTTCGTCGACACCGAGAAGATGATCGACACCGCCGAGAAGCTGTACGGCCCGTATCGCTGGGGCCGCTACGACCTGTTGGTGCTGCCGCCCTCGTTCCCGTACGGCGGCATGGAGAATCCGCGGCTGACCTTCGCCACGCCAACGGTGATCGTGGGCGACAAGTCGCTGGTCTCGCTGATCGCGCACGAACTTGCGCACAGCTGGTCGGGCAACCTGGTGACCTTCGCCACCGACAAGGACGCGTGGCTCAATGAAGGCACCACGACCTACGTGCAGTCGCGCATCACCGAGTCGCTGTACGGCCGCGACATGGCGGCGATGGAAGAGGTGATCGACCGCAACGAGTTGAAGGACGAGTTCAAGGAACTCGATCCCAAGCTGCAGCGCCTCTCGCTGAAGCCCGGCGACCTGGCCGATCCCGACAATTCCTCCAGCGCCACCGTGTACACCAAGGGCGCCTGGTTCCTGCAGTTCCTGGAGCAGCGCTACGGCCGCGCCGTGTTCGATCCGTGGCTGAAGGGCTACTTCGACCACTTCGCCTTCCAGAGCATCACCACCGCGCAGTTCCGCGATTACCTCAAGGCCAACCTGGTCGACAAGCATCCGAATGTGGTGACGATGGCCGAGGTCGATGCGTGGCTGTACGACGCCGGCATCCCCAACGGTGCACCCGTGGTCGAGTCCGGCAAGTTCAGTACCGTCAATGCCGCGCGCATCGCCTGGCAGGGCAGCAACAACCTGCCCAACCCGATCGTCACCGACGCGTGGACCACCCAGGAATGGGTGCACTTCCTCGAAGGCATGCCGGAGACCCTCAAGCCCGAGCAACTGGCGCAGCTCGACGCCGCCTACAAGTTCACCGGCACGCCGAACGGCGAGATCGCGATGCGCTGGTATCCGCTGGCCGAACGCAGCGGCTATGCCGCGGCGCGCGCGGAGATGGGCAAGTTCGTGGAGCGGGTGGGCCGTCGCAAGCTGATCATGCCGGTGTACAAGGCACTGGTCGCCACGCCGGACGGCCTGGCCTTCGCCGAGCAGGCCTTCGGCCGCGCCAAACCCGGCTACCACCCGATCACCACCGGTTCGGTCGAAGGCGTGATCGCCGACGCCAAGGACAAGGCGGCCTCGACGGCGGTGCCCTTCCAGCCCACGGACTCCGCGCCCGGCAAGCCGCAGTCGATGGAGGTGCCGCAGGAACTGCACCCGGTCGATCCGGCGCCGCAGACACCGCCCGAGAGCTGATCGGCGCCGCGGTGGAACGGTTGCAGCGTTTCGTCATGATCGCCGTCCTGTGCGTCGCCGCGTTGTTCGCGATCGCGGCGATCGTGCTGTGGCGCGATCCGTTCCTGCTGGTGCGCGGCGAGTTCGCGCGCCAGCGGGTCGCCGCCGGGTTGTCGCGGGGCACCGTCGAGGTGGCGGGCCATCGCTGGTCGTACGCCTATCGCGACGCCGATGCGCCCGATGCGCCGACCGTGGTGATGCTGCACGGCTTCACCGGCAGCAAGGAAAACTGGTACCCGCTGGCCGCGGCCCTGGGCGGGCGCTATCGCGTGCTCATCCCGGATCTCCCGGGGTGGGGCGAAAGCGAACGCAAGCCGGGCGCGGTCTATGGCTTCACCGAGCAGGCGGCGAACGTGGAGGCCTTCATCCGCGCGCTGTCGCCCGGCAAGCCGGTCGTGTTGCTGGGCCATTCGATGGGTGGCGGCATCGCCGCGGTGGCCGCGGCACGCTATCCGCGGGAGATCGCCAAGGTCGGCCTGCTCGATGCCGCAGGCGTGCGCTTCAAGGACAACGCCTTCGGCCTGGACGTGCTGGCCGGCAGGAATCCGTTCGCGGTCGAGGACGAGGCCTCGCTCAAGCGCTATATCGACATCGTCTTCCATGACGCAAGGGCCAAGCCGTGGCTGCCGTGGCCGGCGTCGACGGCGCTGATCCGCAAGCGCCGCGCCGATGCCGGCTTCGAACAGGACGTGCTGGCGCGCATCGGCCGCAGCGAGGACAGCCTGCTGCCCGGCCAGGAAGCCGCCAGCATCCGCCAGCCCACGCTGTTGCTGTGGTGCCGGCAGGACGCGGTGATCGACGCCAGTGCGCTCGAGCTGTATGCGCAGCGCATCCCGCAGGCGCGCAAGGTGTTGCTGGACGGCTGTGGCCACATGTCGCTGATGGAGCGGCCGGCCGAGGTCGCCGGCGCGGTGGTGGCGCTGGTCGATCGCTGACGCCGTCGCACTGCGATGGGCGTGCTTGTACGATCGGCATCGGCACGTGCCCACGACGACCACGCAAACGGAGTTGCCCCATGAAGACCGCATCGCTCGCCATCGCCACTGTCTTGCTGCTTGCGGCATGCAAGGGCGAGGACCCGCAGGTCGCCGCGCAGGCCGCCGCCGCGCAGGCGGCGGCGAAGGAGCAGGCCGCCGAGGCGATGGCGAAGCAATTCGACGACGCGGTGGTCGCGCAGAACTGGACGCTGGCGAAGGCGCACGGCGAGATCCTGCAGATCGAGCATCCCACCAGCGCCGCCGCCGAGCGGGTCAAGCCGAAGCTCGACGAGATCAAGGCCAAGGCCGAAGAGGCCCAGCAGACGGTGCGGCTGGCCTCGCTATGGGCATACGGCGACGAACCGGTCGGCAAGGACGGCCATCAGTTGTCTGCGGCGATCTATTCGCAGGAACCGGTGGATACCGACGGCAGCGGCGCGCATCCGGTGCGGCTGATCTTCCGCGACCATCCCGAGTGGGGCCGCAGCAGTTACCTGGTGCTGGAAGCCGGCGACTTCGATTGCTACAAGGGCTGCAAGCTGAAGGTCACCGTGGACAGCAAGGTCCACACGCTGCCGGGCTCGCGGCCGAAGACCGACGACGCCATCGCGATGTTCGTCGAGGACTGGAAGGGGCTGTGGAAACTCGCCAAGGGCGGCAAGCAGCTGTCGATCGAATTCCCCACCAAGACCGTCGGCAAGCGCACCGCCGAGTTCGAGGTCGGCGGCCTGGATCCGTCGAAGTTGCCGAAGTGGAACTGAGCGGGCGCGCCTGACGCCGATGGGGATCGACATCGCCATCGTCGCGCTGGCCAGCGCGTTGGCGATCGCGCTGCACGTGGTGTTGTTCGTGCTCTTCCGGCGCTGGATGGACCGCGACCTGGCGCTGTCCTTCGCCGGCGAAGAGCCGGCGAAACGCGACTACATGCTGGCGCGGCTCGCGCGGGCGAAGTCCGCCGGCGTGAAGCGGGGCGACTTGCCCGGCTGGTTGCAGCGCGCGGCAGCGGACTACCGCGCGCCGGGGATCGCTCAGGCCAGCGAATAGCCGAACTGCTGGCGGAACTGCTCGGCGAATTCCTCGTAGTCGAAGCGCTGGTTCTGGGTGCCGGGGTGCTCGACCTTCAGCGCGCCCATCAGGTTGCCCATGCGGCCGATGGTCATCCAGTCGTAGCCCTTCTCGATGCCGAAGATCAGGCCGGCGCGGAACGCGTCGCCGCAGCCGGTGGGATCGGTGACGCGGCGTTCGTGCGCCGGCGGGATGCGGTGGGTGGTGCCGTCGGCATGGATCTCCGCACCCTGCGGGCCACGGGTGGTGATGTAGGCCTTCACCTTGCCGGCGATCTCCTGCTCGCTCCAGCCGGTGCGTTCCTGCAGCAGGTTGGACTCGTAGTCGTTGACGGTGACGTACTGCGCCTGCTCGATGAAGGCGCGCAGCTCGGCGCCGTTGAACAGCGGCATGGCCTGGCCGGGATCGAAGATGAAGGGGATGCCGGCCTCGGCGAATTCCTTCGCGTTCTGCAGCATGCCCTCGTAACCGTCCGGGCTGACGATGCCGATGGTCACGCCGGGCACGTCCTTCACGTGGTTCTCGTAGCTGCGCATCATCGCGCCGGGGTGGAAGGCGGTGATCTGGTTGTTGTCCAGGTCGGTGGTGATGAAGGCCTGCGGGGTGAACAGCTCGTCGATCACCTTGACCCGGTCCAGGGTGATGCCCTGTTCCTGGAACCACTCGCGGTACGGGCCGAAGTCGGCGCCGACGGTGGCCATCGGGATCGGGTCGCCGCCGAGCAGCTTGAGGTTGTAGGCGATGTTGCCGGCGCAGCCACCGAACTCGCGGCGCATCCGCGGGACCAGGAAGGACACATTCAGGATGTGCACCTTGTCCGGCAGGATGTGGTTCTTGAACTGGTCGGGGAACACCATGATGGTGTCGTAGGCCAGGGAACCGCAGATCAGGGCAGACATCGGGGCCTCGCGGGCGCGTGGACGAAAAGGGCGCACAGGGTAGCGTCGGCACCGCCCGGCGGCCAGAGACGGCTGAATCGCACCAACGCGCGACCCCGCAATCTCCTTGCCGGGCAGGGGGGGCGTTGCTAGATTAGCGGCCCCGGCGCATGCCGCGGTCTCCGCGCTCCCGAACCCGCTTTCCGGCCCCGCGTCCCCCGACGTGGCCATTCACTTCCCGGCATCCTCCCGCATGTTCAAGTTCCTCAGGGGCTATTTCTCCAGCGACCTGTCCATCGACCTCGGCACCGCCAACACGCTGATCTACGTGCGCGGCCAGGGCATCGTCCTCAACGAACCTTCGGTGGTCGCGGTGCGCCAGGACCGCGGCGGCGGCGCCCGCGCGGTGGCCGCGGTCGGCAGCGAGGCCAAGCAGATGCTCGGCCGTACGCCCGGCCACATGAGCACGGTGCGGCCGATGAAGGACGGCGTCATCGCCGACTTCACCTACACCGAGGAAATGCTCAAGCACTTCATCCGCAAGGTGCACAAGTCGCGCTTCCTGCGCCCCAGCCCGCGCGTGCTGGTCTGCGTGCCGGCCGGCAGCACCCAGGTGGAGCGCCGCGCGATCAAGGAGTCGGCGGAAGAGGCCGGCGCCCGCGAGGTCTACCTGATCGAGGAACCGATGGCCGCCGCGATTGGCGCCGGCATGCCGGTGACCGAGGCGCGCGGCTCGATGGTGGTCGACATCGGCGGCGGCACCACCGAGGTTGCGGTGATCGCGCTGAACGGCATCGTCTATTCGCAGTCGGTGCGCATCGGCGGCGACCGCTTCGACGAATCGATCGTGGCCTACGTGCGTCGCCACCACGGCATGCTGATCGGCGACGCCACCGCGGAGCGCATCAAGCTGGAGCTGGGCAACGCCTATCCCCAGCAGCACGTGCGCGAGATCGAGATCTCCGGCCGCCACCTGGCCGAAGGCGTGCCGAAGATCATCACCATCAACTCCAACGAAGTCCTCGAGGCGCTGCGCGAGCCGCTGGCCGGCATCGTCTCGGCGATCCGCCTGGCGCTGGAGCAGACCCCGCCGGAACTCTGCGCGGACGTGGCCGAGCGCGGCATCGTCCTCACCGGCGGCGGCGCGCTGCTGCGCGATGTCGATCGCCTGATCAGCGAGGAAACCGGCCTGCACGTGCAGGTGGCGGACGACCCGCTGACCTGCGTGGCGCGTGGCGGTGGCCGCGCGCTGGAACTGGTCGACATGCACGGCAACGAGTTCTTCGCGCCGGAGTAAGTGTTCGGAGATGGGCCATCCATGGCCCACTCCGAAGCCGCGTAGCGAAAAACGTGGTTTTCGCTACGCTACGCAAACGGCGGTGCCGTTTGCGTTGGCCCGTCCATGGGCCAAACCCTCGCTTCGTTCACATCCCCCAAAGCCCTCGCCGACCACCCACGTGCCGCCCTACGCCGGACCTCCCGCAGCCCGCCCCGGCGATGTCGCCGGCGTGCTGCGCCTGCTGGCGTACCTGATCCTGGCGACCGCGTTGATGGTGCTGGACTACCGCAGTGGCTGGCTGCGCGCCGCGCGCACCCAGGCGGAAGTGGCGGTGCAGCCGTTGTGGTGGCTGGCCGGATTGCCTTCGAAAGTCGGGACCGGCCTGCGCGAGGAGGCGGTGACCCGCAGCCAACTGGCGCGCGACAACGAGCGCTTGCGCAACGCCCTGCTGATCCAGGCCGCACGCAATGCGCGCCTGCGCACCGCGGCGGCGGAAAACGAGCGCCTGCGTGGCCTGCTGGGCAGCGCCGAGCGCGGGCGGCTGGACGTGCAACTGGCCTCGGTCCTGGACATCGACCTGGACCCGACCCGCCAGCGCCTGTTGCTGGACAGCGGCCGCAACGCCGGCGTGCAAGTAGGCCAGGCGGTCATCGATGCGGGCGGCCTGATGGGGCAGGTCATCGCCACCACCCCGAGTACCGCCAGCGTGCTGCTGCTCACCGATCCCGACCACGCGGTGCCGGTCGCGGTGGCGCGCAGCGGCATCCGCCTGGTGGTCTACGGCAGCGGTCGCAGCGACGCCCTGCACCTGGCCGACGTGCCGCTGTCCGCCGACGTGCGCCCGGGCGACGAGCTGCTGACCTCCGGCCTGGGCGGGCGTTTCCCGCCGGGCTTCGCGGTGGGGACTGTGGGCACGCTGCGGCCCGACGACAGCCGCGCCTTCCTGGAGGCCGACGTGACCCCGGCCGCGCAGCTGGATCGCGGGCGTGACGTGCTGTTGCTGCGCGGCTACAAGCCGGTGCCGGCCGTCGATCCGGCGGCCCTGCCGCCAGCGCCCGTCCCAGCACCGGGGGCCCCCGCGGCTGTACAGGCGGTGTCCGCGGCCACGAATCCCCCGGCATCGCCCTCGGCGACCGCCACCACGCGATCGGAGCCGGGTCGATGAGCCGCGCCCGCAACGGTTGGGTGCTGCCGGTCAGCCTGCTGCTGGGCTTGCTGCTGGGGCTGGTGCCGCTGCCCGGGATCCTGCAGCCGCTGCGGCCGTACTGGCTGGCGCTGGTGCTGGCCTACTGGCTGCTGGAAGAGCCCGAGCACATGGGCCTGGGCATGTCGTTCGCGCTGGGCGTGCTGGCCGACCTGGTGTTCGGCGGCCTGCTCGGCGAACAGGCCCTGCGGCTGGTGGTGATGGCCTTCATCCTGGACCGCTTCCGCGCGCGCATGCGCTTCTTCCCGCTGTCGCAGCAAGCGCTGGTGATCGGTGTGCTGCTGGTCAACGACCGCGTGATCAGCGCCGCCATCCACGTGGTGATGGGCGCGCCGCAATTGCCATGGCTGTACTGGCTGGCGCCGCTGCTGGGCCTGCTGCTGTGGGCACCCCTGCACTTCGCGCTGGATACCCTGCGCCTGCGCCGGCGGGGTTGAACGCACGTCGATGATCCGTCGCGCCCGCCAGCTCAAGGACCATGCGGTCGAAGCCGACCTGTTCCGCCGCCGCGCGCTGGTCGGCTTCCTGCTGGTGTTGGCGGCATTGGGCGGCTTGGCGGCGTGGTACTTCCGCCTGCAGGTGGTCCAGCACGCCGAGTTCGCTACCCGCTCGGAGGCCAACCGGCTGCGCCTGGTGCCGGTGGCGCCCGCGCGTGGCCTGATCTATGACCGCAAGGGCCGCTTGCTGGCCGACAACGTGGCGGCGTGGCGGCTCGACGCGGTGCCGGAACGCGCCGGCAACGGCGAGGCCCTGCTGGCGAAGCTGCAGTCGGTCGTGGTGCTGGACGCCGAGCAGCGCACGCGCTTCCTGCGCGAGTACCGCAACAGCCGGCCGTTCAAGCCGGTGACGATCAAGCTGCGCGTGTCCGACGAGGAGGCCGCGCGCTTTGCCGTGGATCGCTGGCGTTTCCCCGGCGTCGAACTGGTGCCCTACCTCGGGCGGGTGTATCCGCAGGGCGCGCTGTTCGCGCACGTGGTCGGCTATGTTGGCCGCATCGACGAGAAGGACCAGGCTGCGCTGGGCGACGCCGGCGGTGCCTACTCGCATACCGGCAAGACCGGGTTGGAGCGCTATTACGAAGCGCAGCTGCGCGGCAAGCCGGGCTACCGGCGGCTGGAGACCAACGTCGACGGGCGCACCGTGCGCGCGCTGGACACCGTCCCGGCGACCCCGGGCACCGACCTGCGGCTGTCGATCGACATCGACCTGCAGCGGGCGATGGTGGAGGCGTTCGGCGAACTGGAGGGCACCGCGGTGGCGGTGGATCCGCGGACCGGCGGGATCCTGGCGATGGTCAGCCTGCCGTCCTACGACCCCAACCTGTTCGTCAACGGCATCAGCCACGCCGACTACCAGGCGCTGAACGACAACCCGTCGCGCCCACAGTTCAACCGCCTGGTGCTCGGCGGCGTGGCGCCGGGTTCGACGATCAAGCCGCTGACCACGCTGGCCGGGCTGGACAGTGGCCTGCGCACGCCCGAAGACAGGATCCTGTCCACCGGCGTGTTCCGCCTGCCCGGCATGCGCGGTCGGGGCTGGCTGGACGGTGTGCATGGGTGGACCGATGCGCGCAAGGCGATCTACGAATCGGTCAACACCTACTACTATCGCCTCGCGATGGACATGGGCATCGCGCGCTACGACGAGTACATGGCCCGGTACGGTTTCGGCCAGCAGACCGGCATCGACCTGGCCGGCGAGATCGAAGGCATCGTGCCATCGCCGGCATCGAAGATGAAGTACGCCAGGCAGCGCTGGTATCCGGGCGACCTGGTCAATTCGTCCATCGGCCAAGGCTTGTGGAAGGTCACGCCGCTGCAACTCGTGCGTGGCGTGGCGGCGGTCGCGGATGATGGGCGGATGCGACGCCCGCACCTGGTCGCGGCGCAGCGCGCGGCGTTCGATGTGCCCTGGCAAGCACTGCCGCAACCCCCGGCGGTGCCCATCAGCGATCGTCCCGACCACGTGAAGGTGGTGCAGGAGGGCATGCAGATGACCACGGGCGGGTCCGGCACGGCAGCGCGGATCTTCCGCGGCTCGACCTACCCGTCAGCGGGCAAGACCGGCACGGCGCAAGTGGTCAACCGCAGGGCGGCCGCGGTCGACCCGCGCTCGCTTCCCCTCTGGCAGCGGCATCGCGGCCTGTATATCGGCTACGCACCTGCGGACAAGCCGGCCATCGCGATCGCGGTGGCGGTGGAGGGTGGCGGCTTCGGCGCGGATTCCGCGGCGCCGATCGCGCGCAAGGTCTTCGATGCGTGGTTGCTGGGCAAGCCCGTGGCGCCGAAACAGGAAGAGGCTGTGCCGGGCGATGCCGGTGCCCAAGCCGCGCTGCCGCCGGACTTCTCCGATGTGCAGGGCAGTCCTGGCGCTATCGCGCCGGCAGCAAAGCCTGCCACGGGTGCGCCGCGCCGATGAATACCCTGCTGCGCCTGCTCGCCGACCTGCTGCTGCGCTTCCTGCGTAGCCTGGACCTGCCCCTGCTGGCTGCCCTGCTGGCGATCATGGGCATCGGCCTGGCCACGCTGTACAGCGCAAGCAACGAATCAACCCGACTGGTCGCCACCCAGGGCGCGTATTTCTGCGTGGGCCTGGGCGTGCTTTGGGTGGTGTCGCGGGTGCCGGCGCACCTGCTCAAACAGGTCACACCGCCGATCTACGTGCTGTCGCTGCTGCCGCTGGTGCTGGTGCTGTTCATCGGCAGCGGCAAGTACGGCAACCACTGGATCAACCTGGGGTTCTTCAATTTCCAGCCGTCGGAACTGGCCAAGCTGACCTTGCCGATGATGCTGGCCTGGTACCTGGATCGGCAGCGCCTGCCGCCCACCCTCGGCACCCTGCCGATCGCGGCATTGATCATCGCCTTGCCGGTGGGCCTGATCCTGCTGCAGCGCGATTTCGGCACCGCCATGCTGGTGCTGGCCGCCGGCGTGTTCGTGCTGTTCCTGGCCGGGTTGTCCTGGTGGTGGTTCGCCGCTGCCGCTGCCGGGGTTGCTGCGATCGCACCGGCCGCCTGGTTCTGGCTTCTGCGACCGTACCAGAAGGACCGCATCCTGACGTTCCTGAATCCCGAGTCAGACCCGATGGGCGCGGGCTGGAACATTATTCAGAGCAAGATCGCGATCGGCGGCGGCGGCCTGCTCGGCAAGGGCTGGGGCCAAGGCACCCAATCGCACCTGGACTACCTGCCTGAACACACCACTGATTTCGCGTTTGCCGTGCTGAGCGAGGACTTCGGTTGGACCGGCGTGGTCGTGGTGCTGGCGCTGTACCTGTTCGTGGTCGCGCGCTGCCTGTGGATCGCCTCGGACCTGCGCGATGGCTATTCGCGCCTGCTTGCCGGCACCCTGGGGCTGTCGCTGTTCGTGTACGTGCTGGTCAATGCCGGGATGATTTCAGGCCTGCTGCCGGTGGTCGGCGTGCCGATGCCGCTGCTGAGTTACGGCGGCACCTCGGCGGTGACCCTGCTGCTCGGCTTCGGCGTGGTGATGGCGCTGAAGGGCCGGCGGGTGTTGAATCGCTGAGGCTCGCATGCGCCCGGAACCACGCCTGCCAAGCTGAATTGGCGGTTCCGGGAGGCTTCCGGGCCCGTGCTACCCTCGCGCCGATGATCCGACGCGCACTTGTACCCAGCCTCGCCGCGCTCGCGCTTGCCGCGTGCGCCGTTCCCCCGCCCAAGCCGATGCCATCGCCGCCGGTACCGCCGGCGCCCGTGGTCGACGCCGCGCCGGCCGCGCCGCACCTGAGCGACATCGGCCCGGCCCGCGCCGAGTTCGTGCGCAGCACGGCGCGACGCTTCAACATCCCCGCCGCCGAGATCGAGGCGGTGCTGGCCAACGCGCAGATCCGCGAACCCATCATCAAGGCGATGTCGCGGCCGGCCGAGGCCAAGCCGTGGCGCGACTACCGTCCGATCTTCATCCAGCCCAAGCGCATCACCGACGGGCAAGCCTTCCTCGCCACCCATGCCGCGGCACTGCAGCGCGCCGAGGACAAGCACGGCGTGCCGAAGGAAATCATCGTCGCCATCCTCGGCGTCGAGACCAGCTACGGCGGCAACAAGGGCAGCTTCCCGGTGGTCGATGCGCTTTACACGCTGGCGTTCGCGTATCCGCGCACCGGCGATCCCGCGAAGGCCGCGCGCGAGAACCAGCGCGAGGCGTTCTTCCGCGATGAGCTGGCCCAGCTGTTCGCGTTGGCGCGGGAACAGAAACTCGACATCGCCAGCCTCAAGGGCAGCTACGCCGGCGCGATGGGCTGGGGCCAGTTCATGCCGTCCAGCTATCGCGATTACGCGGTGGATGGCGATGGCGATGGTCGCGTCGACCTGTTCAACGACCTCGACGACGTGTTCGCGTCGGTCGCCAACTACTTCGCGAAGAAGGGCAAGTGGACGCGCCACGCGCCGGTGATGACGCGAGCCACCCGCGATCCCGGCGCCGCCGATTTCGTCAATCCCGGCAATTCGGTCACCCTCGACCAGACGCTCGCGTCGTTGCAGGCGAAGGGCTATCGCCCGGTGGCCGTCGATTTCGTCAGCACGGACGCCGGCCCGCAGGCCACGCTGATCACGCTGGAAGGCGTGGACGGTCCGGAATACTGGATCGTCTACAACAACTTCAAGGCGATCACCACGTACAACATCTCGCGACTGTACGCGACGGCGGTGTACCAGCTGTCGCAGTCGATCGCCGGACGCGCGCCGGCCACGCCGTGAACCAGCGCGCACTCCTGCTCGCGATGTTGCCGCTTGCGCTCGCCGCTTGCGCCAGCACCGCGCCGAAGTCGCCGCCACCGGGGCAGAAGCTGGTGGTGCAGCCGGCGCAGGGCGTGAACCCGTCGGCGCCGATGCATCGACCGAAAGCCTCGCCGTACGCGGCGGCGCAGGAAGACCTCAGCAAGCGTGGCGATTACGTGGCCGGCGGGCTGTTCCGTCCCGGCGAGTCCGACACCGTCCCCGATTACGTGCCCGACGTCGACGCGATCCCGGAGCCGGAGGTGCGCGCAGAACCGCGCTCGCGCGCCGGCAACAAGAGCTACAGCGTGCTGGGCAAGCGCTACCAAGTGCTCGACAGCGCGCACGGTTACGCCGAGGAAGGGCTGGCCTCGTATTACGGCAACAAGTTCCATGGCCGGCGCACCTCCAACCAGGAGGTGTACGACATGTACGCCTTCACCGCGGCCCACAAGACCCTGCCGCTGCCCAGCTTCGCCCGCGTCACCAACCTCGACAATGGCCGCTCGATCGTGGTCCGGGTCAATGATCGCGGCCCCTTCCATGCCGGTCGGGTCATCGATCTCAGCTACGCCGCAGCCGTCAAGTTGGGGTATCGCGAACGCGGCACCGCGCGGGTGCGCGTGGAGGCGTTGACCGAGGAAGGCGGTGGCAGCGTGCTGGCTGCCGGTCCGCAACCCGCCGCCGACACCGCGATGGCGATGACCACGCCGGCGCCGGGCGAGTACACCGAGCCCGAGGCCGAGCCGCCGTCGGGGGTGCGCCGCCATCAGGCCGAGGAAGATCTGATCGGCACGACCCTGT
>Ga0209174_10001304_pt1 | contig 17761 bp, 16 predicted proteins | sample JI91814BDNA_FD_187505 | JGI IMG/M metagenome (GOLD analysis project Ga0209174, IMG submission 187505) | Wastewater effluent complex algal communities from Wisconsin, to seasonally profile nutrient transformation and Carbon sequestration -... | ecosystem: Engineered > WWTP > Effluent > Algae...
TTTTATGGAGTACCTCAAAGATCAATTCAATCCCGCCACGCTAAAAATGGCTGTATTTTTGGATAAGCCATCACGTCGGATAGTACCGATGCAAGCTGACTATGTCGGCTTTGAGATTGAAGACCTATTTGTTGTGGGCTATGGTCTTGATTACGCCGAAAAATATAGAGAGTTGCCCTATCTAGGTGAACTCAAACTAGGCTCAAAATAAAAATACCGAGGAATAATGGCAGAAACGCAAGACAATCAAGAGCCTGTAAGCGAAGAAAAGCCAGCCTCTGAACCGATATCGCCGGCTCAACCAGTGGCGGTAAAGCAAAAATATCTAGTCCTGGATCTGGTTATTGGTGCTCTTGTCCTGGCAGTATTGGCGTTTTTGGTTGGCAATGTAGTTGTGCTCAAGTTGGCATCTGACTATAACGACAGGATGTGCCGCGAATCTATCAGTCTGGCTGGAGAAGCGGCTTATAAAGGTCAAGATACGGTGGCCTTGCAACGTGCAGCTTTGCACTATATGGATACTTGTGCCCAAAATGGCTTTTTTATTGAGCATCCCGAAATCAAAAGCTTTGAGGACAAAATATCAGCCAGGCTGCGCAAATTGACCATATCGATGGCGACAAAAGTGCGGGTACCCGCTCCTTTTTTGGTGTTTGATAAAGCGATGATGGATCCTGATGGTCAGCATGTCACTTACAAGTCGACTTATATCTATAAGCTCAAAAATCCAAAGAACTGTCAGGGTAGTCACAAGTTAGCTCCCAATCCTGATGCTACTAGTGATGATGCCACTGAAGAGAGCGAACCAAGTAAATAAGTTAAAAGGGTTGCCCTGATGGACAACCCTTTTAGTTTTGTTTATCGACTGGGCAGACTCAACACATCCTTTTTACTGCCGCTCCATACTTCTACTTCGTGCAGTGGTGGTGGTGTTGGTATGCCACCGCTTGCTCCTTCTAATAGTGGTGGCAGTGCTTGTGTCTGGGGTATTGGTGGCTCAGGTAGTGTCATTGATACGGTCTGGGGATATTCAGCACCATTCACTGCTTTTTTGGCAGTGGGAAAGAGTGCTGTCACATCCACTGTGGCTATTGGTGTGTGATCTCTATCGTTGCGCAATGATAGATAGAGTTTGCTTGCTGCTACCGCCTTGATTAGCTTCTGTGTGTCTTCTGGTGAGACTGCCACAGTAACTGAGCTGGCTGGAATAGCACCTGTGCCTTTTGCTTCTCTTTCGAATTGCTGACCTACTGCCACTACTTGTACATCAGAGAGGATAGCGGATACACGAGTATCGGCACCTGCTCCCACCATGCTGATTACATCGACATGGCTTTGCGGTGTGACAAAACCGGCTACACCAGAGTTGCTATCCACAGCAAAAGTAACAGCTCTCATGCCTTCCGGTAGACGCGAGTTAAAATCAAGCGAAATGCCCATGGGGGAAAGATCATGGGATGAGAGAATTTGTCCGGCATTAACACCAAACTTGGCTCTGCGTCCTATGGCAATAGTGCTATTGGAGACTGCGTCCTGGGGCACGCGAGAGATTTCTAGATCTTTTTCGACTAGAGCATCTGCCTCAATGATTGCTCCTTCTGGTATGTCTTTAACAACATAGACCGCTTTTGTTTTAGCGTTGGCACGCTCTTGCATAATTCGTTTTTGCTCTTCGAGCTGCGCTTTGCTAGTCTCTGAGCTGCTTGTGATTGTTACTGTTATAAGGACTGCCAGTCCCACAATCATCACTAGCATCAAGGCTGGTGGCGTGCGAGAGAGCGTCAAGAACAGGGCGCGTAATGGATTCATTACTACCTCCAAATTTATAGATAGATAGAAGACCGCAGCGCTAGCTGACTGCTATTTCCATCATGGCATTTGCACTGAGTTGGGTAACAGTAAAAACCCTGATGTTTGTTCGGGGCAAATACTCAACACAAAAATCTATGCTTCATACATATATTAGGATCTTAGTAAAACTTGATGAGCGAGGATTTATTTTTGTCCTCATGGGCAGCTGGTCAGCTTTGTCCCGGTAGTAAAGTGAGGGGTGTTTTTGCTCAATGCCAGGGCGTTGACATCTGCCCATAACTGTGACAGCTTAAGGGCGGTATTAAAGACCATATTTATGGATTGGTTATGACGGCACAAATTGACGAGCAAAAACTAATTGACGACGAGCTAGATACTGAGCTAGCTGCCGAACTGCAAAACCTGGCTAAGACATTGGCAGCCAAAAGCCCAGAGTCACAAGTTATGGACTTCAGCCCAATTACAGCTGATCAAAAGTCATTTTTGTCTACATCTGAGCTAAATGCTATTAAAGCCAGTGATGTTAAAGCCACTGAGGGTGATGGCGATGCTGACGGCTGGCGTATTGCCAGACAGGCTATGGTACGCGAGTTTATGGTGTTTAGTACTCGCACTTTAGTCGGGCTTGCTCTGGTGGGCATAGTGGGTATGCTGCTTTTTGTTTGCATCAAAAAGGTGAGCGCCATCGATCCCAAATCAGTAATAACATTTGCCAGTCAAATTTTTCCCGTGCTCAAGCAAGTGTCAGTCCAATCTGAGACTGCCCAAGTTGAGCCAGTAAAAGTAGAAGCGACATCAACTACTGTTAATCGACCGCGCAAGATTGCCAGTCGTCCTCGCAAAAACACCAAAAAACGTCAAATTGCACAAGCTGCTGGACGCCGCGGTGGCAGTGGCTATTACTTTGGCAGTGACGCTCCTACCGGTGGCGATATTACCTATTCAGATGGTACATTGACAGAGTACACCTGGCATTAATCATCCGGAGCGTCTATGCTGCCGCCTAAAGTCGTACCAGACGGGCTTACTCTGCCTGAGTATCAAAGACTCTTATTGCAGTATCAAATTTTGACCTGGATGCCGCAAATGGCCAAGGTCTCAAAAATACTGGTGGTTTTGGCTCCTCCCGAGGCCATGCCTGAAGACCAGAGACGTAAAATGACGGCACTGATGACAGCAGTCCAGACCAGTGTTTTTGTCACTACTGCTATTACCGAAGTAGAAAATGCCGCCAGTGAAGTGGTGAAATTTGCCGCCAGTCAGGGTGGCAAATTGCTCGATAAAAATGAAGTGACTAAAGCTGCCAAAGACAAAGTCTCAGTTGCTTTTGGTTTTGCCAGTCAGCTAGCCAGCTCAGCTGTGCACAAAGTCCTGGAAGACGTGGTCTTGCCCCATGTGGGCTTGCCTGTGCATTATGTGCCTGAAGGCGGTACGGCAGAGCAATATCTCACTATGGCTAAACGCTTTGAGATCATTGGATATTGCGAACCAATGCGTCAGGCTCTCAAAAAAGCCAGTGTGCTTGGCGGAGAATCCGGCAAACGGGCTACTATCATGCTCAAAACTAGAGTGCCACTGGCTACTATAAACAGTGAAGCTACCTCTAAGTTTGTCGATGGACTGAAGTGTCAGCTCACCAAAAAAGAAGCTCAGGCTAAAGCGATTTATACCGAAATTTTGCGCGACTGTCCTGAGTTTGATTGGGTCTATCCCCGCCTGGCCGAAATCGAGCTGGTCCAGGGTGACGAGCCCAGGGCACGCGATTTGCTCAAGAGAGCAATCAAACAAAATCCCGATTATCTACTAGCCTGGCGAGGTTTGTGCAATCTCAATCTGGCTAATTGGCAAATAGACGCTATGCAGAGCAATCTCGATAAGATGAAGACTCTCGATCCTCAGGCAAGCGAAGTTGGTCAGATCGAACAAATAATCGATCTTATTAATCAGGGTGGCATGCGCTAGTAGTTTTACGTATCACGACTTATTCACGACTGATGCCCTAGCTTGGCCACCAGAGTGAGGGGTTATGAGCGATAGAGTTGAGCCAAAGCAAATCCAACTAGATCCCGGTGAAGCAGCTAGAGGCGCTCTCATTGCTGACTTTGCCAGTACTGTTAAGAGCCAGTTCAAGAGTCTGGACCTGGACTCTGACAATTTTTTGTCAGTCAAAGAGCTGGACGCTGCCGCTGCTGATAGCAGTAGACCAAATCAACAAAGAGTGCTCTTTAATGCCCTGACTAATAACGAAGACAAAGTCTCATCGCTCAGATGGGACCAGTGGCCCTGGCAGAGTCATAAAGGTATTTCGCTGTCGGATGTAGACAGGCTGGGTACTCTTGGTGGTGACATGGCCCGGGATCTGGCCACTACTCGTGGTATCAAAGCTACTCTTGAACCAATAGTGGGCAATCGATCTATAAAGGATTACCAACTTGTTGGACTGATTAATGACCAGCCCGATAATCCGTATTTATTAGAGGCCCAGAGACGATTTAGACAAATCTGTCATACGCCGCGCCGTGACTCCTGTCAGATAGACAGCAGAGATTTAAATTATTACAGTAATAAAAAACAGTCACTCTACCGTGTGGTCAATGACATTGTCAGTGGTGCTGCTGCTTATTAGATTGTAGATAATTATCGAGCAAATTCAACTCATCTGTATTGCCATTTAAAAGCAAGGCCTGATTGAGAGTGCCTTTGGCTAGTGCTTTTTGTCCGGTCATGGCCTGACAGTAGGCTAGCTCTATCAGACCGGGCAAGTAAGAGCTGTTTTGTTGTACCAGCTTTTGAGCCAGTTGCAGTGCCTGTTTGTACTGACCTAGCTGACGGGCGCAATAAGCAGAGTTTAAAATCAGGATTTCACTTTGAGGGTACGCTTTGAGCGCTTCCTGGCACAACTTTTGTGCTTTGCTAAATTGCCTGGCTTTAAGTGACTCTTTGATTGCTTTGATTTTTTCGAGCTGTACTTTGTCGGGGTCTTCTTTTGGGAGCAGTGTTTTAATACTCAATGCCGCCATTTTGTGCCCCAAACTCTCGGCTTCTTCCAGTGCCAGCCTGGCTGTTGGTATATAGCCTGAGTCCAGTTGTCTCATGCCGTCTATGTAGTACTCTTGAGCATTTTGGTGGCTGACAAAAACAGGCTGAGGCAAACTCTCCCGTGTCACAGTAAAGGTCAGCTTTTGACCTTTACGCAATACTGTGACCTTGACTTTTGTGCCAGGCTCTCCTTTGAGCATAGTCAGTGTGGTCTGACTGTTTTGGGCAGTGACTGGTTGTTTATTGATAGCTACAATTTGATCGCCGGTCTTGATACCTGCCATTTTTGCCGGTGCAAAATAATAGGTCGCGCTTACTTTGTTGTCGACAAAATCACAACCAAAATAACCACTATCTTTGCCTATGGCCGGTAGGCAAAGGAGTAGCAATATCAATGCCAGAGCCAATCCCACTGTTAGTGTACAGTTTGCTCTGGTGCCAGTCGTCCCTCACTGTCGTAAACATTGACAGGTCCAAAGAGGGCCAGGTCTTCTTTGATTTTGTTGGCATCGCCGACTACACAGACTACGAGATTGTTGGAGTCAATTAGTTTGCTAGCAGCCTTTTTGACGTCATCAACAGAGACCGCCACCACTTTATTGGCGTATGTTTCGAGATAGTCATTGGGCAAATCAAATAGTTTCATCTCCAAAAGTCTCTGCGCTATACCACCTTGTGTCTCCAGTCCTAGCTGAAACGAGCCAGCCAGGTAGTTTTTAGCTGCCTGGATTTCGTCATCTTTGACTTTTGTGGTGCGCATTTTGTCCAGCTCATACAAAAATTCTTGCAAAGATGGGTTGGTGACGTCAGTGCGCACATCGGCTTCGGCAAAAAAGGCGCCTGGTTCTTTGCGGCTGGCTAGTTTGCTATAAGCACCGTAAGTAAAGCCCTTTGCCTCTCTTATATTGAGAAATAGTCGGGCATGAGCTGTACCGCCCAAAATTTGGTTTGCCACCAGCATGGGAAAGTATGACGGGTCGTTGCGTTTAATACTGACATTGCCGACTTTGATGGATGTTTGTACAGAGCCCGGTCTGTCCACTAGATAGATTTTGCGACCACTTTGAGCTGGCATAGCTGGCTCGGCTGCCACAGGCACACTACCTTGCTTCCACTTTGCTGAGCCCAGCTTTGACTCTAGCAGTGGTTTGATTTTGGCTGAGTCAAAATCGCCCACCACAATTAGTACAGCGTTATTTGGCAAGTAATGACTGTCGTGATATTCGGCCAGATCCTTGCTCGTCAGTTTGTTGATGTCAGCTTCTGATGGACTAACCACTGAGTATGGATGTGCACCAAAAACCACTTTGCTAAAGCGTTCTTCTATCAAAAAGTCAGGGTCAGACCTCTTCATGGTCAATTCCTGGATTTGATTGGCTTTGCGCAAACTGAGTTCATCAGCAGGAAAGCTTGGATTTAACAGAACATCGCACATAACATCAAAGAGCTTGTCGCTATATGCCGAGAGGCAAGAGCCGCTCAGTAAGCTGTAATCATAATCAGTACTGCTCTTGAGTGCACCACCGATATACTCCACTTGCGATGCGATTTGTTTGCTCGTGCGAGTAGTGGTGCCTTGAGGCATTAATATCGCCGTCATCTCAGCTACGCCAAGAGCTGTGGCTGGCTCCTGGGCTGTGCCGGTACGAAAGCCCAAATTGATTGAGGCAAAAGGAAAACGGTGATCTTCTAAGAGCATCACTTCCAGACCGTTATCCATTTTGTAGGACTCTACTTTTGGCATATTAAATGGTCTGGGCAAAGGCAATTGCGGTGCTACTTTGCGCCACAGTTCTTCGGCTGGCACAGCTCGTGCTGCTTCGATTTTGACTGTGGGCTGTTCTTCTTTTTTAGGTAGAGTTTTGCTTACTTTAGAGCTGCTGGTAGTTTTGGTTTTAACTGTTTTAGCCTGACTCGGACTGTTTACTGTAAGGCTCAGGGCACAGAGCACAAGAGCGGCTTTGGCAAAAAAGGAATTCATAGATGCTCCTGGATTTGTTATTTGCTGGTTGAGACTTTTTCTTTGGCCACAGGGCTGACATCAATTGTGGTGGCACCTTCTTTGTTAAAGATGCGCCCGGCCACTTTTTGGATGTCCTCGGCTGTCACTGCCATATAGGTTTCGAGATCCTTGTCAATCAAGGCAGGGTCTCCAAAAAAGGCACCATATTCGGCTAGCATTTCGGCCCGTCCCAGACTGCGCTGCAATGACGCATAGCTATTGCTGCTAAATAGTCCTCTCAAAATCTGGTTTTTAGCCTTTTGTAGTTCTTCAGCCGAGACTGGTTCTTTCTTAAATTTATCCAGTTCTTCCATCAATACTTCTCTTACTTTTTCGGGAGTATTGCCTGGCTTCATTACTACAAATGTCTCAAAGAGACTGGGTCCACGTCTTTCTTCGTAGCTGGCATCTACTTTGAGGGCGACTTTGTCACCTTTAACCATCCTCTGGTAGAGACGACTGCTTTCGCCGGTGGAGAGAATTGTTTGCATCAAATTTAGAGCATAAAAGTCCTTCTCGCGACGCGCTGGTGCTTTCCAGGCCATCCAGAAGGCTGGCATCTGGGCTTGTTTGTCCACCATTTTTTCGCTTTTGGCGTGTGTTTGAGCTGGTTCTGAAAGGTCAGGTCTCTTTATTGCTTCCACTCTCGGTATTGAGCCAAAATATTTTTCGACCAGTTTGACCATTTCGTCACTATTTACGTCGCCCACGATGGCCATGGTGGCATTGTTTGGAGCGTAGTAGGTATCAAAAAACTGTTTGACGTCCTTTATCGAGCTTGCTTCAAGGTCTTCAAAGTAGCCTATGGTGGGGTGTCCATTGCCCCAATTGTCAAAAGCCAGCTCTTCCAGTCGGATAGACGATGGTACATAGGGCTGGTTATCCACGCGCATTCTTTTTTCTTCTTTGACAGTCTCCAGCTGATTAGTAAAATTGTCTGGAGTGATTTTAAGCGAGCGCATACGGTCAGACTCAAGCCATAGACAAAGCTCTATTTGGTTGCTCGGTACCTTTTCGAAGTAGTTAGTAAAATCGGCATGGGTAGAGGCATTGAGTGAGCCTCCTACATTTTCGATAAATTTAAAGTGTTCTACTTTGCCCACATTTTGCGAGCCCTGAAACATCATATGCTCAAATAGATGGGCAAAACCAGAGCGCCCTTTGACCTCGTCGCGCGCCCCCACGTCATAGACAATGGCTATAGAAGCCACTGGTACTGAGTGGTCTTCAGATACCAGTAGTCTCAGTCCATTTTTGAGTGTGTAGTCTTTAGATACGGGAATCAGAGGTTTTTTGATTGCTACTTTTACTTCGCTCTCTTGCGCCACAGCTGCCGGGCATTGACAATAAATAGTCAAACTGAGAGCTGTCAGAGCCAGGTTTGCAAAAAGCTTTGATAGCTTATTCGTTTGCATTTTATTCCTCATCTTCATCTTCTTCGGTACCAAGTAAAACACAGGACCAAAATATACCTACAACCAGGATGGCCAAAATGGCGCCACCAACACAGACTTTTTCGGGGAAGTGATAGCGGCGCATGACCAGGAACGAAGCAATGGAGAGCACCAGCGCCAGAAGCGCAACTACGTGGTTGATTGTAAAATGGCGGCTCATGGGCTGGCCTCTCTCGCTTGTTTTTAGACGCGGGCGTGCTTCAGTGTATTGGCACAATCACAGGCTGACCGGGCATCAGGAATGGTGCTGATCATATTTTTGAGAAGGAGCTGCAGTTTACTGATATTTTGACCAAATACTTTGACTACTTCTGAGTGTGATACCGGCTCGACATTGCCTACCAGTCCAGAGTCGTAATCAGTGATTAGAGAAACATTGACGACGCACATCTCTAGCTCTTTGCAGAGGAAGGCCTCGGGATACTGAGTCATGTTAATCACTTCCCAACCCTGTGCAGTAAACCATTTGGATTCGGCTTTGGAGCTAAATCTTGGACCCTGAATCACCACCACTGTACCATTTGGGTGCATTGTGATGCCACTGGCTTTACCAGCTTCTACAGCCAATTTACGCATTTCGGGGCAATATAGCTCAGCGCCAGATACGTGGGTGGCAATAGGACCATCATAAAAGGTATCTGTACGTCCAGAGGTGCGGTCGACAAACTGGTCACAGACTACAAATTCGCCTGGTTTGACGTGAGTTTGCAAACTACCTGCGGCACAGGGCGAGATAATGCGTTTTACGCCCAGGGATTTCATGGCATAGACATTGGCCCGGTAGGGCACTTTATGCGGCGGCCACTGGTGTCTTTCGCCGTGACGGGGCAAAAATGCTACTCTTTTGCCACCCATTGTACCTATAGCTACTGGGGCTGCTGGCGGTCCGTAAGGTGTCTCCACCATCTTTTCTTCGTATTCGTCGAATAGTTTATAAAAACCAGATCCACCAAAAATGCCGATATCGGCAAGCGACTTGTCTTCCACTTTTACCTCTACATGTTTGTTGGCAGCACGATATTAGCTGCCTCTTGGCACTAGATATCCTAACTTAATGACTACTACTTTGGACTGCTCTTTCTACCGGTTCTAAATAGGCAGCCTCGGGCTTTTCACCTTGATTACAGGGACAAATTGGTTAAATTCAGTGTTTACACCAGGTTGTCTCTGGGACCTAACCCCAAAATAATCCACGGTAGGCGTCTAAAACCTTGATGGTCTGGGTATAACACACTGGTATCGCCTCGCGATTTCGAGCACATAACGTCCCGGGTACTTAAATATGTGGTGGAAACCTTTCTTTGCAATCCCTCTTTCGCTCTCAGTTTTACTGGGTGGCTCAAGTCCTCAGGGCAGTCAAAATGACTATCTCGCCTCGCTTAGTGACAAAGACCTGATTGCTCACAGATTGACCTTACATAGTGAAGTCAATCCTCAGGTGCTTTATCACCGGGTCTGGCAGCTTGTTAAAGACGAGTTTTATGAGCGCGATTACAACAAACAAAGCTGGGACCGCTGGGAGCATCGTTATGACGGTAAGCTCAAAACTCTAGAAGACTCCCATAAAGCAGTCGAGACCATGATTTTGAGTCTGGGCGATAAATACACGCGCTTTTTGGACCATGACGCTTTTGACGACGAAAAACAACAAATCGATGCCAAACTTTGTGGTATCGGTGTGCAAATTGGCTTCAAAGAAGAGACCAAGCGGGTCTACATCATCACCCCTATCGAAGACACCCCGGCCTACGAAGCTGGTGTGCTCGCTGAAGACGAAATCCTGGAAATTAACGGTAAGTCCACCAAGGGCTTTAATGTAGAAGACGCCGCCAAGCTAATTCGGGGACCGATTAATACGCCTGTGCATCTGGTGCTTGGCCGCTCCGGGGCCAAATTCAAAAAAGATATCGTGCGCCGCGAGATCCCCATTAAAGCCGTTCAGACAGTCAAAATGCTCGATAACGAAGTGGGTTATGTCAGGTTAGCTAGCTTTATTTCGCAAAAAGCTAATGACGAAATGAAAGCTGCTCTGGTTAAACTCGAGAACTTGCATGCTAAGGGTGTCATTTTAGATTTGCGCGACAACCCTGGTGGTTTGCTATCTAATGCTATTGAGATTTCCAATATGTTTTTGGAGTCTGGCAATGTTGTCTCTACCGTTGACCGTGATGGCTACAAAACTCCCGCTGCTTCCAGTGGATCGCCGCTGTGGCGTAAGCCTATGGTTGTTTTAATTAACAAAAACAGTGCCTCAGCCTCTGAGATTACTTCCGGTGCCTTGCATGACAACGGACGCGCGCTGCTTGTCGGTCAAAATACCTTTGGTAAGGGGCTTGTGCAGGGTATTAACCGTCTCGATGATGGTACCGGTATTAATATCACTATCGCCAAATATCTCACTCCTTCCGATGAAGACATCCACAAAAAGGGAATTAAGCCGGATGTGGTGGTAGAAGTATCAAGCGAAGACAAAACCCAGGGACCCTGGTGGAATGATCACAAAACTGGTAAACGCGCTCCTGAAGATGGTAAAGACCTGCAAATCAACAGTGCTATGCAGGTCTTGCGCAAAAAAATCAGAGAAGTAGATCAAGTGGCAATAGGGCCAAACTGATTTTGGTAATTAAGTTTTTGGTGGTCTTTCGAGCGCTCTCAGAGGGCTGGACATAGTCGCTCCTCTGCTTATGAGCTGCTCGTTTGCCGGCAATATTTTTAACCCGGACTTTTTTAAATACTGCTGTTCGATTTCACTATCACTAAGTTCCCCATAGCCCCAGTCTACAGGCGTACCATTCCAATCGTGGTACTCAATGCGCTGATCGCTTGCTATGCGCTTACGTACACGTTGTAGCTTGGGCAGTCCTGGTCTTGGCTGCTCGATAAATTGCACTGTCTCTTCTATCCCCAAGCTTGAGTGGCTTAAGTCGAGGTCTTCTAGATTGGGCAAATTTGATTTAGCCAGATAGTGTAAGAAGTCGCTACCTAGCTCTGTACCTAGAATCAAGTATTGTAATTGTTCTAATTTGCTCGTAAAAATCTGTGCCGTTTTTTGTGCATCAAGATAAAACAAGCAGAGAGTTTTTAGTGCCAAAGTTTTGCCAGCCCACAATTCATGCCACTTTGTGGTTTCTTTGAGATCAGCAAATTTTAGTTCTAGCTGTGTCAGCTTATTCCACCACGGTGCCTGGGACAGTCCCTCTAGCATCGAATCTTTAGCCGTGGTGTAATCAGCCACCAGCACTTTTAAGTTGGGCATACCATATAAAAACTCCCAGCCGCTCTGGTTGTCGAAATAATAGAGGCTGGGCACAACAAGCTCTTCTAATTGAGGCAGGAAGAGCCCCTTAAAACATCCATCAATTAAGAATGGTTGATTTAAAACTGTCAGTCGTTTGAGGCTTAAAGCGTGCTTTTCAATCTCGTCTCTGACTGTCTGCTCTGTACTTCTATTGTCGAACCAGAGGTCGTCTGTGGTGGTTGGCAACTGAGTACTCCTATTCAAATGCCTTTGATATTATCGCTTTAACGCTATAATCATCAAGTTGCGCTAGTGCAGATTATGGGCTGCCATGGCTTTAAATGAGCAAATATCAGAGTCTAAAAGTCGAGGTCTGACAATCCTCGGCACAGATTTGTCATGCGGCAAAACAGTCTTTGCTACTGGTCTTGCTGCCATGCTCAAGCGTCAAATTGCCGTTAGAGCCGTTAAACCGATTTGTGGCAAGTCGGGTCAGTCTGAGCTTAGTTTTATCAGTACAATTACATGCACGCCCATTGACTATGCACCATCTATGGTGGGTAGTCCGGCTCGCCTTTATGACAGTCAGTGGCAAGATGCTATTGCTAGCACGAGGGCTCTAGACACACTAAACATTGTCGAGGCTCCCTGCGCAATTGCTACGCCATTTTATGTCTATCAAGGACATGCGCTCGGTGACCTGCTTTTGGCTGGCCCTGATGTGCCCTGTGACTTTATTTATGACCCCTGTCAGTTTGCTCTGGATGTAGGTTATCCAGTGGTACTTGTGACCAGCCATACTGATACCACACTCGAAAAACTTATTACCGCTCACGGTATGGCTTTGAGTCGTAAGCTTGATGTTATTGGACTTGTCTCTGTGGAGACCACAGAAGCAGCTGGTCGTGATTTTGAGCGCAAGTACAGCCGGATGGATGTGGAGTTGACTTTGCAAGAGCGTACTTTGACGCCCTATCTGGGCTGTATCAAGCACTCACAAGCTATAGATGTGCATCAGATTGTTCAGGGTAATTTGATCAAAATGACTGAGGGCGGGCTTGATTTGCTCAGTCTTTTTAAAAAACTGGCTCTTTGAGTAGCCAAGATATGAGGTCGATAGATAAAACATATCTGTAGAGGGTCACTTATCCTTAAAAGTGTGCTACAAGGTGGCTGTAGCTCTGGAGTAAACCGGTGTCTGAAGCCAGCGATAGTTTTAAATCGACAAAATCTGGTCACATCGAGCAATTTAAACTGCCGGCCAATACCAGTGAGCTGATTATTTTTACTATGTCTGATTCATCGGGTGAGACTGCTGAGTCTGTAGCAAGAGCGGCACTAGTCCAGTTTGAGCCCGGTCATGCATCCATATATAGACTGCCGCAGGTACGCAGTGCCTCTCAAATACCGGCCCTGGTCAAAGAGATTGCTAACCGCGGATCAATTATTGCTTACACACTGGTTTTGCCTGAATACAGAGAGACTCTGGAGGCGGAAGCCAATAAGTACAAAATACCCACTATCGATTTGCTAGGTCCCTTAATTGGACGCATATCGCATCTTACCGGGACCACTCCGCTTTCTCAGCCAGGTCGTTTGCACCTTCTCGATGAGACATACTTCCGCCGCATAGAGGCCGTGGATTTTGCTATCAGGTTTGATGATGGCAAAAATCCAGACGGTATTTTGCAGGCAGATGTCGTTTTAATCGGTGTGTCGCGCACCAGTAAAACACCTAATTGTATGTATCTGGCTCATCACTATGGACTCAAAGCCGCTAACGTGCCACTGATATCAGGGGTAGAGCCACCTCTGGCTCTGTTTAAGGTCAATCCTCGTAAAGTTGTTGGGCTGCATATTGATCCCTATCTCTTACAAGAAATCCGCACTACAAGAGCACAGGTATTGGGCATGCCTGGCACCACTGATTACGCCGATCCAGATCGCATTATGCAAGAAGTAAGACAGGCTAAAAAGCTTTTTCGAGAGCTCAAGTGCCATATCATCGATGTTTCTTCAAAAGCAATTGAAGAGACTTCTTCAGAAATATTTCTCCTGATGAGGGAGTAACAGGTTTTAACTGGTAGCACAATAATTGCAACATACGGAGAAATAGCTATGGTGAGCATGACCGAACAGTCCTCAAAATCCACTACCAAAAAACTGACCAGGCGAGTCTATCTTTTTGAAGAGGGCTATGAAGCACTCGACGGCGACAGAGAAGCCATGAAAGAAGCATTTGGTGGCAAGGGTGCTGGTCTGGCTGAGATGACCAGATCTGGTGTCAATGTTCCTCCCGGTCTCACTATCCTCACTACTTGTTGCCGCGAGTACACCGCTAATGGTGGCAAGATGCTCGATGGTTTGATGGATGAAGTCAATCAGCAACTGGCACATGTAGAAGCTAAGCTGGACCGCAAGCTGGGCGACTTGCAAAAACCGCTTTTGTTATCGGTACGCTCCGGTGCTAAGTTTTCGATGCCAGGTATGATGGATACCATCCTCAATCTCGGTCTCAATGACAAAACCGTAGAGTCTCTCGCTAAGCTAACTGATAACCCCCGATTTGCCTGGGATAGTTACCGCCGTTTTATCCAGATGTATAGCAATGTGGTTCTGGAAATAAGCAAAGATCAATTCGAAGACATTCTCGAAGATATGAAGGATGAACTCAAAGTCCACACTGACTCTGACTTGACTGTTGAAAATCTGAAAAAACTTGTTGTCCTCTATAAAGCGTATGTCCTCAAAAAGTCAGGCAAGGACTTCCCTCAGGACACCAAAGTCCAGCTTAGTGGCGCAATTGAGGCGGTGTTTAGATCCTGGAACAATAACCGCGCTGTCTATTACCGCAATCTCAACAAAATTGATCACAATCTCGGTACAGCAGTTAATGTGCAATCCATGGTCTTTGGCAATTTTGATAATAACAGTGCCACTGGTGTTTGCTTTACTCGCAATCCCAGCACTGGCGAAAAATTGCTCTATGGCGAATACCTCACCAATGCTCAGGGTGAAGATGTAGTAGCCGGTGTGCGTACGCCTAAAAAAATCGTCGACATGGCTGCCGAAATGCCCAAAATGTACGAGGAGCTATTGGCTAATATCGGTCGTCTCGAGAAGTACTACCGCGATATGCAAGACATCGAATTTACAATCGAGCAAGGCAAGCTCTTTTTGCTCCAGACTCGCAATGGTAAGCGTACTGCTGCTGCTGCTATCAAAGTGGCAGTAGATATGGTCAAAGAAGAAATCATCTCCAAAGAAGAAGCTTTGATGAGAGTGGAGCCACTGCAACTTAATCAATTGCTTTTGCCATCATTTGTCGCCGATGACAAACAAAAAGCCAAAACGGCTGGCAGACTACTGGCCACTGGTCTCAATGCTTCACCGGGAGCCGCTATTGGCAAAATCGTTTTTAATCCAGATGAGGCTGAAAAACGAGCACTGTCTGGTGAAAAAATCATCCTGGTGCGTATCGAAACCTGCCCAGACGATATCCACGGTCTAGTACCTGCCCAAGGTGTAATAACCAGTCGTGGTGGCATGACCAGTCACGCTGCTGTCGTTGCTCGCGGTATGGGTAAGCCCTGTGTGGCAGGCTGCGAAGCCCTCAAAATCAATCTTGATCGAGAAGAAATGGTGGTGGGCACAAAGACATTTAAAAATGGAGACATCGTATCAATCGATGGCACCACTGGTGAAATCTTTGAGGGCTCTATTCTTACATCTGAGCCTGATTTTAGCGAAGACTTCCGTCATATTTTGCAATGGGCTGACTCTGTAAGACGTCTTGGTATCCGCACCAATGCTGATACTCCAGCTGATGCCAAATTGGCTCGCGAGTTTGGTGCTGAAGGCATCGGTCTTTGCCGCACTGAGCACATGTTTATGAGTCATGATCGCCTGCCCGTAGTGCAAAAGATGATCCTGTCGGTGACCGATAGTGAGCGTCAGGAAGCACTCGATAAGCTTTTGCCGATGCAACGTGATGACTTTTATGGCATCTTTAAGGCTATGGATGGACTGCCTGTCACAATCAGGCTATTGGATCCACCACTGCATGAGTTTTTGCCCAAAGAAGAAGAACTTATTGAAGCCGTTGCCACCATGCGTGCTAAGGGCGTGACTGGTCCAGAGCTGCGCACCAAAGAGACTTTGCTTGATAAAGTGCGTGAGCTAAAAGAATCCAACCCCATGATGGGGCTGAGAGGATGCAGACTGGGACTGGTCTTTCCTCAAATCAATAAGATGCAGGTAAGAGCCATATTTGAAGCAGCAATTGCTGTGCAAAAAGAAGGCATCAAAGTCTTGCCTGAAATCATGATCCCTCTGGTTGGTCATGTTAACGAACTCAAGTTTGCGCGTATCACCCTTGAGTCCGTGGCTAAAGAAGTGATGGCCGAAGCTAAAGTGGACATTGCTTATAAATTTGGCACCATGATAGAAATCCCCAGAGCTGCCCTCACTGCTGATGCCATTGCCGAATATGCCGAGTTTTTTAGCTTTGGTACCAATGACTTGACCCAGATGACTTTTGGTTATAGTCGAGATGATGCTGAAGGCAAGTTTTTGCAACGCTATCTTGATGGAGTGGACATAGACGGCGTTAAAAACAAAGTCTTGCAAAACAATCCTTTTGAAGTACTCGATACCGAAGGGGTTGGCAAACTGATGAAAATTGCTGTAGAGCTTGGCCTTAAAACTCGCCCTGACCTCAAATTGGGTATCTGTGGTGAGCATGGCGGTGAGCCCAGCTCTATTGCCTTTGCCCATCAAATCGGACTGGCCTATGTCAGCTGTTCGCCGTTTAGAGTGCCAGTTGCTCGCCTGGCAGCGGCTCAGGCCAATCTGACCGGGGTCGAGCGCGACAAATAAGCTGCTTACCTGACGGTTAGTCGTAAACTTTTGCAGCCACAAGGTCCCTCTCGGGAGCTTGTGGCTGTGAATTAATCAGCAAAATCTGCTTTACTGGTTAGGAATTTGGCTGCTTGGTAATAAGTAAGTAGTGTGTGTTTGGGATGGCGAAGGGCAGTCCCCGGTGTCAATAGACGAAAATGTAGATGCATTGCTCAGGCTCTTGCCCGAGATGGAAAAGTCACTGGGACCGGATCATCCGGACCTGGCTGATTATTTGATATCTCTGGGGCTTTTGCTTTATCACGACAGTCGCTTTGACGAGGCCGAGGATCTCTTTAAGCGCGCCCTCGATATGAGAGAGCGCCTTTTGGCTGTGGACCATCCGGATGTGGCCGCCGCCTTAAACCATCTTGGTCTGGTTTATCTGGCTCAGGGCCGCTATGCCGATGCTGAGCCTCTTTTTAAAAGGGCGCTTTTTGTTCAGGAAAAAACCCTCGGTCCTGAGCATCTATCCATTGCTTCTGCTCTCAATAATCTTGGTGATCTCTACGTCACTCTAAGTAGACACAGTGAAGCCGAAGAAGTAATCAGACGGGCCATAAAAATCAGAGAGCGCTATCTTGGATTTGAAGACAGTGGGCTTATCGATGTCTTAAACTCACTTGCTAATATCTATTATGAGCAGGGGCGCAATCCTGATGCTGAGCCACTATTTAGAAGGGTGCTTAAAATCGAAGAACGGCTCCATGGACATGACCATCCCAATGTTGCTAATGCTCTCAATAATCTTGCAGCACTCTTTACTGATAAAGAACAGTTTGAACAGGCCGAGCCTCTACACAGAAGGGCGCTCGGCATTAGAGAGCGGGTCTTGAGCCCGGACCATCCTAAAGTGGCTGAGAGTCTCAATAACCTGGGCTGGCTCTATCACCAAAATGGCAATCATGCCCGGGCCGAAAGTCTGTATAAACGTGCCATAGAAATTTGGGAGCGAGCCCTGGGACCAGATCACAGCTTTGTTGCTGCCTGTCTCGAAAATTATGCTGATCTGTTGCGCAAGACTAACCGTGGCAATGAAGCTGTCTCTCTTGATCAAAGAGTAAAAGAAATCCGCTCTAAGTTTATGGAGTAGCGCTTGGGCGTTTGCTCTGACTGGTGAGCGCTAACAATAATATGGCCAGTACTACTCCAGTGATTTGGGGGGTCGTATAAGTAGCCAAAAAAAGCGGGTGATTAGCGCCCTGGGCATCGGCAAAAATAGCATGGGCATTGATTTGCACGGCAAGTAGAGAGCTGAGTATAAAGAGCGCTATGCCAATTTTGCTTTTGAGTCCTTCGCTTTTAAGGGCGATAGCT
>Ga0209174_10001308_pt1 | contig 17744 bp, 13 predicted proteins | sample JI91814BDNA_FD_187505 | JGI IMG/M metagenome (GOLD analysis project Ga0209174, IMG submission 187505) | Wastewater effluent complex algal communities from Wisconsin, to seasonally profile nutrient transformation and Carbon sequestration -... | ecosystem: Engineered > WWTP > Effluent > Algae...
CGAGGATTTCTAAATCTTTATCGTGACGAACGATAGTGGATTTGCAATAATTACAAACAGCCATAAAGGCGAATCTAGATTTGAAGGGGACTTCGGCTCCGCATGATGGACAGGATGGTTTCATTGAATGTAATTTCTCTTTTAGAATAACTTTGTCAACTTAAAAAAAATTGGGCGTTCCCTGCCAATAATTTAGAATCATTTTAAAGCAATTAGAAGCAGGGCAGGTCGGGCTTTCACTATGATTTCGCGTTCGACTTGCGGTGAGCAGCAGCATCCGAGCTAGCGTGTCGAATCCGCCCTTTCGCTTGACGCTCACCTACGCCTTCGCATCCCTAACGCTAGAAGTTGCTGTAATTTTTCCTTGACTGTATCACACTAATGTGATACAATGCAACTATGATTAGTTTACGAATAAAGCCTGAACTAGAAAAGACTCTTTCTTATTTCGCCGAAACGAAAGGTAAAAGTAGAAGCGAGATTATAATCGAATCTATAAAAGAATACATCGAAAATCATTCTACAGAGAAAACAGCTTTTGAATTAGGTAAAGACCTATTCGGTAAATATTCCTCGGGCAAAACTGATCTTTCCAAGAACAGAAAAAAATACTTAAAAGAAAAAATCTCACAAAAACATGCCAAACTTCGCTCTCATTGATTCGGGTCCTATTGTCGCGTTATTTGATGCGGGGGATAATTTCCATAAACCAGTTAAAAAGTTTTTAGAGTCATATCATGGCTCTCTACTAACTACGTGGGCTGTTCTCACAGAAGTTCTATACCTGCTTTCCTTTTCTATTCATGCACAGCAAGATGTGTTAGAGTGGATACATCGTGGTAGCCTCAATCTAAAAGATATCTCGATTCACGATATTAAATATATCAAAGAAAGAATGTTAAAATATGGAAATGTTCCAATGGACTTAGCTGATGCAAGTCTTATGTGTATCTCCGAAAAAGAAAGAATCAAACATATCATCAGCATTGATTCTGATTTTTCGATATACCGAACGTTAAGCGGAAAGTATCTTACAAATTTATTGAAGATTAAAACTTAACTTATTTGTTCTAGTTCTCTTTCGATAAGTTTTCCTGGAAAGGGATCACTGGCAAGAATTTCTCTTTTTTTAAGATACATTACTTCTGTAACTTCTCCATTTGTCTCAACAAATTTTGCATTGGTGTAACTGATTCTTCCATCTTCAAATACATCCACATCTTCAATGATAACATGACTCTTAGCAGGTATATCCTTTAATCTAAATCTAGGAACAGCGGACTGTATGATAGTATCCCCATCCGAAAAAAAACTTCCCGTGCTATAACTAATTTCTTTAAATGCAGTATTGCTCTCATTCACAAAAGCAATCTTTCCTTTTAATTCTGCTATATAAATTTGCATATTATCTATTATCATATTCTTTCCTTTGTTGAATCATTGTATTTACTCTTTGGTTTTAGAAAAGAAAAAAATTGTTATCCTTTTCCATTTAAAAAAACCTTTGTGCCCTCATTGCCTTCGTTGTGAGCCTTGTGGTAAATCTTTTTTAACCACAAAGGACAGAAAGTTTTCACAAAGAGCACAAGGGGTTGTCAATGCTGTTAAGTTTGGAAAAAAAAGGTTAAGTCAAAGCAGTAAAGACGCAAAGATATTTTTTAACTATTAATTCTATTGAAAATTATAATAAAATCAAAAATAAATTTATATTTTCAACCCTTTGCGACTTAGCGGCTTTGCGTGAACCTTAGGTTTTTTCTACAAAGTTCTCTACTTGACAGCATTTGGGGTAAGTGGCTAATTCCTATTACCTTACTATAAATGAATGATACAAAGACAGTATAACGGTTATTAATAGACAGAGTAGAATCAAATCAACGAAGGTCTGTTAAAGTTTTGAAAATAAATAATTTAGCTCTTGTTCTATTTCGAGGAGTAGGTGATTTATTTTGGGTAAATCAAAGCCTGGAAGCTTTTCCATATTTAAGGCGATGGTACCGAGGTTTTCAAAGGTAAGGCTATAGGCTGAGCCTTTTATTTTATGGGCTATTCTTTTTATGGATTCGAAGTTTTGAGAATTAATTGCTCTTTTTAATTCATTTACGCTTTCGGGCAAATTCTTCTTAGCTAATAAAAGGATTTGATCTAATACTAGATTATTTTCTTCACCGAGTCTCGCTTTTAATTTTTCTAAATTAAAATGCTCTATTGAGTTTTGATTTTCTAAATTGGTTTCCATTTTTACTTCTTGCAATTGAATTTCAGGAAGCCATTTAGTAAGAATGACTTCAAAGTCTGCGGGTAATATTGGTTTGCTAATAAAGTCATTCATTCCACTACTTAAACATTCTTTTAAATCTTCCTTGCTAGTTCCTGCGCTAAGGGCAATGATCGGAGTTATTGGTTCTTCTTCTAACTTTCTAATTTCTTTTGCTGCTTCATATCCGTTCATTTCTGGCATCTGGATATCCATTAGAATCAGGTTCGGCTTTTCTGAAATAAATTTTTCTATCACTTGTTTGCCATTAACCGCTTCAATAATTCTCACAGAAGGTAAATATCTCTTTAGGAGAATCTTTGTTAAAAGAGTATTTACTTCATTGTCTTCTGCAATTAAAACTGTAAAATTTGAATTGTCGTAAAAATCGTTCTTATTAGTATCTTCTTCCTTGTTAGAAAATGGAATTGTGTTAGGATTTTCCTTTTCTTCGAAGTCTTTAATATTCAGTTTTGTTTTTAGTGTAAAATGAAAATTACTGCCTTTGCCATGTTCACTTTCTAGCTCTAATTTAGAATCCATAAGTGATAAAAGTTTATTTGAAATTGTAAGCCCGAGACCTGTCCCGCCATACTTTCGAGTGATAGTAGAATCTTCCTGTGCGAATGCTTCAAATATTTTTTCCAGGCTTTCCTTTGAAATTCCAATTCCTGTATCTATAACTGAAAAGCGAAGAGTAGAGATTTTACTTTCTGAATTTAATTCCAGGAATTCAAGATTCATCTCAATCTTACCTTTTTCGGTGAACTTAATTGCATTCCCTAAAAGGTTAATGAGTATTTGCCGTAAGCGTATTTCATCCCCCAATAAAAAAATATTTTTATTCTTTGGTATATTTGTTATTATCTCGATTGGTTTATTCTTGATTTGTATTTTTACAATGTCTAGAGACTGTGAAATCATCTCGGATAAATTAAACATTTCTAGATTTAGTTCTAATTTACCGGCTTCAATTTTTGAAAAATCCAGTATATCGTTGATTAAACCTAAGAGTAAAAAGGCTGATTTGTTTACTGTATTCAGATACAGCGCCTGGCTTTCGTCTAATTTTGATTTAATCAATAGCTCTGTAAATCCTATAATCCCATTTAGTGGAGTTCTAATCTCGTGACTCATATTTGCTAGAAACTCCGACTTAGAACGATTAGCTGCTATAGCTTGTTCTTTTGCCTTTTCCAATTCAATTTGCATTTTTTTAATTTCAGTAATATCAGAAACAATTCCATTCCAGAGTATAGATCCATCCGCTAATTTTTGAGGCATAGAACGACAAAAGACCCATTTCAATTCTCTATCCAAGGTATATTGACGAAATACATGTTCAAAAGCCGTTAAGTTTTTTGCTGACTCTAACTCTTTTTCTCTTACTTCTTCTTGGTCATCTGGATGAATCAGTCGATGTAGATTATTTGCATCTTTGATTATTTCTTCGGGTTTAATTCCAAATAGCCGCTCTATACCTGCACTCACATAAGGAAAATAAGCATTTCCATTGACAGGGTGGATTACTTGATAGGTTGCTCCATTGGGAATATTATCGCTAATCGTCTTTAGTAATTTTTTTTTCTTTTCTAAATCTAATTCGGTTAATTTTCTATCTGTAATATTAAAATGCGAAATTACTGCACCTTTGTGCGGAAAGCTAATAGGACGTGCGCACATTAAAAACCAGCGATACTTTTTAGGCGAGTGGCACGGATACTCAATAGTAAACTCAGGAATTTCTCCTTTTAATACCGCGACAATTCCTTTTGTTACTTCATCCGCTTCTTCTCCGTTTGGATAATGAGATGCATTTTCGCAAATATTTAAATAATTAGTTGCAATAAAATCTTTTTCACGACTCCCGTTTTCCTCGGCAAATTTTTGCCATGCTGCGTTAACCGCGACAATCATACCATTTGAATCAATAACTGCTATATGTTCTGAAAGAGAATCCAGGATACTGAGATGAAATGCATTTGTTTTTTCTAATTCTTCTTCTATTTGTTTTTGTTTGGAAATATCTTGGAAAGTTCCGTAGACTCTTGTGCATTTACCATTTTCTTTTTCTGCATGACCAATTGCATTTACCCATTTTTCATTTCCTCTTCCTGTAATAATTTGCAGATCTAAGTTAAAGGGGGTTCCATAGTCTATTAAATTTCTGACTGCTTGAATAACTTGATTACGATTTTCTCCTTCTTTGTAAAAGAGTAAGCTTTCTTCTAAGTCCGGCTGACGCTCGTAATCCACTTCATGAATTTCTCTTGTGACTCTTGACCAGTAACCTATATCATTTACTAAATCTATTTCCCATGTTCCAATCTGCGCTGCCCTGTTTGATATTTCTAATAATTCGGATGTGCGGCTAAGTTCGAATGTCCTCTTATATACTGCACTTTCTAGAATTTGGTTTTGATTTGAAATGAGTCCAATATTTTCTGCCTGTATTTTTTCTTGCAATGATCGCATACTATTAATTCTGTCAGCTAAGGCAAGAGAGAACATTAAAGTTTCAATTCCCACCCCGAAAAGAGTAGAACTGCGTGTAATGAAATTATATTCTATGAGTCCATTGACTGTCAAATAATAACACAGGATTCCAATTGTAACCCAAAACCACCCGATAAAATAGAAGCGAGCATTCTGATCTTTTTTTATTAACCAGATGTATAAACTGGTTGCGAGGAGCATTAGCATACACAAAACAGTGATTGGCTGACAGATTCGAACCAAGAAATTATGGGGGATAATTTCAAATAAATCAATCAATGGAAAAACTAACAAATAAAAAAGAATGGTAATCGAGAGGATATAGTATAAGGCTTTATAATTTTTTAATTTTAAAAAGTTAAGTGTAAAAATACCAATAAATATGAAGGGAGTATTTATCATTATAAAAGGATGTCTATGGATAGTATTTATGATTGTTTCTCCAAAAATGGAAAATATTTCTGGATGATTGTTTACAAAGAGAGTTGCAAATAACGAAGATATTCCATAACAAATATACCAAAAATAAAAAGTATCTCTCGTTGCTAAAAGTAAAAAGAAATTATAAATAAGCATGGCAACCATTAAGCCTACAAATCCTGCAATTAAATAATCTATTTCATTTTTAGATTTTAGAAGTGAGGCTAACGTTCCAATTTGTATTGGAATTTCTATAGGTCGTAAAGTTTGAAGTCGAATATATACTCTTTGCGTATTATCAGTATTACCCAGTGGTAGTAAAAATAAATTACTCGGAAATGGTTTATTTCTTTCCGGACGAAGCGATCCTGTTTCTGTGGTTAATGTATATTTACCGTTTGACTGGGCATAGAAATCAATATACCAGATAAATGTGCTTCCTAATTCAATCCAGATATCCTTTCCTGTATTGTTTTTAATATTTAATTGTATCCAAAAGGAACTATCGGTTGGTTTACGAATGAATACTTTTTCCTTATTTAACTGAAATTTATTTTGATTTTCCGATGTTAAAATATCATCAATCGTTAATTTGCCTGTTTTATCTTCTAAAAAAAAAGTTTTGGAACCAACTAAAAGTAAATCTGACTCATTTTGGAATAAGATTGATTGCTCGGATTGAAATTCTTCTTTTGCAAGAACAGGTGATAGAGTAAAAAACAGTAAGGCATTCAGCAACAGGAAGCCAAAATCAATAGAGAAAATATAAGAAAGGAATCGTAATTGCATAGGAGAATCTAGACCTGCCAACTATCGTTTCATCACAGGTCTAATTGTAAATCTGTATTTTACATAGATTTAGGTGGTAAGTAAATAGGTTTCCATTTTTCCTTTTCCTTTAATTTCCATTACACCTCTCGATTCAAATTGATATTTATCTTTCACCATTTTGTAAGTGCTTTCTGTTACATGAATTCTTCCGGGAACTCCATGTGATTCCATACGACTAGCAGTATTGACTGAATCGCCCCAGAGATCGTAGATAAATTTATGAGTTCCAATTACTCCTGCTACAACTTCACCTGTGTTAATTCCAATTCGAATTGCAAGAGTTGTTTGATAGGTTTTATTAAAATCCTCAATTGCGGATAACATCTGTTTTGCGACTTCTATCATGGTAGAAGCATGGTCGGATGTAATCTCCGGAAGACCGGCAACTACCATATAACAATCACCTATCGTTTTAATTTTTTCTACTTTTAAATCTACGGAAATTTTATCAAATCGGCTGAATAGATCATTTAACTTGGAAACTAATTCCCATGGATTTACAGTTTGAGATAGTTTTGTAAATCCAACAATATCTGCGAATAATATAGTCACCTGGGCAAAAGAATCAGCAATATTTGATTCTCCATTTTTCAAACGCTCTGCAATATTCTTAGGAAGGATATTTAAAAGTAGCCGCTCTGAAGTTTCCTTTTCTGCAAATAATTCCTTTGTTCTTATTTGAACAAGTGCTTCTAGTTTTATATTTTCCTGTTTGATTTGATAGACTCGAAGGGTATACACGGCATAAATTAAACCGAAAGCAAGAAGAGTAAGCGGAATCATGAACCGGTAATCCAAATAAAAAGGCGGAGATATTTTAATTTGAATTAAGTCTTCATTGTCACTTCCGATTCCATCGTTATTCTCTCCTTTTACTTTAAAGGTATGAGTTCCGTGTGCCAGGTTATAAAAGGTTTTACTTCCTATATTTTGTTTATATGGCTCATGCTCTTTTCCATTGTCTATGTGAAAGAACGTATACTGATTATTATCCGGTGCCATTAAACTTAAAGAGGCTGCATCTAATTGAATTGTATTTTGATCATGGCTCAGGTGAAGATTATCAAAAGAATAAAGTGGTTCGTCTTTATTAATTTTTACTTTTGTAAAAAATACTTTGGGGGGAATTTTATTTTTAATTTCATTATTATGTTTAACAATCGATAAGCCCTCACTGGTTCCAATATACGCAAACTCATCATCAGCCGCTATCGAATTAAAATTACAAAAGTCTCCTGAAAGCCCATCATTCTTGTCAAATACAATAACTTCTTTTGTTTTTTGTATGTAATTTACTAGACCTTTGCTAGTTCCAATCCAGAGATTTTCATCATTGTCTTTTGTTATACTTACTATTTGACCCTCGGGTAAACCTTCATCGCGGGTAATAACGATTAGATCACTCCCTTTTTTATCAATGATTAGCTTATCGTCTCCAATAATAAAATAATTCTCAGTGATTGGTAAAAAAGCCTGAATTTTATTAAGTTTAATTTCTTTTTCGACTTCTCCCTGTTTTATTTTTCTTGTGTATTGGTCTTTGTGGATAATCGTTGTAAACTGTAATTTTTTATTGGAAGGATCAAGCTTTAGAACTCTTGCAGAGCTTTGAAGATAAAGTATTTTTTCATCTAAGCTTTGCACAATCCTCCAAAAAACTTCCGGGTCTGGCTTTGGTTTAGATAAATCTGGAAGTATTTCTACCTCACCTTCTTCTTCTAAAGTAGTTAGGTTGATTCTCCTGATTTTTTTGTCTTTATCTAAGACATATAGAAAACCCATGAATTGGTCCATCGAATACACATTTACATCAAGAGGAATTTTTTTTAAGTCATCGTCTTTTAAATAGAAGAGTCCATTTTCGGAGCCAAACCAGATTCTGCCGCTTTTATCTTCTAGAATTACTCTTACTTTACTGACTGCATCTTTTCTTTTTTTTAATATTCCATTTTCTAATTCAGCGATATTACTTTGGGTCCCGAGAAGGAGTCTTCCTTTGGAGTCTTTAAATATATAGCGGATATTCGCATCGCGTATATTTTTGTCTTTGGTTTTTTTCCAAATATAACTCTGTATTTTTCGGGGATAATACTTGTTTAACCCGGAGCCGTAGGTGCCTACCCAGAGAACTCCTTCTTTGTCAATAAAGCAAGTGTTTACATTTTTAGTTGGATATCTTTTATAGCGATCATTTTCAGGAAAGTGAGAGGATTCAGTTTGTGATAAGTAAAATAATTTGTTGTTTGTCTTATGCGGGCAAATTAAAAATCTTCCCGAGCTAGAAATATTATCTATGGGAGAAAATTTACTTTCGTCTCCTTCCAAATCTTTTAGGGAATAACTAAATAAGCCGCTCTCTCTATAAGAAACAATAATTCTTTTCTCGGTTTCCGTTTTTTCCATTTCCTGGTCAATGGAAATCACTTCTTCTTTTTCACGAAAGATTTTTTGTTCTTTTAAATTTTTATCTAATTTATAAAGACCTTTTCGTTTTGTTCCAATCCAAACACTGTCATCACTAGCAATGTAAATGAGTTGAATATGAATCTTTTTTAAGACTTCTTTATATTCATTATTCTCAATTTTAAAAAGTCCTTCTGTTGTTCCGATTAGATAATCTCCAGACTTTGTCTTATTGATAGCACGAATATCTTTTCCAATGAATTTATCTAAGAAGGGTTTTTCTTTATTATCCGCTATCTCTTTTCCCTTTTTGATTATTGTTAAACCCAGTTCTGTTCCCACCCACAAGTCTTCGTTTGCCCTGTCTACAAAGACTGTTCGCACTGCATCAAAGCTTAAGCCACTTGACATTGTGTAATTTTTAAATTCTCTTCCGTCGTAGCGGCTTAGTCCGCCATAGGTTCCTATCCATAAAAATCCTTTTTCATCTTGCACTATGGAACTAACGATGTTATTGGCAAGTCCATCAGTCGAGGAAAAGTTTTTAGTGATATAGGCTTTGGGTGTAGAATTTCCAAGAATAGATAGGGAAAAAATTAAAAATAAGAACAAATGTTTCATGAATCCAATTCATTTGAATTAGATTTTTAGGATAGCAAAATTCAAAGTAATAAAACTCAATTCACTCTAAGTCGCTCATTGCTCTTGTATTAAGAAATACCTTCAAAGATTGCCACCGATTTACACTGATAAAAAACGATAAAAGATACGATATTTCCTATCCTAGAAATGGACGGCATAATTCGCAGTCTCTAGAAGTGAATTTCATTCCAGTCTATGTCTCCGACTTTGCTATAGAGAATTTCATTCTTTGCATTTATTATATAGGTTGTTGGAATGGCATAGATGTCATATTCCTCAAAGGAAAATGGGAGTGTGTAAAAAGTAAACGGATACTTATATTTATCCTTAAATGCATTCATTGAGTCAACTCCCTCTTCAGTAATCGCAATAAATTCAAAGTCAGAATAATTTGTTTCCATTGCTTGTTTCATTTTGGGAAATTCTCTTTTGCAATCAGGACACCAGCTTGCATAAAAGGAGATTACTCGTAATTTGCCACTAGTCGGAGTGAGCTTTACTGTTTCATTTTTATCATTTATAACTTCTAACGAAGGAAAAGAAATTCGCGGTGCAATTCTAAATTTTTTATAATTATACCCGATTCCAACAAGGCTTAATAAAACTATTGTGATTATAATATTTTTTTTCATAACAATGACTTAGACTTAGAAAATACTTAATTAGATATATTGTGATGTTTCCCAACTGTTATCAGCCAATGTCATTAATTTAAGGCAAGTTAAACGGTCACCTCGAACAGCGTTATTGTGAGAGGTCTATCTTGCTTAAAACTACCGTTCTATTGCAAAATAGATTTCTCCATCGACCCATTTGCATAGTCGCAAATCAATCCATCAAGCGATGTTCGAAATGACCGTATAATTCCTTCCTGTATTCAGTTGTGGTAGTCAATTTGTGCACTTTACTAAAATACGGTTATATAATGCTATTTTTCGAAGGTTATATAGTTGGTCTGGGGATGATTGTTTTTATCGGGCCTGTGTTTTTTTTGTTGTTGTCTATTAGTCTTCACCAGGGAACGAAAGCCGGTGTCGCTACTGCATTTGGAATTGTGATCAGTGATTTAATCTGTGTTTGCCTCTGCTACTTTGGAGTTACTAATTTTTTAAATGATACAAATGCAAAAATGGCAATTCTAGTCATCGGGGGGATTCTTTTGATTATCCTCGGACTAAAGTATTTATTTCACTCCGGAAAGTTTGAAGATAAAAGAGAAGTGCCAAAGGGCTATCATTATTTATCCTGTTTTACAAAAGGATTTTTAGTGAACTTTGTAAATCCATTTGTGTTTTTTGTCTGGATTGGAGTAGTGACCTTCCAGAGAAATATGGGAGATACCCTGTATAATTCACTCCTTTTTTTCTCCGGTGCATTAGCGGGCATTCTTAGCACTGACCTTCTTAAAGTTTTTACGGCGAGACAAATCAAAAGTATCCTGAGTGAAAATGTTTTACGAAATTTGTATAAAGCCTCTGGACTTATTTTAATTGGGTTTGGAATTAGAATGCTTTTATTGGTTTGACAATTGGATTTTTCAAAAAAAGGTATACCTTATGAAACTTAATTTTTTAATTCTTGCACTCGCTGCACTCGTTCCTATGTTTACAGGATTTACCTGGTATCATCCAAAAGTAATGGGAAATATTTGGATGAAAGCAAGTGACTTAACGGAAGAACAACTGAAAGGGGCTAATATGGTTTTAATCCTTCTCGTAGCCTATGTTTTTAGTTTTTTCATTGCGATGGCACTCAATGGAATGGTGATTCATCAGGGACATCTTTATTCAATTCTATTAAATGAACCCGGATTTAAAGATCCCAATTCAGAGATTAGCAAATATATTGCTGAATTTATGGTTAAGTATGGAACAAATTTTAGAACCTTCAAGCACGGAGCTTTTCATGGAGCTTTGATTGGATTATTCTTTGCTATGCCAATTGTTGGAACAGGCGCATTGTTTGAAAGAAAGGGATTTAAATATATCGCAGTTCATGCCGGATACTGGATAATCACTCTTTGCCTCATGGGTGGAGTTATTTGTCAATTTGCTTAAATGGTTTTCTTAATTCATATTGACTTGGCTTAATCGTAGAGACTATCGCTTTTAAGATTCGATTGGCGATAGGATTTTTATGCCTAACAAAAAGCTTCATGGGAACAGGAATGGCACCTACGGAGCTTTTTATTTCTTCTGCCGTTCTTCCAAATCTAAGTTCACTACATCTTTTTTCGATGGCAAGTTCTACATAGTCATAAAGCATTCTCTGGTAGATCGCATACTCTTGATTAAACTCATAGTTGATTCCAACATAATTTGCATCTAATATGGAATTAAATAAAAACGAAGAGCTAAATCCCACCATGGTATTTCCAAGAAAATAACCCTTTATAATAAAATCTTCTTCGAGGTTTCTTTTGAGATTTACAAAGGATTCAGCGTGTAAGGCTCCAAACTGAAATTGGGATTTATTTAAAACCTGCAGATAAAGGCTCTCTATTTTATTTTTATGAAATTCTATTTCTTCTAGGGATAGATTTTGGATTGTAATGTCTTCTGATTTACGCAGTGCCGTCTTTGCCTTTGTTCTAAATTTTGTGACCATTGCATTTAAATAATCATTTAGACTTTTCCAGTTAGAAGGAATTTTCATTATCATGTTTACATCAATTTCGAATTCACTGAATCCATTTTCTATAAGAGAATTTCCACTTGGAAAATTATGTGGTATTAATTCTTTAAATAGTATGACAGGAGTGGATGCAATTTTTTTTTCCTGTCTTTGTAAACCTAGAAGTGCTTTCGCCAAATCCCTGTAAGCCTCTTCAGGAGAAATACAGTCTGTGTGTATAAATCCATTTTCCCCGCTGGCAAAAGGAGTTCCACAGGTCATAAGACGAATTCCTTTTGTGGTTAGAAGTTTTCTTTTAATTGCATTTCGAATGCGGCATACTTCTTGTTTGTCGCTTAAGCCCCTGTCGATAAAATTCAGACATTGAATAATTGCAACAGCATAGGGAGTAGAGTTATGATTGTAAAAAAGTAAATAACGAAATCCCAATTCACTACCCAGGGACTTTTCCATTGCAGCTAGATAAGGTATTGTAGCATAAATATTTTTATTTTGAACAACTGCATTCCAATCTAAAACAGGGATTTCATCTGCGGAATTGTAAATCTTTGTTCTGTGTTTGGATTCAATATTTTTTGTAAATACAGGTATTATCATTTCTTACTTTTAGGAAGATTCTAATTTCTAGACTTAGAGCGTATCTGAGAAGATGCTATTCTATTAATAAAGGTCAAGCTCCAAGAGCCTCTCAAGATACTTTTCAGACAGGCTCTTATATTAACAAGTTAAATTCATTTTGAATAGGTTTGCCTTTTGATTTAATTTATTAAATATAAGATTTATTTCCATTATGCGTTTGTCAAGAATCTCGAGTTTTTTGTTCGACTTGACAGAATTTCTAATTCATTTAGAATCTATCAATGGGTTTCTTTGATAGAAGAATTGTTAAAAAGAAGTCTGATAAGATATGAGAGTAACTCTTTATTTACTAGTATTTTTACTCTTTAGCGCCTGCCTAAAAAGTAGTGCTAAGTTAAAATCTATTTTTTCTCTTCCGCAAACAAATATAATTCGCTCCAATGCAAAAGCATTAAATAGCTTCCAATTTTTACAAATCTCTCCACCTGTGACTGCTACTATTTCAGGTGCAGCTATAACAGCCATTTTACCGTCCAGTGTGTCAGTCAAAAATCTAGTTGCAACTTTAGATACAACGGCTAATTCTATTTATGCGAATGGAGTCTTGCAACAGAATGGAATAACAGCAAATGATTTTACAAATCCAGTTTCTTATTCGCTAGTAGCCGAAGATGGTTCTAAATCTGATTATACGGTGACTGTGAATAATACTGGTTATTTCATACTTGGAAGCGCTGGACTTGTCAATGTAACAGGACTTAGTGCAACAGATACTCCGCTAGAAATGTATTACGATACGAGTGGAAGTTCCTTTAAGTCCTTTGATAGCAATACAAAGATAGGTGCAATTTTACCGAATAATACAAATTTTGCGCTAAGTTTTAAATCTCAACCTACAGGTAAGGTTTGCGCTTTATATGGAGGAACTCTTTCTGGAACTTTGACAGCAGATGTGAGTTTTACAATCAATTGTGTAACAGGGTATCTTGTAGGCGGCAAAGTGCTTTCTACTCTTTCTACATTTACAATAGCGGCTAACGCTGCTTCGGTTACGACTATTGCCGGGTCGTTACCTCCGGCTTCAGTACCGTCTTATGCGGATGGGATTGGAGGGGCTGCAAGGTTTAATTTTACTCTTGGAGTGACTTCAAATGGGAAGGATTTATTTATTGCGGATACTGGAAATCATTGCATTAGAAAATATGAAATAGCAACTGGAAATGTAACAACAGTCGCAGGCCTCTGTGGAACAACTGGAACGTCAGACGGTATAGGAACTGCAGCTAATTTTAATTCTCCAATTCAAATTTCAACGGATGGGACAAGTCTTTTTGTTTGCGATAGAGGCAATAATACAATACGCAAAGTCGATATTAGTTCTACGGAGGTGACTACTTTAATTGGACTGGGAGGATTTGCCGGCGACGCGGTTGGAATTGGAAGTGTTGCAAGGATTAATTTTCCGAATGGAATTACAACAGATGGAAATTATCTTTATGTGAGCGATAGAGGAAATAATAAGATCAAAAGATATTTAATTTCTTCAGGTGTTGTAACGACAATTGCAGGAGACGGGACTGGCGCAGCAGTCGATAGCGCAAACGGGCTAACGGCAAGTTTGAATGCTCCCTGTGACTCCGTTTCCGTCGGAAATTTTTTATATGTAGTAGAATGCAATAGCAATACACTCCGCAAAATAAATATGAGTGCCCCATTTGCAGTAACGACGATAGCAGGAAGTGGAGCAGCATCTTCCACAGATGGAACAGGACTTGCGGCAGAATTCAATAATCCGCACGGAATCGAAACAGATGGATCAAATTTATTTATCACAGAATACCTGGGACAAAGAATTCGTAGAGTAGGTATTTCTAGTTTGACTGTTGTCACTATTGCCGGGGCTAATGGCTACCAGGATGGAACAGGAGCCTCAGCTCTTCTCGGAAATCTAGGCGGCATCACCACTGACGGTAATCGTTTGTATTTTGTGGATTCTAGTAATAATGCGCTTAGAAGAATTGATAACGCTGCGGATTAGAGTGAGAAAAAATATTTCCTTTTCGCAATCCGAAATCTACGTAGTAAATTATTCTTCTAAGGATTTGGAAAATGAAGTAATTGCTTTAAGGAAAGAATTGGAATTCCTGTAGTGTCTTAACTAAATTACTTTGAAACCTTCTTTTGAAGAGCTTTGATTTGTGAAATGGAAAGGCTTGTTATTTCAGAAATAAAATCAAGGGGTTGGTTTTTAGAAAGCATTACAAGGGCAATATCTTCCCTGTGTTTCTCGATTCCTTTCTCAATTCCCTTTTCGTACATTGCTTGGTTTTTTTGTTTGTATTTGCGTTCGGCATTTAGTTTGGCAGCGTGAAGTTTACGGCTTTCTTTATCTAATGAGATAAATTTTATTTCTTTGACTGCTTTATTTAGCCCGTTACTTTTTTTCATTATTGTTTTCATTTCTGCCTCCTCTAATTTTGATGTATCTCTGATTAGACAAATCCAGTATTCCAAAATACTTGTTAAATCTTTAAACTCTGACTTAAGTTTAGGTAATTCAATTATTATGATCTCCAAATCTTCGGTCAAGCAGATTTCAGAATGATTATTTTCTAAAATTCGAAAATTGTAAATGTATTCTGAATGTTTTTTGATAAGAGAAAAATTGAGAAAGTTAATCGAGTAGACTTTGGGAAGCTCTTTGTAACCCTTCCCTTTGTTTAAGCTCATAGAATAAAGTTTTGACCAATTGAATAAAATTCGTTTAGAAAATCCTTCTTGAGAATTCGTTTGCATTTCGATTAGAAAAATACTGCCAGATAAGTCCTCTGCATGAATGTCAAGAATAGTATCTTTCACTTTTTTCTTGCTACCTAGAATTTCTGGATTCAAAATTCTAATTTTTGTGATTTTCTTTCTTCCTTGGAATTGGGGAAAGGAATTTAGTAAATCTAGAAGAATTTCTTTATCTTTCGTAAAAACTTTCTTGAAGATATAATTGTCATACAGTGGAAGCAGATAATTCATTAGTCAAATATTTACTACTCAAATGAAAAGTAAATTATTTTTTGAACAAATCTTCTGATTCAAACTCCCTTTTTGGAAATCTAAAAGTCAACGCTACTTTTAAAAATCTAGCCTTACTTTTCTAGAATTTAAGGCTAATAACAAAAAACTTCACTGAAGATTTTGAAAAGGTCAGTGATGTTTCTTAAATGTTTAGTGAGGTTTTGGAAAGGTAAATAAGAGTTTTAAAGATTACTGGACATTTCTAACTAGGAAGAAAGACAGATTACTTCCCGCTGGATTAGTAATACCTCCAATACTGCCGTTCGTTGATGCTGTTGAATACAAAGTTCCTGATGAGTCAAAAGCAATTGAAGCCGAACCACATCCACTACCGCATGGAATTGTATCATTTTGAATGCCTTGCATTTTTAGCCATATTTGATTTCCATTTGGATCATATTTAGCAACGAACATATCTTTTTGACCAATTATAACATTTCCTTGTAAATTTCCACCAGTCATACCAGCAATAAAAATATTCCCATTCGAATATCCAATTGCATTGGCACCTGTGTGTTTTGAAGGAACGCCGAGTACCCTAGTCCAAAGCTTCATTCCGCCTAAAGTAAACTTTGTTAAAAAGGCATCAGAAAGTCCCGTCCTGCTTATTCCATCTAAAGAGGAACCGGTGAAATAGCCGGACATGTAAGCACCTGTATTATCAACGTGCAGACTAAAAGCGAATGCATGATCTCCAATGGCAGGCACTGCAGTACATCCTTGATAAACCAAACTAGAATCAAGTCTTATTAACGCAGGGTTATAACTAGTTGTATTGGTTCCACAGTAAGAGGTTGATCTTGTGCTTGCAGTGATGTAGACATTTCCAGAGCTATCTATGACCATTCCACCATATGATTGGATTCCCCTATAGGTACCGGTTGCACTAGATAGCATAATAGAGGAAACATAAGCACCTGTTGAACCGTTATATTTTACAACACTCAAACCGCTATCCAACCAACTATTATTAGTTTGGTGTAGAGAACTTGAATTAACTAATGTACTTAAATACACATTTCCAGAGCTATCAAGAGCAATACCGTAGCCTTCATGCCTAATTGTAGGTGCACTTGAGTTTATCCAAAGCTGATTTCCATTTGGATCAAACTTCGCAATAAATCCTGCTGTAACTGCTGTAATATTTACGCTGCCAAGCATTCCCGTTGTCGCAATTCCAGAAATATAGATATTACCAATTGTATCCCTAGTAATTCCCTTGCGGGCTAGTCCAAACTGATCCACTTGACCCAGGAACTCCAAACGCTTTAGTCCAGATTCGATTTCCATTCAAATCATATTTACTTAAAAAAGCAGAGAGGCTACCGCCTGTATTGGGAACGGATACTCCATCCAAATTTACTCCTGTTTGCCCAGCAAGATATAGAACATTTGATGTAGCGTCTATAATCATCGTATTACTCCCGCCCATTGTATCTCCGCCACTCACCCCATTAAGTATTTGCCATACAGGATCCCCACTTGCTAAGACTTGCAGTTGAATCGTAAATTCCTTACTTGCACTTCCATTCTTTGCAATAATGGTAAATGTGGTTAAAGCAAGAGGTGTTGTTGGAGTTCCTGTAATAGAGCCAGTCTTTGAATCGAAAGTTAACTCAGGCACTAATGATTTTAAGTCAGGCGTAATACTCCATGACTCAACAGTTCCTGTATACGTTGGTGTATAATTTACAGGATTTCCTGGAATCATTTTGAAAGTCCCTGAACCACCGTAGGTGATAGTAGCAGGCACTGTTGAAGTGCTTGTCGACGATGACGCTGTGTTCGTTGAAGTCAATGCCCTTCCAATAATCAAATTACTAGTAGGCGATTTGCTACTTACGTCAAAGGGAGAGCGTTTTGCTTTTAGGCAAGAAATAGCAAAAGCAAATAGTATTATGGGCAATAAAATTCTTTTGCGACTCATAGTCATTATAACAGTTAAGACCTTTTTATTTTGCAATTAGTTTTTCGAATCAATCAAAGGTTAAAAAAAAATTATTTCCTGAGTAGTAATTTTTACTCTGTATATGTCCGGAAATTCTTTAGTTAATAAGGGGCTAATTGGCGTTCGCTGATAGAAGCTTCCATCGCTTTAAAAAAACACAGTGGTTGTAATGAAAAGAAGAAGTAGGGTTGGTCATTGACTTACGAATAAAGTTCACAGGCACCTCGAACATCATTCACCTTGCCTTTGATCGCGTCCTAAGCCTTCGCATGTGAGAGGTCTATCTGGCAAACATAGTAAAAGATTAATCAATACAATCTTTGTAAAATAGACCTCTCACGATAATGCTGTTCGAGGTGACAGGGGTAAAATCTTCATATATTTCGAAATCGAATTCCCGCTTTTTGTAGTCTCGGAATTAATTTATCACCCATGGCAATTGCGGGAGTGATTACTCCGTATTTT
>Ga0209174_10001309_pt1 | contig 17723 bp, 18 predicted proteins | sample JI91814BDNA_FD_187505 | JGI IMG/M metagenome (GOLD analysis project Ga0209174, IMG submission 187505) | Wastewater effluent complex algal communities from Wisconsin, to seasonally profile nutrient transformation and Carbon sequestration -... | ecosystem: Engineered > WWTP > Effluent > Algae...
ATTAGTAAAGTGACCCTGCAAAACTTTACAAGACTTGATGCATTATCGGATGATTCTAAATTCCTCGAAACAGTTTCTGAGGATTTAAAGAAACAAGTAAGCTTCTTTAAGCTGTAAGATTGTGCAGCAATGTACATTTAGAATGAAATTGCTGCGACAATTGAGAGAAGATTTTTAATCTTCAAATGTAAATTTTTCACCGGCTTTTAATTTGATACCTGATTTTTCCAAGAAGAATTTTTGCACATCAGGGAACTCCATAAAATGATAATTGTAAATGCCTCCGTAACTAACGTATAATTCTTCTCCTTTTTTTATATCGCGTGTGGCATAGAGACGAATGTATGGGTCTTCACAATGTTTAAGAAAATGAACATTTTGAATTTTAGTTGGTTTGCCGTTTATTTTAGATGGGGCAAAATTAACTTTAGACCCGTAGTGCTCTCTGTTTCCGTCGATGTAAGGAAAGTTTGGTTCGTTTGCGCATTCAGGCATTGTGAACATATACCAATGCTCACTTTTTTCATGAAGAGCATTGTATTCTTTACGAGTAATTTTTTTGCCTTCGTAATGAGTTACCATTGTGTCTTTGGGTATATCTTTAGCGGCAAACAGTCCCATGCCGGCACCAGGGATATGAGAGGGTTTGATAACGACGTATTCGTTATCTTCGATGCTTTTGATACTAGTTGTAGTGCAAGCATTGATGACAAGTAGTAGAGTGAGAAAGAGTTTCATTGAAATTTCCTTAAAGTTTTAATTGAGTTAGTTTGCATTCTCGCTTGGTCGATTGTCATAGTCTTCATCTAAGAGATGAGAAGAAATTAAAAAGTCAGCAGTCGAGCGATTGCAAGCCATTGGAATATTATACAAAACGGCAATTCTAAGTAGCGCTTTTACATCAGGATCATGTGGTTGAGCAGACAAAGGATCCCAGAAAAAAATCATGATATCAATTCCACCATCAACAATCTTGGCTCCTATCTGTTGATCACCACCAAGAGGTCCTGAAATAAAACGATGAACTGGAAGACCTGCACTCTCAGCAATAATTTTACCTGTAGTGCCTGTAGCGGATAAGAAGTGTTTGGCGAGAGTGCCTTTGTTGAATGTAACCCAATCTAGAAGGTCTTTCTTTTTGTTATCGTGAGCAACGAGAACTATACGTTTTGTTTTTTCCATAGAATCAGACTTGGCTGATTCTATGGATTGTCAACTGTTTTGCCTTGAGGTTAGGCTAAATTTCTATGCGGTAAGTATTCTTGTTTAGAAGTTTGTTTCCTTTTACTTCTGTGGTGTTTAAAAGCTTTCCATTGATATTGTAATTGTAAACAGCACGAAGCATTTCTCCGTTATTCAAAGGTTCAAAAATAAATGCTTAAAGGTGTAATTTGGCTCTGAAAATCTGCACACAAAATTAAGTTCCTGCGCTAATGCTTTTATGAGAACAAAAACTTTTTTGCCAAAGGAACGCGTCAATGACTGGAAAGAGTATCCTGAAAAGTCAACTCGGTCTACTCTATTGATCCCAGACCGGTATATGAGACTCTTCCATAAAAGGTTAAAGGCTAATAAGCATAATCCTACGGAATACCTTTCTTACTTGCTTGAGAGTTATCGGTTGTTAATACGAAACGGAGAAATTCCAGTTTATGGAAAATTGGAGACTGGTTACCAGGAAGAAGGATTGAAACTACAAAGGGTTGATTTTATTCCCAGAGGAGAAGATTGGGCGGAAATGAAGTGTCTCAAGGCTTTCTTGAATCGAAGCATGACTTGGATTTTTGTCTACCTTTTAGTTTTAGATTCTTTAGAAATTAAGAAGAATTTACCGGAAAAGTTCGTTGACTTCGTAGTTCCGAAGAACGCGTATTTGCGGTTAATGGCCATTATCCTTTTATCCAGAAAAAGGAAATTATATAGAAGAATCTTGCGACACACGCGAGATCGGACTAGATAAAAAACTTTTGTTAAAAGAATATTTCCCGACCAAAAGAGTTTTAATTCTATGAATTAACTATTACCTATTTACAGAACATGACCGATGATAATTGATAAATAAAAAGGAGAATTATATGAAATTTTCTGTTTTTATAGCTACGAGCTTAGACGGATATATCGCACGAAAGAATGGCGACATTGATTGGTTGATGGAAGCGGGTAATCCTGATGATCCGGAAGATTATGGTTATGCAAAATTTATTTCAACAATAGACTGCATTGTAATGGGTCGAAATACCTATGAAAAAGTCCTTTCTTTTCCAGAATGGCCTTACGAAAAGCAAGTTATCGTTCTCTCTAAAACACTGAAAGATATTCCTGAAACGATTCAGAGTAGAGTTGAGCTTTTTAATGCTAGCATAGATGAACTGATCACGAGGCTAACTAAGAGTAATCACTCTCGTATTTATGTTGACGGAGGAAATACAATTCAATCTTTTCTAGAAAAAGGCTATATTACTGATTTAACTTTGACGCGAATTCCGATTTTATTAGGAGACGGATTATCGCTATTTGGCGCTTTAACGAAGGACATTAGACTACGCCATGTAGTTACAAATTCTTTTCCTTCTGGCTTTGTTCAATCTACCTATGAAATTTAGCTTTTATCTGTGAATATGTCCATTTTTAAAAAGAAAATAGTTTTCATTTTACAGTGGAATAATTCTATTGAGATTTGGGTATACTAACTTGAATGTTCAAAGCTGGGGAATTTTTAAATTTGTAGAGAGTATTTTTTTACTCGGAATTTTAATTAACTTATTTTCTTACATTGTAAGATTTATTATCATTTACCGTAACGATCATACGAAAATATTCTTTCGCACTTTAAAGGAAGGTTTTTCAAGGAAGATACTTGTGCGTAATAGTTTGAATTTATCCCTGCTTATAACCTCTTTCTCTGTATTCTGGTATATGTTGAAAATAAGTGAAGGATTGAAAATCCTTTCCATTCATGAGGCTTATAAGCATAATCCGCTTATTACGATTTATATTTTATTTGCATCAATTTTGCTTTTCATCTATAGTCTTGTATTATCTATTCGAAATGTTTTAAAAATAAAAGAGTTAACGCCGGCACTTGGATATTTATCCTTTTGGAATTCAGCGGATAATCTATTTAATGCGCTTGGAGGCGGAGTTGTATTTAAGCCCTTCACTGATATGAGCACTTCCTTTCGTAAATATTTAATTCAAACAAAACTTTCTGAGGTTCTTGTAAGTGCTCTTGTGCTTGTGATTTTAGAATATGCCTATAAAATCTTAGTCGTTTTAGCATTGCTTTATTTGATTCAAGGTAAGATTCTATAGTATTGGATTTGTATAATGATTATAGTTTTTTCATCTCTGTCACAAAAGACTTATACATTTCTTTTTCCTTTAAATCCCAATCGATTAGACCAAATGCCGTCTCTGGATTCCAACGGGAATATTCAGGACCTTTAAAATCTGTCAGGACCCAGAAATAACAGTCGATTCTTTTGCTGATAGAATGCAGATAAATTTCTTTATAAAGAGCGCCAATTTCTGTTTGAGTAATTTTTAGCCACAAGGGGCAAACACCGATTTCACTTATAATAAAAGGTTTCCGAATTGCCCTGTATTTATGCATAAAGGAATCTATGACGCCTGCAATCGTCGGAAAATAGACATTAGCCGGTTTCTTCGCAAAATAGCAAATTGGATCGTAAGGATGAAAGTTGTAAATATCAATGTATTGATCAATTCCTGCATCTATGCAATCTTGAATGTAATTGATTCTCTGGAAAGGGGCTATTACGCGTAAGTCGTCACCCATAAGTCCGGCAAAAACAGTTTTATTCTTCGAATTTATTTTTTTTATAATAGGGGCAGCCGCAGCGGCTAATTGCACGTATTCAATTGGTTCAGGATTTCTTATCCAAAAGCGAAGAGTGTTTGGTTCGTTCCAAATTTCCCAAGTAGTAATGTGTTTTTTATAACGCTCTGCATTTTTCTCGCAGAAAGCTTTGTAATCATCAAGTGTATCAATCGGAGATTTAAAGCGAAGAGACGGAATCATGCAATTGATAAAATTTCCAGGGACGAGACCTGTTAGAAGACCAAGAATTTTAATATCAGCTTTACGAAGTTCCTCTACAAAAAAGTCCATTACAGTATCGGGAATGATTTCATAATAATTGAATTCCAACCTAACCCATTCTACTCTAAGCTCTTGCAGATAATGGATATATGTCCGTAGAGAATTTTCATCTTGATGTTTTAAAACAACATTAATACCTAGCCCGGGAAATTTTTTTATTCCTATCGGTTGTTCGATTGGAGATGAAATTGTTTTCTTTGTAGTTCTGCTTTTAGTGGAGATGGAAATCGTTTTGGTTTTCGAGATAATTCGCGATTTAGTTAAAGGTTTTTTCTTTGCTTTTTTTGAACTAGGCTTCATAACGATAAGTTTTTTATTGGCTAGTTTAAATTCTATAATTTTTTTTAAAAAACAAAAAGACTTGTCTATACATTATTTTTAGAATTCATATGCCTTATGATTATTGGCTTTGATCTAGGTGCGACAAATAGTTTAGCTTTCGTGTTTTTATGAGGTATTGGTAGGTTTCGCAGCTTGAGATATACTTTCTACTCATACTTAAAGAACCTCCTTGATATTTAGCGTTATAGGGGACGGACAAATTTTATGTGGCAGAAAATGGCAATGAAATGATGGGTTGTCATCTCTCATGTTATTTATAGTCAGCGTATGTATTGGAAATTCATCAAAGTTACAAGTTACTCTTTCGAATGTTATCTTCCCTGAGGCTATTTACGATGACTGTATCTCTCCATTTCACAATAGACTAACGTGAAAGACAAATTTTAAAAATCATTCCGCTTTGTAGGCAATCTCTGCACCTTTAGCGGTTAATACGAGTTCGTCTCCGACTTGTTGCATTAGCCCGTAGCCCATGAGAGCATGCCAGGCATTTCGAATTTCGACTACATCGAGTCCCCAGCTTTTAATTGCATCCATAACAATTCGTTTGTGTAGTTTGCCACCGGCTTGAATATTGTTTTCTTTGAAAATATTTAAAATTCTTTCTGCTGTATTCATAGAATTAGAAGTATTTTTTTAATCGATTTCTGTCATTCTTTAATTTTGGTGAAGAAAATTGAAATCAGGAAAACGCCAAAGCCAACCATATTGAATAAATCCCGATAGCAGGGCAGAGTCTTTGCGGAAAATACTCGTTATCCAAGCTTTAGTAATACTTTGCAATGAGGTAACCAGAAGTTACCGCTACTAAGCAAAGACTTAAATTTAAAAATACATTTAGAATTGCGGAAATGAATTTTGCCTGTAAAAACAAAGTCATAGTTTCAAGACTAAAGGAGGAAAACGTAGTGAAGCCGCCTAGAAAGCCTATAAAAATTAATTGCCGAAAGATTGGAATTGAATCGAGACGATGTTCATTAATAGAAAATAAAATTCCAATGATGCAAGATCCTATAACATTTACGGCTAGAGTTCCATGAGGAAAATGAATTCCGAAAACTTGATTCACAAGGTTCGATAAGAAAAAACGAGTGACACTTCCTAGTCCACCCCCCAAAAATACAAATAGATATTGCATGAATTTGATTCTGTTAGCCGAATACAATATTAGGCAATGTTTTTTTAAAAAGATTGAAGCAAAGAGAGGAATAATAGCATTGAAGAAAATCAAAGTTGAAGGAGAAGTGAAAACCTTTGTCGTAAAGATGCAAAGGGGTTTGTCTAAAGGTAAGCTTGCAGGTATTGTTTTCTTTGAAGAGGAGATTGATGCGCTAGTTGTAAGATTTGAAAAGTTTGGAACGAGTAAGATTTATTATAAGGTAACAAAAACGGAAACAGGATTTGTTGCAAATTTCTTGAAGGAAAATATTGCATTTACCCACGGAATTTTTCGCATTGATGTTGAAAAACAATTAGTAGAAATGATGCGTCGCTTCGGCGCTGAGGTTGAGTGAAATAAAAATTGCAGGAACAGTTAAAATTTGAAAGTTTCTTAGATGAATTAGAAAAAGTAATTTTAAAATCGCCTACTTCAATGGCGATATCTTCTGAATCGGAAAGAATCAGTTATGCTGAGCTAAGCCAGAGAGTAATCAGTATTAGCTGTTACTTAAAAGATTCCGGTATTAAGACAGGAGATTTAGTAATCCTCTGGATGGATAAATCCCCTGAATATATTGAATGCCTTTTAGCCATATGGACAGTGGGAGCTACTTTTCTTCCATTGGACAGAAAGACTCCAATTGCGAGAGTGGAATGGATTTGTAAGGATGCAAATCCAAAGTTGATTGTTGTGGATAGTGATAATTATGCATATAATCTTACTAGTTTAAACGTAATGGTAACAACGACCAATTTCTTGACCGAGCAAACAAGTTCGAGTTCATGGAATGATTTCAGTTCGATGCAAAAAAATTACAAAGTTCAAAGCGATGACGTTGCGTATATTATATACACTTCTGGCTCGACTGGAAATCCAAAAGGAGTAGTCGTAATACACGAAGGTATTGTTAATTTCTTAAAAGAGCAAATCAAAGTATTCCAGGTAAAATCTAAGAGTAAAATTTTACAATATTTATCAATTGGATTTGATGCATCGATTTCAGAGATAGGTATATCTCTATTATCCGGCGCGGAAATTAGAATTGAATCGGATGTTAAAATCAAAGATACGGTTGGACTAATTAATACTTTAGAAAAAGAACGGATAACACATATATGTCTTCCTCCTTCTCTATTGCCGGTGCTAGACATACATAAAATTCCGAGTAGCTTAGAAACAATTATTATCGGTGGTGAAGTATGTCCAGTAGAGACTGTCAGAGAATGGGCAGGTAAAGTTAGACTTGTCAATGTTTACGGTCCGACGGAGGCAACCGTTTGCTCTAGCCTTATTGTCTGCGGGGATAATTGGAGTAAACCTCTGATTGGTTATCCTATACCGAATCGGGAATTATATATTTTAGATGAAGATTTAAAAGAAGCAAAGCAAGGAGAGTTGTATCTAAGTGGGGTAGGTCTTGCAAAAGAGTATTTGAATCAGGAAAAGTTGACAGAGGAGAAGTTTGTAATTTTAAATGGAAAACGACTTTATAAAACAGGGGATAGGGTAGTTTCTCACGGCAGGAATGAAATTGAATTTATAGGAAGGATGGATCGACAGTTTAAGCTGAGAGGGAACTTGATTGAACCGTGTGAGGTAGAACGATTATTAGCCGCATATCCGCGGATAAGCTTTGCTTATGTGATGAAACAGAAGTTGAAACGAGATATACTGGCTGCGTATATTGTATTAAAAAATGAAACACTCAATCAGAGAAAAGAAATATCCTCAATTAAGAGTTATTTAAAAAAAGAGCTACCCTATTGGATGGTGCCTGAGCGCTTTGTTATACTGAACGAAATCCCACTCAATACGAATGAAAAATTGGATTTAAAAAGCTTTCCTCCTTTAGATATTTCACGTCCTTCCTATTTGCCTGAAATTAAAAAACCGAATACAGAGAAGGAACGCCTACTATGTATTATCTTCGAAAAATTGCTTTGCGTTGAGCCAATTGGTCTTGAGGATGACTTTTTTTTGTTAGGTGGAGATTCTATCTCGATGCTTTCGCTTTATGCTGAATGTAGTATAATGGGAATTACCCTCTCAGGAGAAAAATTTATCCAAAAACCAACTGTGGCTGGAATTCTTGAAATGAACAAGAAAGAAAAATTGGAAACAACGAGTGTGACGTTTTTGGAAAAAGAAGCAAGGTTGGAGGAAGAGATAAAAAAATTGATTCGGAATTCGAATAAAAAACAAAACAAATGTTCTAAAATTTTACTTACTGGTTCGACTGGTTTTTTAGGATCAAGAATTTTGTTTGAATTGAGTCGGGATGTTGATAATAAAATATATTGTATTGTAAGAAATATTTCAGGTTTAAATCCTAGGAAGAAAATTGAATCTATACTTGCCAGGCAAGCTGTTGAAATAAATAATTGGGATAGTATTCATTTTATAGAGGGAGATATCTCAGAGCCAAGACTTGGACTGTCGAGTGAGGATTGGAATTTTCTTACGATAAATATCGACTCAGTGTTTCATTTTGCAGCGGAGGTTAATCTTGTTTTGCCGTATGAGGAACTTAAAAGGGTTAACGTAAACGGAACTATTGAAACACTTAAGTTTTGCCTCACGGGAAATTATAAGTTTCTTCATTATGCATCGACTCTTTCTGTATTTGTATCTTCGGACGATGCAAGGGAAAAATTCTATGAAGAAGATCGATTGAATTCCATGAAGGAGGTTTATGGAGGTTATGCGCAATCGAAGTGGGTGAGTGAAGAAATACTGTATAATGCTATTCAGGAAGGTTATGAGTCGGTTAATATATATAGATTTGGATTGATCACAGGTGATTCAAAGACGGGGTTCGGAAAGACGGACGATTTTTTCACGCGCTTTTTAAAATCGTTAACTAATTTAAAAAGAATTCCCAAGATAAAATCAGAAGAAATGAAGATTGACATTACGCCTGTCGACTTCGCGGCTAAGTCTTGTATTGCGTTATCGCGCAGTGTGGCAAATAAGCATATATTTCATATTGCGAATCCAAAATCTCTTGGGCTCGATCAGTTGTTGAATATTCTAAAAGAGTATGGGATTACACTTGATGAAGTTTCTATAGAGGAATACGTTGAAAATTGTAAATCTCTAGGCGAAGAGGATTCTTATTTGTATCTATCGATTTCTCGCGGCTTTGTTCAGAGAGATGCGTTTACTCCAATCCGTCCGCTCGATTTATTCCAGGCTACTGGAGTTCAATTTGATTTTGCAAATACATCTGAATCGATGCCTGATTATTTTGATAGATGTCCTGCGGCTAATAAAAATTTGATTTTTAAGTATTTGAATCATCTTGGAATCCAAGTCTAACTTAACAATTATTTCTGACAATGATCGGGCGCCTCATGGCATAATAAAGAGTATGCGCAACTAAATTATTATTTGCTGTCTTGCTTCGAATAATGCCATGACCCGGCTCGCCCTTTTACTCGCGTGAAGATGCTCGTAACCGGTTGATCTGAACGGAACCCACGAACAGCGCATTCGGCTCGCCTACGGCAAATGCTCATTTTTCTCTATGAAAGTTGCCGAAGCGCCCGGAAATATCTTTTGAATTTGGATGTTTTCTTTTATAACGTAGAGATTTCCCCACTCCAAAAAGGCTTATTATAATCCAAAAACTTTCGATAATTACAGAAGAAAGATTCCAATTGTAAAAAAGGGAATAAAGAATTAAAATCGCCCCAACCAAATTTATAATTGAGTAGGATAGAGAGTTCGCTTTAATTCTTTCTAATTGTAATAGCACATAAGAAATAAGAATGAGGAAAACACCTATTAGACCGATCACATCATGTATGTCATCAATCATATATTATTCCAGGTATTTCTTGAGCAAGTCAGGAAATATTTTTAATTTTTCAAGGATGAGGATAAATAGAAATATCCCCACTGCGGCAAATAGAAATAATACCATGAGTAGCAAATAATACTTGATAGTCCATTCGAGTGCTGTCTTAAATCGATGTAGAAAAATTGTGAGCCAGGATTTCTTTGCTTGTCCTGATTCTGATAGCGAAAATTTAATCGTGCAGAATTCGTTCTCTGTGTCAAATTCTCCAAGCTTTACTCCTAGCTTTTGAATTGACTCTTCTACTTCTAGAATTTTATTTTCTAAATTTATCAGCTCGTCAATTTTTCCTCCTTTTCCTTTAAAGGAGATGAGAGCAGTCCTTGTTTTTTCCAATGACTCCCTTTGTGCATTCAAATCACTATATTCATTTGTCTTATCAGTTTTATTTACTTGTATCGATTCTAGCTTTCCGATTTTTTTTATTTCTAAAATCATTTCATCAAACTTATCGGGATTAACCCCTATCCCTAGATTCAAATGTCTTCTCCCTTCGAGTCCCGAACTTTCTTCATATTGAATCAGCGCTTTAAAATTCTTGATTAACTCCCTCGTATTCTTTTCTTCTTTTTCAAATTCATTCGTGCTAGAGGAAAGCGAGCCGACTTTTTCATATTTCTGATCGAAACTTTTCGTTTGAGCGGGTAATGTCAAACTTTGATTTTCTGTCTTGTAGAACTTTTTTTCACTCGCATAATTTTTTCGAATTAACTCGAAGCCATTTTGAGAATTAAAATTCTGAACTGAGGTTTGTCCGACTGCATCATCGGAATATACTGTATACCCATATATTAGCCGCAGAGAAAATAAACCTGCGAACGAAATTAGAAAATAGATAAATAGTTTTTTAAATTTAGTTTTGAGAAATTCCTTTTCCATAGCCCCAACCTAGTTTTTACTTTGTAAGTTTCATAATCGTAACTCCCATAGAATCGGCTATAAAAAATCTAAATTATTTCGTTGAAAAACTTATACATCAATAAACATTAGGAGTATGCAGCCTCAAAATGCAAATTCAGGCGTTCAATTGACATTCAGCTCTCTTGCTGACGAAAAAATTAAAGAGCTCCAAGCCATTATCGATGGTATTACGGAACCGTTAATTCTAATTGATCAGAATTTCGATATCAAACGGGTCAATCAAGCTACTCTGAGTTTTACGAATGAAGCGGGTTACAGGGATTTGACCAAGCAGAAATGCTATACCAAGCTTTACGGGCGAGAAAATATTTGTCCTTACTGTCCTTTTCTTTCCCATAAAATGGAAAATTCAGATTTTTCAGATGTATTCGATTTAAAATCCTTTCCTATTCCAGAACTCAAACGCGAAGTTCTCTTCAAATACGATGGCAAAAATCAAAATCTAAATCTTTCTTTTTTTCCACTCGTCGACAAGGACGGAGCCATTTATTCTTTCGTTGAAAAAATTAGTAACATCACAAAGATCAAAGAAAAGGAAGAAGAAAATCTTCGCATGAGAAATCTTGCTTCTCTAGGTATTATGATTTCCGGTGTTGCTCACGAGCTGAATAATCCACTAACAGGCATTAGCCTCACTGTGCAAAATTTAGTAAACAATCTATCTCACTTTGCTCCGGAGCTAATACTGAATCGCCTCGATCTAATCCAAAAAGATCTTGCTCGAGCTGCCCTTATCGTTTCTGACATTATTAGTTTCGCGAAGCCCGAGCGCTCCAAATATACGTTAGCTGATTTAGTAGAGGTAATTTACAAAGCAAAAGAAACAGTTCAGAGACTCTATCCCGATCTTTCTAAAAATGTGACTTGGGACATCAATGCTGACGATGAATATATTTTTTATTTTAATCCATTTAAAATTGAGCGTCTCTTTTTGAACTTATTTCGAAATTCTCTTCAGGCTTTTGACTATACTAAAGGCTACATACGAGTAGACGTTAAAAAGAAAAAAAATTCTACCATCATCACCATTGAAGATAATGCAGGGGGAATCCCGGAAAATGTTCTCGATAAAATATTTGATCCCTTTTATTCCAATCGTAAAGAAGGCAGTGGCACTGGATTAGGATTATCCATTTGCCACTCCATTGTTAAAGATCACAACGGTAAAATCAATGTAAAATCTGCCGATGATCGCACCAAGTTTTCCATCTCAATCCCAACTATTAAATCACAGACAAGAAAATGAAAAAAATACTTATCGTAGAAGACATCCACTCCATTAGAACTGCTATCAAAGATGTATTAGCTATCGAATACTCCGCATTTGACGCTAAAAATTATTCCGAAGCTGTTGAAATTCTTAAATCTGAAAAGATAGATCTTTTGATCACTGACATCAAGATGCCGGGAAAATCCGGTCTTGATCTAATTCGTCATGTTAGAGAGCATTATCCCGAAACTCTTTATACTCTTATCACTGCCTATAACATCAATGATTATATCAAATTTGCCAAAGACTACGGGGTATGGAATATTATCCCCAAGTATTCTTTTTTGGATTTGCGATTCATCTCTGTTATGGTAAACAAGCTGTTAACCGGCGATATTTTTGGAGTCGAAAAATATTTTGACAAAGATCTAATCATCAATGATAAAAATACAGTTGGCAAATTTGAAACTCCTCCGCCCAAAGGAATTGTGTTTAAAACAATCAAGTCAGACAAAGAGCGAGAGTTTTTATCCAATCGCATCGGAAAATTCCTAATCGAAAAAGGTGCTCCCAAGATAATCAATCAAGTCATCGAGGAACTAACGTCTAACGCTATGATTCGTGCTCCCCGCGATGAAAAAGGAAAATCCAAATACCAACTCGAACTTCCTGCACGCGATTTACTCATTAGTGATGAAAAAATTGAACTCTCCGAGAGCGATTATTTTGAAATAGGCTATGGAATTTATAATAAAACATTTATCATTGTTACCCGCGATAAATTTGGCTCTCTCAAAAAAGAAGAAATCCTGAACCGACTCGATAGACATATAAACGTTGATGAAACCACCGGACTTCCTCCCGGCATAAGCGACTCACATGGACGCGGACTCTATATTTGCCGCGAAGTCTCTGATAGTATTATTTTCAATATCGAAAAAGGAGTCCGCACGGAAGTAATTACCTTCTTAGATAACAATGAGAATAAGTCATATAAGTCGCTTTCGATTTATGAAAGATAGAATTAGCCCACTACCACATATTCGACCGGATAACTGTAATTATACGCTTTGGTCTTTGGTGCAAATGCAACTAAGATTGTAAGAATTCCTACTCGTCCCATAAACATTACAATGGAAATTACGATTTTACTCAGGTCGGAGAGACTCGGTGTTATCCCCCGTGTCAGTCCTACAGTTCCGAAAGCAGATACTACTTCGTAGCAAATATCTAGAAATGGAAATGGCTCCACTAGTATCATCGAAAAAATTGCGATAAAAATAATAAATAGGGACAAAACAATAGTAGCCGACGCGCGCGAAATAGAAGCAGGAGAAATGGTTCTATTAAATATATCCAACCGGTTTCTTCCTCTAACTAAGTCCACTATATGTAAGGCGCTCACTGCAAATGTGCTCGTCTTGATTCCACCGCCCGTCGAATTCGGCGAAGCTCCAATCCACATGAGTAGAAATGAAAAGAATACCATTGGCACGCCCATCTTCGCAATATCTAGAGTGTTAAACCCTGCCGTTCTCGAAGTCACTGAGTAAAAAATAGAATGAAAAATTCTCTCTGACCATGTTAGATTTTTGAGAGTATAGTTTGTTTCCAGGAAATAATACGCAATAGCCCCAAGAAAGAAAAATAATATACTTACAATGATTACTAATTTAGTCGAAACTGAGAGCTTGATATGACTTGCATCGGGAGTAAATATTTTTTTGGAGATTTCGCTTACGACTGGAAAACCAAGTCCTCCGAAAATAATTAAAACCATAATTGTCGTAAGATATATTTTTCCTTCTACGAAAAAAGCTTCTGCCAGCCCATTTGGAAAAAGAGAGAATCCTGCATTACAAAACGCAGAAATAGAATGGAATATCGAGAAGAAAATTTTTTCCATTCCACTTAACTTTGCTTGATTCGGTAAATAATTATACAGAAGTTGCGCTCCCACGGCTTCTATAATAAGAGTTTGAATTGCAATATGTCGGATAATCTTCTTTACCCGCCCGATTGCCTCCTCACTCAGTAAATCTTTCATAAGTAATTTATCATTTACCGAAGCCTGTCCTGCTAAAAAAATTGAGAAGAAAGTCGTCAGAGTAATAAGCCCTAGTCCTCCAACTTGAATTAGAATTAAAACTATTACCTGACCCATCGTAGTAAAGGAATCAAATATATTGATCGTAGAAAGACCTGTTACACAAGTAGCACTTACAACTGTAAAGATAATATCAATTAACCGTAAATCCACTTTTTGCGATTTTGGTAAGGAAAGTAGAAGTGTTCCAATGATTCCAATCGATGCAAAGCTAAAGAAAAAAATACGGGAAGGATTTAGTTTTTTTAAATTATAGATTCTCGTATTTCGAACAAGTCTTGCCATGTTTGAAAAAATTAAAAAAATCTGATTGATCGATAGAAATAGGAGTGCTGTGTCCTTTGTCCCAAATTCACCCAGGTGCAGATAATTGACAATATCCTGTTCGAAAATTTTCTGCAACAATACCAGTGCTACTACTACTAGTTCAGGCTTGTGATTTTTTATATAGACAGGATATTCTTCTGTAGTAAAGATAAAGCCGATGATCTCGTAGAGTAATAGATAATTAATTGCAAATGAGTTTACAATCCAAATATAATTTCCCCATTCACGGTTATAATAAAAACCATATTCGATTGTTAAAGTTGCAATAGATAAAAGCCCACAAAGAGCGAAGAGTGCGCGACTAACGTTTCTTGTATATATAAAATGAAATCCGTGTATGGATGTTTTTAGTTCGATGAGCTTTGTTACCATTTGGTGTAACCAAACAAAGAACTCTCTTTTTTTCCTATTTTTATTCCAAAGCATAAACGATTTACCTTAGCTTCTAATTTCATCTTCATCTAAATTAAATTGCATTTAGAAAGAAATTAATTTTTCGCTCAAAGAAAAAATAATATACAGTATAGATTATTTTTTTATACTCTTTATTCGCAATGGAAAAACAGATTCTAGAACAAACGCCCGATGAGGAAAACTTTTCCATTGAACTCATTCGAGCTCAAATACACGGTGTCAATTCAACTCGACATTTTCTGGCAAACTTATCAGCAGAAGATTTTTTTGATCTCATTGAAAAGAACCAATCGTTTCCATCCTTTCAACAATGGATGAACTATTATCTCTGGCTATTTCGTGGTGATAATGAATTTCAGCAGATTATCAGTCATCCCAAGTTTTCTACAAAATTCTTAGTTCAGTTTATTTACTTTTCTCTCGGAAAATGGATTTCTGGCGATAATGAGCCCGATGAATTTTTTATGGAAATTGCAAATCTTTTTTCTCCTGAGAAATGCCTTCAGATTTTGATCGAAGAAAAAGTTGCCGAGCTAGATGTGAATCTGGCACTCGCTTTGATTTCTAATTTGGATGAAACTGGAATTAATTATTATTTCGAAAGAACTGGAAATCGAGATGATGAGACAAATTTTTTCTACGATTTATTTAGTGAACTCGAAGATTCAATGATAAAATCTTTCTTCATTAAAAATCCAGAACTCTATACATATATTCTTCAAATGTTCAAGAAAGAGAAAGATAAATCAGAAGAGCATCAGAAAAAGTTCGAAAGGTTTGTAGAAAAATTCAAAGTAGATTTGGAGATAATCGATCTTACCCTTGACATAAGAGAAAAAATATTACAGAAATTTGATATGGAAAAGGAAAAGACTTTGCCCTGTAGTCAAAGGGATTTAAAGCGCATTGTCGGAATTATCAATGCACTTAAAAACAATGTGAATGCTACCGATATAGTTCAAATCCTTTATCGACAAAAAACAATTATTGATCGAGAGGAAAAGGAACTAATACGAAGTATCCTTACCGATGATTACCTGCGCAATATGATAAATGTTTCCGAAAATGTAAAATTGTAAATCACCTTGCACAAGCTGAGATTGTAATTTAAAAACTTTTACTTCCTACTATAAATGAAAAATTAAAGTTCTGCTGCGGCTTATATAACTGGCTTTGGCTGTCCGGGGGCGGCAAATTAGGATTAGTTTCTTTTTTATTTTTCATGTATTCGTCATAGGTATTGATATCAGAAATCATATTTGCCGCAGAAAATCCTCCCGCGCACAAAACCGCAAACGCAAAGCCCTGAGTAGTTTTCAAAAAATTTGCATCTCCGCTGGCTCTACCGACTAATATTGTTATACCTACAGATAAAGCTGCCGCAAATGGAAACGTTGTCAAGAATATAATCTCCATTCTCCGCCCTCTTGTTTCTACATAAGGCTCAATATCCCGATTTAAGAATTGACGTTTTTTTTCCTTATTAATCCTATCTTTTTCTCTTTGTCTCGCAATTGCCTCTGGATTTATTTTCCCAGTAATTGGATCTATGGGCAAATTATTAGTTTGCGGTTGCATCGGATTTTGAGCTTGGTTGTTGGTTCTGCGAATTGAATTTTGTTGTCCCTGCATTAAGCTACTCAAATCGGGTTGTCTTTGCACATTCTTTGGAGTTACGAGCGGCGGTTTTTGAAATTTTGGGGGAAGATCATATTCTTTATAATTACCATCACCCGCTGTGTCTCCGCCTTTTTGATTTTTCATATTATAATCATAAGTATCATAAAAGTCTCCTCTTTGAGCAAAAACGGGAAAGGTAAGAATTAGAATTAGAAAAATTTTATACATGTAATTAACTTTGATTAGCCTCACTAATTCAGAATTTTCCATCTCATATTTCCAGAAGGTGAAGTCCCTCTTTCAAATGAGTGTTTACTCAGCCAGAAAACAAAATTTCTTTTTGTGATCTCTGATATTGCTCCGTCCCCGTGAATGATTTCTAAGATTTCATAGAAATGAGAAAAATGTGACAATACTTTTTCGTAAGATACGAAAAGAAAACGAATCGCAAGCGTTAGATATTCAATGTATACAGGCTCATAAATTTTGCCTAATGTCCAATGAGGTTGTGAAATTTTTAAGCTTTGCTTGATTGGTTCCATGATATGTGAATAATCAATTTCATCAAATAGTTCTGAGTAGTTACGCGGTCTATCGGTATTAACCGCTTCTGTTTCAGAAAAAAATAATCCTTTGTCAAAGGTTTGCACTTCGAAATCTATAATCTCTCCGTCAGCGCGGATTACATTTTTGATAGGAATAATTCGAGTAGAAAAATAGATTCTATCTGTTTCAATAGCGGGATGCTTTACTTGTGAAGCGGATACTTTTATTTTGTCTCTCAAGCTACCACCGAGATAGGCTGCATCAATCTTGAATATATAAAGATAATTATGCCCGCGAAGAGAAATTTCTCTAACCAGTGAAATTTTACCTGATTCCCGCTTAGGCTTTTGTATTGGAAGCACGCTACAATTTGTCATTGCTTCTGGAATGAAATTTGATAGAATTTGTAGATAAGGATAAATGTCGTTTTCTGTTAAATCGGTATTGGAAATAGCGGGTAATATATATTCGGCGTTCAATAGAATATAAGGTGAGTGCAGATTATCCACAAAAATAGTCAATGGAGAATTTTTTCCATTTAATCCCTTTAGGAATAAATTCATTTCTTTAAGACTACTTGATTGAATCATTCTCTACATCCTTAAAATTCAGTTTTCTCAAAAGCGGCGCCTTCATTGCAATGAAAGAGACAATTATTAGAGTCATCGCTCCACCAAAAACAACGGAAGGAATTGCACCCATAAACTTTGCAGTCACACCGGATTCGAAGGCACCGAGTTCATTAGAAGAGCCAATGAAAATGCTATTCACCGAAGCTACTCGTCCGCGCATATTTTCAGGAGTAAATGTCTGCATGATAGTCGAGCGCAAAACAACGCTTACACTATCAAAGACTCCGCTGAGAGCAAGTAAAAAAATGGATAAGTAAAAATAAGAGGATAAACCAAATAAAATCATACTCATTCCGAATCCCGCAACAGCTACAAGTAGTATTATTCCAGAATTTTCTTTAGGAGGTTTATAGGCTAATAGCATCGCCATGAGAGAAGCACCAAATGCGGGGCTTGCTCGTAAAATTCCTAATCCTTCCGGTCCGACTTGTAAGACTTCTTTTGCAAAGACGGGGAGCAA
>Ga0209174_10001312_pt1 | contig 17684 bp, 18 predicted proteins | sample JI91814BDNA_FD_187505 | JGI IMG/M metagenome (GOLD analysis project Ga0209174, IMG submission 187505) | Wastewater effluent complex algal communities from Wisconsin, to seasonally profile nutrient transformation and Carbon sequestration -... | ecosystem: Engineered > WWTP > Effluent > Algae...
AGAGGGTCTGCCCGCCGCGCTGGATTTTCTGGTCGAAAACCAGGCTGGCGTGGCCGAGCTTGCCCAGCGTGGTGACGACATCCAGCAGGTCGTCGAGGACTGCCGGCTGCAGGTAGTCGGCCTTGACGGAGCGCACCACGAAGATGATGTTCTGATCGGTCGCAAGGCGGCCCTGCTCGAGCCCGACCGCCCGCAACCAGTCGGTGCGGGCACGCTCGCAGAACTTGAGGTAGTTGGCGTAGTAGACAACGCCGCCGGCATCGGTATCTTCGTAGTACACCCGGACCGGCAGCGAAAACAACGCCTTGCCTGTCGCCGGCGCGAGATCGTTCGTGAAATGCATCGCAACATTTTACCGCACGAGTAGCCTTGATCCGAAACAAAGCGGTAGATTCGATGTTTCAGGATGTTGGTTCGTGGCGTGCGAATGGGCCGTGCTCGTTGTCATTGCGGCCTTCCTGTGCTTAAAATCGCGGGCTTTGATTAAAACTGGTTCGCTTTTTTTGCCAGTTGGAGTAAAAGGCGCCAGAGCGTCTGGGAAGATTTGCGCTGCCACGTGCCGCAAATCGTCCAAGAGTCGCGAGACGGGCCGATAACGCGGGGGCCGATAACGCGGGGGCCGCAAAGCGGGTTGCCGTCGGCACCCTGGCCCGACAGTCGATTCATGGGAGGAATGAGACATGGTTGCTACCACCAGCAAAGACAAGCTGATGACCGAGGCCGAAATTCTGGCGATGCCGGAAGACGATTACATGAACCCGGCACAGATGGAGTTCTTCCGCCTGCGCTTGTCGCTGATGCGTGACGAGCTGCTCGAGAATGCTGCCAGCACCGGCGCCAACCTGCGCGAGAACGAACTCGTTGCCGACCCGGCCGACCGCGCCACGGTCGAGGAAGAACACGCCCTCGAGCTGCGCGTTCGAGACCGCGAGCGCAAGCTGATCAAGAAGATCGAGGAAGCCCTTGGGCGCATCGCCGAAGGCGATTACGGCTGGTGCGAAGAAACCGGCGACCCGATCGGCATCGGCCGCCTGCTGGCCCGCCCGACCGCCACGCTGTCGATCGATGCCCAGGAGCGGCGCGAGCGGACCCAGAAGCTTTACGGGGAGTAATCCCCGGCGCGTTTCTGTTCGCCCCTCGCTTGATGCTGTTTCGTCGGCACGGCCCGTCACGCTCATGACCGCAGCGGCGACTCGCATTCCTGTCACGCTGCTTACCGGTTTTCTCGGTTCGGGCAAGACAACCCTTCTGAACCACCTGCTGCGCCAGCCCGCGCTGGCGGGCACGGTGGTGCTGATGAACGAGTTTGGCGCCGTGCCGATCGATCATCTCCTCGTCGAAAAGATCGACGAGGACATCGTTCTCCTCGAATCCGGCTGCATCTGCTGTTCCGTCCGCGGTGATCTCGCCCGCGCGCTGAAGGATGTCTTCATGCGCCGCCTGCGCCGGCAACTGCCGGCCCTCGATCGCGTCGTCATCGAAACCACCGGCCTGGCCGACCCGGCGCCGGTGATCTTCACGCTGATGCAGGATTTCTTCATTGCCGAACGTTATCGCCTCGATGGCGTGGTAACGGCCGTCGACGCGGTTTTTGGCGCCGAACAGCTCGCCCGCCAGCCCGAAGCCGTGAAGCAGGCCGCGATGGCCGACCGGCTGCTCATCACCAAGTGCGACCAGGCTGCGCCTGAGGCCATCGACGCCCTGGCGGCGACGCTTGCCGGGCTCAACCCCGGCGCGCCGCAGTTGCGGGTTGCCGGCGGTGACGTGGCGCCGGAGTTCGTTCTCGACTGCGGGCTGTGGAATCCAGGCACCAAATCCGCCGACGTGGCCCGCTGGCTGGCCGATGAAGCCGTGGCGGCCGCGGCCCGCCGTAATCCCTACGCGCCCTGGCGCAGCCGTGCCGGCGGCGACCTGTCGCGCCACGACGCCGCCACGCACGCCTTCGTGCTGCGCATCGAATCGGCCGTGGGCTGGGGGGATTTCTCCAGCGCCCTCGACATGCTGCAAAGCCTCAAGGGCGACCACCTGCTGCGCGTGAAGGGCATCGTCAATGTGCGCGGCGAGGACGTGCCGCGGGTCATCCAGTGCGTTCATCACCTGCGTTACCCGGATGCCTCGCTGCCGGCCTGGCCCGACGACGATCGCGCTACCCGGCTGGTCTTCATTGTCCGTGATCTCGAGCGCGACATCGTCGACCGGGCTTTCGCCTGCTTCTGCGCCGATGCGCCGGAGGCTGCCGCATGATGCGCTCGGGCCGGCGCCCCTCCGCGGTCTTTCGCAGCGCGCTGGCGCTGGTGCTGGTGTGCGCCCAGATTTTTGCTGCGGCCCACGCCCTCAGCCACGTGGGCGAATTGTCGCAGCTGGCGCGCAAGGACGCGGCGCAGTCGGCATCCGCTCCTTACGAAGGCGGAGTGCCGGCCGCCGAGCGCCACGAGCGCTGCCTGCTGTGCCTGTCCGCCGCCGACCTCGGCGCGGCCTTGCCGCCTTCCCTTCCGCTGCGGGTCGTCGCGGCTCTGCCGCCGGCCTTGCCGGGCGACGTTTCGTTCACGCTGCCGGCCCGCCGCCTGCCGCGGCCGCACAGCCGCGGCCCGCCCCTTTTCTCCGTCTGACCCCGTTTCCGAACTGCTGACCGGCACGGATCTGTTCCGTGCCGGCGGCGTGCCTTTACCGGATCGATCCGACTGGAGTTCTACCCATGGCTTTTCTACGCCCCGCCGCGCTTTGCGTGGCCCTTGCTGCTGCCTTTCCCGCCGCCGCCTTCGCGGCTTCCGATGCCGACCTGAAGCAACTCCGCGACCAGCTTCGCGAGCTGCGTGACACCTACCAGCAGCGCATCGACGCCCTCGAGCAGCGCCTTGCCGCGGCCGAAGCCCGCAGCGCCTCGGCTTCGACGGCCGCCGTCGAAGCCGGCACCGCCGCCAGCGAGGCCATCCGCTCGGTGGCCGAAGTTCGCGCCACGGCAGACAGCGTGGCCCGCCGCCCGGCCTCCGCGAGTGCCTTCAACCCCGCGGTGTCCCTGATCATCGACAGCAAGCTCACCCGCTTCCAGCGCGACCCGTCGGCCTACCGCATCGACGGCTTCATCCCCTCGGGCGGCGAGATCGGCCCGCCGCGCAAAGGCTTCTCGCTAGGCGAATCCGAGCTGGCCTTCTCGGCCAACGTGGATCATCTTTTCCGCGGCAACGCCCGCTTTGCGCTGGCCGAAGACGGCGGCGCCGGAGTGGTCGAGGTGGAAGAAGTGAACGTGGAAACCCTCGCGCTGCCATCCGGCCTGAAAATGAAAGCCGGCCGTTTCCTGTCCGGCGTCGGCTATCTCAATCAGCAGCATCCTCACGAGTGGGACTTCTCGGATGCACCGCTGGCCTACAAGGCCTTCTTCGGCTATCGCCTGCAAAACGATGGCGTGCAGCTGCGCTGGGTGGCGCCCACCGAGCTCTTCCTGGAGCTGGGCGCCGAGGCGGCCAATGGCGGCAAGTTCCCCGGCGCCGAGCGCAACGCCAACGGCGCCGGCCTGTGGACGGCCTTCGCCCACCTGGGCGGCGACATCGGCGAGTCGTCGGCCTGGCAGGTCGGCGTGTCCCATGTGCGCGCCAATCCGCGGACGCGAGGTTTCGAGGATGGCGTGGATCCCGCGACGGGGGCCGCTCTCCAGCACAGCTTCTCGGGCAGCAGCCAGACCTGGATCGCCGATTTTGTTTACAAGTGGGCGCCCAGCGGCAACGCCAGCGACACCCACTTCAAGCTGCAGGGCGAATACCTGATGCGGCGCGAAACGGGCGAACTGAACTACGGTGGCAACGGTAATGATTACGCGGCACGCTTCCGTCAGTCGGGCAGCTACCTGCAGGCGGTGTACCAGTTCATGCCCCACTGGCGAGTCGGCGTGCGCGGCGACTGGCTGCGCAGCGGGACGGCCGATCTCGGCGGGCTGGACCCGGCGGGCCTGCCCATCCTGGCCGGCTACAACCCGACCCGCCAGACGGCGATGGTCGATTGGTCACCGTCGGAGTTCTCGCGCCTGCGCCTGCAACTGGCCCGCGACAAGTCCCGCGATGGCGAGGCCGACAACCAGATCTGGCTGCAATACGTCATGAGCCTTGGCGCCCACGGCGCCCACAAGTTCTGAGGAGAAGAACCATGTTTTCAAAACTGAGCCTGCGTCTGGCCGCATTGCTCCTGCTCGTTGCGGCCTTGCCGGCCGCGGCGGCCGTCAATGTCTTCGCCTCGGTGCCTGAATGGGCCGCGCTGGCGCGTGAAATCGGCGGCGACAAAGTGACCGTGTTTTCCGCCACCAACGCCCTGCAAGACCCCCATCGCATCGAAGCGCGGCCCTCGCTGATCGCCCGTGCGCGGAGCAGCCAGCTGGTGGTGGCGACCGGCGCCGAACTGGAAATCGGCTGGCTGCCGGTGGTGTTGCGCGAGTCGGGCAACGCGGCGATCCAGCCCGGCCAGCCCGGCTATTTCGAGGCGGCCTCGGTGGTGCGCATGCTCGAAGTGCCGGCCCGCGTCGATCGCGCCGACGGTGACGTGCACGCCAGTGGCAATCCGCACATCCAGCTCGATCCGCGCAATGTCCTGAAAGTGGCCGACGCGCTGGCGGCCCGCCTGGCCCTGGTCGACCCGGCCGGCGCCGTTGTTTACAAGGCCAACCTCGCGCGTTTTGCCGAAAAATGGAAGGCCGCCATGGCGCGCTGGGAGCAGGCCGCCGCGCCGCTCAAGGGGGTGCCGGTGTGGGTCCAGCACCGCTCCTTTCCGTATCTGGCCGACTGGCTTGGCCTGAAGGAGCTCGGCGCGCTGGAACCCAAGGCCGGCGTCGAGCCGGGCAGCGCCCACCTGGCCGGCATCCTCGAGCGCCAGAAGGCGACGCCGGCGAAGATGATCCTGCGTCCGGCCTACACCCGGCCGACGGCGTCCGACTGGCTTGGCGAGAGGGCCCACATCCCGGTGGTGGTGGTGCCCTTCACGGTGGGCGGCTCGGCGGAGGCGACCGATCTGTTCGGCCTGTTCGATGACACCCTACGGCGCCTGCTCGCCGGCTTGAAGTAAGGAGGCCGCATGGCTGAGGTTTTGCTTCGCGTGACAGGCCTTGTTGCCGGCTACGCCGCGCCGGTGGCCGGCCCTCTCGGTTTCGAGCTGCGCCGGGGCGAAATCCTTGGACTTGCCGGCCCCAACGGTGCCGGCAAGTCCACGCTGCTGAAGGCTTTGTGGGGCGGCGTGCGGGTGTTTGGCGGCCACATCGAAAAGGCTCCGGGGTTGGCGATTTCGCATCAGGCCCAGGGCTTCGACGACCTGCGCGGGGTGCCGCTCACCGGACGCGAGCTGCTCGGCCTGACCGGCGCCACCCCCGACGGCCTGCCGCCCTGGCTGGCCGGGCGCCTCGGCGAACGGCTCGACCGGCTGTCCGGCGGGCAATTGCAGTTTCTGCGCCTGTGGGCCTGCCTGGCCGTGCCGGCCGACCTGATCCTGCTTGACGAGCCCACCAACAACCTCGACCGCGCCGGTGTGGCCTACCTTGCCGACTGGCTCGGTCGCGCCCATTCCGGGCAGGGCATCGTCGTCGTCTCCCACGACCACGGGCTGATCGACGCTGTGTGCACGCGGGTGGTGGAGGTCGGGGCATGAGCATCGACATGAGTGGGCGCAGTCGCGTCGCGTCAGGGAAATCCTTGTGAACTTCGATCTGCTTCTCGATCCGCTGTTTCGCGTGCCCTTTCTTACGGGCCTGTTGCTCGCCGCGCTGCTGCCGCTGATCGGCATGTATCTGCGCCTGCGCCACGAATGGCTGGCGGCGCTGGCCTTCGCCCAGATGGCGTCGGCCGGCGCCTTGCTGGCCATGGTGGCCGGCTGGCCGATGATCCTCGGCGGTGTGCTGGCCGCGCTGGTGGCCGCGCTGGCCAAGGGCCTGATGGCACGGGCCGGCGCCGGCGCCTACGCGCTGATGATGTTGCTGGCGTGGGGCGGCGGGGTGCTGCTGGTGGCCAATCACCCGCTCGCCGAGCAGGCCGGCCACGCGCTCTTCGACGGCCAGCTCTACTTCACCGGCGACGGCCACCTGCTGGCTGCCGGCATCGCCTGTGCGGTGGTGGTGCCGCTGCTGTCGTGGCTGTCACGACCCCTGTTGCTGGGGCGCCTGTTTCCCGAGTTCTACCGGGCGCGGGGGCTGGATGCCCGCCCGCGCCTGATGCTGTTCGATCTCATCGCCGGGCTGTCCGTGGCGCTGGCGACGGTCAGCCTCGGTGTCATGGCGGCCTTTGCGCTGGTGTTCGTTCCGCCGCTTGTGGCGTATCGTTTTGCCCGCAGCTGGCGGGCCGGAATGGCGCTGTCCGCGGTCATCGGAATGGGGGGTTACAGCGTTTCCTTTGCAGTGTCGCTGGGCCTGGATCAGCCCTTCGGGCCGGTATGCGCCGTGGTTCTGGTTATGCTGGTGGCGAGCGCCAGTCTTGATCCCAGCAGGATGTAAATCACGGAGTCGGGACAGGGTTGAGTGATATCCTGTTTCACCGTAAAAATACCCAGGAGGATGTGCGAGTGGCGCTACCGTTCTTCGGCAAAAAGCCTGTACCTGCCGGAAGTTCTGCATCCCGTTCCCGTTCGGGCCAGGGTGCCGCGTCAGCTTCGTCGTCTTCCTCTTCCCGCCTGCGGCCTGCGGCAGCCCGCAACGATACGTCCTCCCTCGACTTCACCGTTGCCGGCGGCGACGTGAACCGGGTGCTCGCCCAGTGCGCCGACAAGATGCACGTGGAGGAGGGCGTCGACGAGATGGCTCCGTCGGCCGAAGAGGCCGCCATCCTGTACGCCAACGGCGGCTACGACGAAGCGCGCGCCGTGCTTGAGCATGCCCTGGAAACGACCACCTCGCCCAATGCCCGCTTTGAGCTGTGGACCATGCTGCTCGACCTCCTGCGCCTGACGGCGCAAAAAGATCGTTTCGAGCAGATCAGCCTGCATTACGCCACCGAATTCGAACGTTCGCCGCCGGCCTGGATGGATTTGTCGTCCCAGGCCGCCCGCGGCGATGCGCCGAAAGTCCAGACGGTGAGCCTGTCCGGCCAGCTCGGCGGAAACGCGGCGGCGCAGTTTGCCCAGCTGATCCAGGCCGGCATGCGCTCCGGTGCCCTGCGCATCGACCTGAGCCGCCTGCGCAGCGTCGATGCGGGCGGCGCCGAGCTTCTGTACCGGGCCGTGCGTGGCCTGCGCCGGGCCAAGATCAAGTTGAGCCTGGTGGGCGCGGTTTCCCTGTCCAACATCCTCGGCGGGCAGGTTGCCGGCGGCACGCGCGAGAACCAGACCCTCTGGCTGCTGCTCCTCGAGGTGCTGCAGTTCACCGACCAGCAGGAGCGCTTCGAAGAGATTGCGTTTGAATACGCGATGACCTTCGAGGAGTCGCCCCCGTCGTGGGAACCGCTCGCCGAAGCGGTCACCAGCAACATTGGCGTCGACGCCGTCGATGCGACGATGAGCCAGATCTACAAGCTGGAAGGCGAGATCGTCGGGCCGAACGTGGACACACTGCGCAAGATCACCGCTTTCGCTGCCGAGCGCACCAAGGTCGAAATCGATTGCGGCCATCTGCGCCGCATGGATTTTGTGTCGGCCGGAACGCTGTTCAACATCGTTTCGCAGCTCCACACCCAGGGCCGGCTGGTGGTGCTCACCGGCGTCAATTCGATGGTGGCGGCGCTCATGCAGGTCATGGGGCTGCACCAGGTCGCGCGCATCGAACTGCGCGGCTGAGCGGCCCGTTTTCCGCTGCATCCGGCTGGCGCCCTGCCGGCCTTGTAATCCGGTTTTTCATCCCCACATCAATCCGATGGAACAATATCGCGGCACCACCATTCTCTCGGTCCGGCGCGGCCGGCACGTGGCCCTTGGCGGCGACGGGCAGGTCACGCTCGGGAATATCGTCATCAAGTCCACCGCCCGCAAGGTGCGCAAGCTCTACCAGAACCGCATTCTGGCCGGCTTCGCAGGCGGCACGGCGGACGCCTTCACGCTCTTCGAGCGCTTCGAGGCCAAGCTCGAGAAGCACCAGGGCAACCTGCTGCGCAGCGCCGTCGAGCTCGCCAAGGACTGGCGCACCGACCGCGCCCTGCGCCGCCTGGAAGCCATGCTGGCGGTGGCCGACCTGGACAACTCCCTGATCATCACCGGCAACGGCGACGTGCTGGAGCCCGAGCAGGGCATCGTGGCCATCGGCAGCGGCGGCGCCTTCGCCCAGGCCGCCGCCCGCGGTCTCATCGAAAACACCGAGCTGACGCCCGAAGAAGTGGTCAAGAAATCCCTGACCATCGCCGGCGACCTGTGCATCTACACCAACCAGAGCCACATCATCGAGGTGCTCAACCCATGAGTCCGCAAAGCCGCCTTAAGGGCGAATGCTCCCGCCTGGCGGGAAGGCGCGTAGCGCCGAGGGTGCCCAAATGACCCAGATGACGCCTCCGGAGATCGTCTCCGAACTCGACAAGCACATCGTCGGCCAGGGCCGCGCCAAGAAGGCCGTGGCCGTGGCCCTGCGCAACCGCTGGCGGCGTGCCCAGGTGGCCGAGCCGCTGAAGAGCGAGATCACCCCCAAGAACATCCTGATGATCGGCCCGACCGGCGTCGGCAAGACCGAGATCGCTCGTCGCCTGGCTCGCCTGGCCAATGCGCCCTTCATCAAGATCGAGGCGACCAAGTTCACCGAAGTGGGCTACGTGGGCCGCGACGTGGATACGATCATTCGCGACCTCGTCGAAATCGCCATCAAGAGCCACCGCGAACAGGCCATGAAGAAGGTTCGCGACCGGGCAATGGATGCCGCCGAAGATCGCGTGCTCGACATCCTGCTGCCGGCGGCCCGGCCCTCGGCAGGCTTCGGCTCCGACACCGCGCCCGAAGATAGCGCCACCCGCCAGAAGTTTCGCAAGAAACTGCGCGAGGGCGAGCTGGACGACAAGGAAGTCGACATCGAGGTGTCGGTGCCGGGCATGAGCGCCGAGATCCTCGCGCCGCCGGGCATGGAAGAACTCACCGGCCAGCTGCAGAGCATGTTCCAGAACATCGGCGGCGGTAAGAAGAAATCCCGCAAGCTGAAGATCAGCGAAGCCATCAAGCTGCTCGCCGACGAAGAGGCGGTCAAGCTGGTGAATGACGAGGAGCTGAAGCTCGAGGCCCTGCGGATGGTCGAGCAGAACGGCATCGTCTTTCTCGACGAGATCGACAAGATCGCCACCCGCTCCGACAGCCACGGCGCCGATGTGTCGCGCCAGGGCGTTCAGCGCGACCTGTTGCCGCTGGTCGAGGGCACGACGATCAGCACCAAGTACGGCATGGTGAAGACCGATCACATCCTTTTCATCGCCAGCGGTGCCTTTCACCTGTCGCGCCCTTCCGACCTGATTCCTGAGTTGCAGGGGCGCTTCCCGATCCGTGTCGAGCTGGATTCGCTGTCCGTCGAGGATTTCGAATGCATCCTGACCCAGACCGACGCCTGCCTGACCCGTCAGTACGAGGCCCTGCTGGCCACCGACGGCGTGCAGCTGGAGTTTGCGTCTGAGGGTATCCGCCGCCTGGCCGAGATCGCCTTCCAGGTGAACGAGAAGACCGAGAACATCGGCGCCCGTCGCCTTTACACGGTGATGGAAAAGCTGCTCGAAGAGCTGGCTTTCGAAGCCGGCAAGGCGGGCGAGCAGACGGTGCTGATCGACGCGGCTTTTGTCGATGGCCGTCTCGAGATGCTGGCCCAGCGCGAAGACCTGGCGCGCTACGTGCTCTAGCCGACGCGCGGCGCAGATTCTTCGGGAAAACCCCGACGCCGGCCCTGCGGGGCCGGTCCTACAATGAGCGCCCACCGGCATCCGTCCGGATTCACCGAGTTCCGGCCATGTTGCTGCGCATCGTCTCCATCCTTTTTCCGCTTTTCGCCATCACTGCCGTCGGCTTTCTGGTCGGGCGCAAGATGCGGCCGGATCTCTCGCAGGCCAACAAGCTGAACATGGATGTGTTTGTGCCGGCGCTGGTCTTTGGCGCCCTGGCCAACAAGTCCTTCCACATCACCGAATACCTGCCGCTACTTGGCGCAACCTTTGTTGCGGTGGTGGGGTCGGGTCTTGCCGGCTGGGGCGTGGCGCGGATGATCGGGGTTGCGCCGCGCACCTTTGCGCCGCCGATGATGTTCAACAACTGCGGCAACCTGGGCCTGCCGCTGGCCGTGCTGGCTTTCGGCGAGCAGGCGCTGGCGCCGGCGGTCGTGATGTTCATGGTGTCCAACCTGCTGCACTTCACCTTTGGCGCCTGGTTGCTGGACCACAACATCAAGCTCCTGAGCGTCTGGCGGGTGCCTTCGGTGATTGCCACGCTGAGCGGCCTCGCGGTGGGCATTGCCGGCATCGAGGTGTGGCCGCCGGCCATGCTGGCGATCAAGATGCTGGGCGACATTTCGATTCCGCTGATGCTCTTTGCGCTCGGTGTCCGCATCAGCGAATCGCGCATTTCGGCGATCCGTCTTGGCGTGATCGGCGCAGTGGTCAGGCCGGCCATCGGCCTGGCGCTTTCCGCGGTGCTGGTGATGCTGGTGCCGCTGCCCGAGCGGGAGCGGGCGCTGCTGCTGGTTTTTGGCGCCCTGCCGCCGGCCGTGCTCAACTACATGTTTGCCGAGCGTTACAACCAGGAGCCGGAAAAGGTCGCTTCGATGGTGCTGCTCGGCAACCTGATGGCGGTGATCTTCCTGCCGCTGGCCCTGGCAATCGGCCTGTAGGTGCGGGGCTGGGCGCTCATGCGCGGCGTCTTCCCGGCTTTTGAGGATCAATAAACACTCGAACAACGGGTTTTTGCGCTGCACAAGGCCCTGTTCTTGATCGCAAGGCCGTCATCCACTCCGCCGCAATATCGCGGCAACAGGGGTGCCTGCGGGCGCCCCGCAGCTTGATGAAGGCTATTCGATGGGTGTCTCGTAGCTTTTCAGGAGACGGCGCAGCCTGAAGTCCTGGCGGTAGCGCATTTTGAGCCTGCGCAACTCGAAGTCGACGCCCTTGCAGTAGCGCTGCTGCTTTAGCGCGATATAGGCACGTCGCTGCGGGTCGTCGGAATCCTCGCCGCGGAAGTGGTCGCAGCGTTCGCGACGTTCAACGAAGCGGGCCACGTCGTCGGGGAGCCGGGCGGCGAAGGCCGGGCCCGCCTGCATCATCCCCACAAGGAGCAGGGCCGTGAGGCACAGCGCGGGCAGGCGCGATGGTGTTGAGGATTTCATGCTTGGGTGGGCTCTTCCGGTCGGGCGCGAGGCTGAATCAGCCCTCGCCGGTAAAGCGCCCCATCTGCCGCCGGTCGCGTTTGGTCGGGCGGCCGTGGAGGTTGGCGCCGGGCGTGGCGGCGAGCTTGCGCTGTTCGCGCTGGGCCTCGCGGGCGGTGATGCTGTCGGGGGTTTCCTCGTAAAGGGCCTGGGCAATGGTGGCGCTGCCGCGCTTGTCGGCGATACCCTTCACGAGCACGCAGAAATGCGTGTCGGCGATCTGGATGTCCACCCGGTCGCCGATCTTTACGTCGCGCGCGGGCTTGACCCGCATTGCGTTGAGCTGGATCTTGCCGCCGTCCACGGCTTCGGTTGCCTGGGTGCGGTGCTTGAAAAAGCGGGCCGCCCACAGCCATTTGTCGAGGCGGACGCGTGCGTCGAGGTCTTCGCTTGGTTTCATTCCCTGACTGGCCGTTTGGCCAGTTTCCGTTGCAGTGTGCGACGGTGCATTTTAAGCGCGCGGGCGGTGGCCGAGATGTTTCCGTCGTTTTCGGCGAGCACGCGCTGGATGTGCTCCCATTCCAGCCGGTCCACCGACATCGGGCTGGCGGCTACTTCGTCGTCGATGAGCACGTCGGTTGCGGAGAGGGCCTTGAGGATGGCGTCCACGTCGGCCGGCTTGGCGAGGTACTGGGTGGCGCCGAGTTTGATCGCGTCCACGGTGGTGGCGATGCTGGCGTAGCCGGTGAGCACGAGGATGCGGCAGTCGGGGTTGGCGGCCAGCAGCGGCTTGATCAGGCGCAGGCCGGAACTGCCGCCGATGTTCAGGTCGAGCACCACGTATTCGGGCTCGTGCTGGCGGGCGAGTTCGAGGGCGTTTTCCGGGTCGGCGGCGCCAAAGACGGTAAAGCCGCGCTGGCCCAGGGCGCGGGTGAGCACACGGTTGAAGGCGGGGTCGTCGTCGATGACGAGGATGTGGGGGGCGTCCTGCGGGTTCATGGGCGAAGGGCTGCGATAGGAAGGGTGAGGGTGGCGATGGTGCCGCCGCCGGGGCGGGGCGCGAAGGCGATGTGGCCGCCGCAGCGCTCGACGGCGCCAAAGGCGAGCAGCAGGCCGATGCCGAGGCCGGCGCCGAGGCTGGGCGGCAGCTCGCGGCCGGCCTGCAATGATTCGGGGATGCCGGGGCCGCGGTCGAGAACGCGCACGACCAGGTGTTGGCCGTCGCTTCCGGCTTCGCATTCGACGCCTTCGGGGCAGGCGTCGGCGGCGTTGTTGATCAGGTTGTGGATGGCCTGCTCCAGCGTGGTGTCGGCCACCAGCGAGGGCGCCGGGTGGCCGCAGTCGATGCGGGCGGCGAGGCGCACGTGGGGGCGCAGGCTGCGCCAGCGATCAATGATGCCGTGCAGCCAGGCGTCGGCCGGCAGGGTCGTGCCGCCTTCGGCGCGCAGGCTGCCGGCGCGCAGCGTGAGGCCGCCGAGAATGGCCTTGCAGTGGTCGATCTGGGTGCCGAGCAGGGCCGCGTCGGCGCGGGTTTCAGGGTCGAGGGCGGGGTTGCGGGCCAGTTCGCCGGCCAGAATCGCCATGGTGCCCAGCGGTGTGCCCAGTTCGTGGGCCGCGCCCGCGGCCAGGTTGCCCAGCGCGACGATGCGCTCGCCCCGCAGGCGGGCCTCGCGGGCTTCGGCCAGGGCTTGGTCGCGGCTGCGGATCACGGCGGTCATGCGCACCACATACCAGACGATGACGCCCGCCGACAGGGCGAAGGTGAGCCACATGCCGGCCAGGTGCCAGTGCACGGCGAGGCCGGAGTCGTAGATGTCGAGCTGTTCGTTGAAATCCCACAGGATTGAGTAGGCGGCCACCGCGAGCACGGCAAGGGCCCAGGCGTAGGGGGCCGACAGGGTTGCCGCGCCGATGGCGACGAGGGGCAGCAGCAGCGAGATCAGCGGATTGGTGGCGCCGCCGGTGAAGTACAGGAAGGCACTCCAGGCGGCGAGGTCGATGCATAGCTGGGCGAAGAGCTCGGCCGCGCTGACATCGTTGATGCGCGAGAGGCGCAGCCGGGTGAGGCCGTTGGCGACCAGCAGCGCCGCAGCCACCGGCAGCAGCGAGGCGCCGGGCAGGGGAATGTCGAGCAGCCAGGGCACGATCAGCAGCACGCCGAACATCGCGGCGATGGACAGCCGGCGCAGCCCGATCAGGCGGCGCAGGGCATCGGTGGAGCTGGATGGGCGGGGCATGGTGGGCTCGGAAGGCATCGGGGCATTATCCCCGAAGGGCCTGGCAGGAAGGGCCGGCCGATGCCTGGGTGACTCAGCTGGGTGGCGCAGTTGGGTGACTCAGCTGGTTGAAACAGACGCCGGGGGGAGGGCGGGCAGCGGTCGGCCAGCACCGAATTTAACGTGCCGGCCGGTAGGGCGGAATGTGGTGGATTGTCGCAGCGCCGTAGGTGTGGCGGCAGGCCGGCAGGGTGGGAAAACCGGTTTTCTCATCCATCCATAAAATATTATTTGCATTGCCAGGCGAATCAGGGCAAAGTCTTGCCTCGCGATCTTCAAGTAGTGTTGTTGTTGTCTGGTTCAGTACCCGCAGCCCTGCGGCAGTCTTTCCTTCATCACCCCGCCCTCTTGAGTTTCGCCCTATTCAGGGGCATTCCCTGTTTTTATTAGTTTTTTCAAGGATATTCAAAATGGCAGCAGGTACCGTGAAGTGGTTCAATGATTCCAAGGGCTTCGGTTTCATCACCCCGGAAGCCGGCGGTGACGATCTGTTCGCTCACTTCTCCGCTATTCAAGGCAAGGGTTTCAAGACCCTGACCGAAGGCCAGCGCGTGACCTTCGACGTGGTTTCCGGCCCCAAGGGTCAGCAAGCCGCCAACATCGTTCCGGTTGCTTAATTGCCGAACGATGCCGGCCGGGCGCCAAGCGCCAGGCTGGTGGTAGTGCCAGGTAGCGTGGCCTGACTTTTCAGATCATGCTCCTGATGAAAACAGCCCGGCTCATGCCGGGCTTTTTCTTGCCTGTCACCGTTAGCGGTGGAATCTTTGCGTCGCTTGCCGGTGAGTTGTCGCCCCCACAAGGGCCCTGGATCGCATCGGGTGCTTCGTCGGGTTGGCGACATCGCCAAAGAAAAACGGCGCCCTGCGGCGCCGTGAAAACCCCCGTTGACGAGGGTGGAGACTTTTTTTGGGTGTTGTGCCCAGGGCCTAGTGCGAGCTGGCGGAGGCGGCGCCGATGCCGGTTTGCGAGCGCACATACTGGTCGTCGAAGCCGGCCTTGTCGGTCGTGGCGCGGGCGCTGCTGTCGGTTACCGAGAACAGCCAGGTGCAGAAGAAGGCCAGCGGCATGGAGAACAGGGCCGGTTGCTCGTAGGGGAAGAGGGCTTCCTTGTTGCCGAGCACGACCACCCACACGGCCTTGGAGAGCACCACGAAGGTGACCGCCGAGACGAGGCCGGCGAGGCCGCCCAGGAGCGCGCCGCGGGTGGTGAGACCGCGCCAGTACATCGACAGGATCAGGATCGGGAAGTTGGCCGAGGCGGCGATGCCGAAGGTCAGGCCGACGAGGAAGGCGATGTTCTGCTTCTCGAACAGGATGCCCAGCAGCACGGCGACCACGCCGAGACCGACGGTGGCGAACTTGGAGACGCGCATTTCTTCGGTTTCGCTGGCGGTGCCCTTGCGGATCACCCGGGCGTAGATGTCGTGGGCGATGGACGAGGCGCCAGCCAGGGCCAGGCCCGACACCACCGCGAGGATGGTCGCGAAGGCCACGGCGGACATGAAGCCGAGGAAGAGGTTGCCGCCGACCGCCTTGGCCAGGTGCATCACCGGCATGTTGCCGCCGCCGAGCATCTTGCCGGCGATGTTGCCGCCTTCGTAGTACTCGGGGTTGGTGCCGACGATGACGATCGCCATCAGGCCGAGGGCGCACACCACCATGAAGAAATAGCCGATGCAGCCGCTGGCCACGAAGACGCTCTTGCGGGCTTCCTTGGCGTTGGGCACGGTGAAGAAGCGCATCATGATGTGCGGCAGGCCGGCGGTGCCGAACACGAGGCCCAGCGACAGCGACACGGCGGTGATGGGGTCGGCCATCAGGGTGCCGGTGCCCATCAGCTTGATGCCGTCCTTGTGCACTGCGACCGCCTTTTGTGCGGCCGTTTCAAGGCTGAAGCCGAACTGGGAGAGCGACAGGAAGAGCAGCACGGTGCCGCCAAAGAGCATCAGGCAGGCCTTGATGATCTGCACCCAGGTGGTGGCGATCATGCCGCCGAAGGTGACATACACCACCATCAGCACGCCCACCACGACCACCGCGGTGGCGTAGTCGAGGCCGAACAGCAGCTTGATGAGCTGGCCCGCGCCAACCATCTGCACGATCAGGTAGAAGCACACCACCGTCAGCGAGCCGAAGGCGGCGAAGGTGCGGATGGTGCCCTGGTCGAGGCGGTAGGAGGCGATGTCGGCGAAGGTGAATTTGCCTAGGTTGCGCAGGCGTTCGGCCATCAGGAAGAGGATCACCGGCCAGCCGACGAAGAAGCCGATGGCGTAGATGAAGCCGTCGAGGCCCTTCGAGAAGGTCATGGCCGACAGGCCGAGCAGGGTGGCGGCGGACATGTAGTCGCCCGCGATGGCCAGGCCGTTCTGAAAGCCGGTGATGCCGCCGCCGGCGGTGTAGAAGTCGGCGGTGGACTTGGTGCGGCTGGCCGCCCAGTAGGTGATGCCCATGGTGCTCATCACGAACACGAAGAACATGCCGATGGCGGTCATGTTGAGCGGCTGCTTCTGGACGGCGCCGATGGCGTCGGCGGCGAAGGCTGCCGCGCCGGCGAGGCTCAGCAGCAGTGCCCCGAGGAGATGTTTGCGCGTGATCACTTGGTGGCCTCCCGGATGATTTCGTTGTTGAGGCTGTCGAACTCGCCGTTGGCGCGGTGCACGAACCAGCCGGTCAGCAGCCACGAACCGATGATGATGACGGCCCCGATGGGGACGCCGATGGTGAGGGTGGCGCCGCTGGAGATGGGCGTGCGCAAGGCGTCCGGCGCAAAGGCCACGAGGGCCATCATTCCGTAGTAGCTGACCATCACGATGGCGGTGAGCATCAGCGCGAAACGGCTGCGCTTGCCTTCCAGTTCTGCGAATTTCGGATTCGCCCGCACTTTTTTGTAGATGTCTGCCGACATGATTCCTCCTGAACAGGTGCTTGGGTTTGTTGTGGTTTTTTATGGGGTGGTGACGGGGTGAGTGCTGTTCTCCTCCCCGGGTGACGCTGTGCTGCGGTGGCAAGCTGTTTGCCCCCGCAGCCTGTGGGCCTTAGAAAAGCGCTTCTTCGAGGGCGAGGACGGACTCGGCGCCATTCACGATGGCATCCCGGTAGGCGTTGGCCTCGGGCATCACGTGCTGGGCAAAGTAGCTGGCGGTGCCCAGCTTGGCCTTGTAGAAATCGCCATCGGCGCCGTCCAGGCGGCCGGCGGCAACCTGCGCGGAGCGGGCCATCAGCCAGCCGCCGACGACGATGCCGGTGAGCTTGAGGAAGGGCACCGAGCCGGCCGCGGCAGCCTGCGGGTTGGCGTCATAGGTGGCGAGCAGCCAGTTGGTGGCTTCGCCGAGGGCGGCGATGCCGCCGCCGAGGCTGTCCGCCAGGGCCGCCAGCGCCGGGTTGCCGGTGGCGTTCAGCGCGGCGCGGGTTGCGGTGATGTCGGCCAGCAGCGCCTGCATGCTCTTGCCGCCTTCCTTGGCGGTCTTGCGGCCGATCAGGTCGTTGGCCTGGATGGCGGTGGTGCCTTCGTAGATGGTGATGATGCGGGCGTCGCGCATGTACTGCGAGGCGCCGGTTTCTTCGATGAAGCCCATGCCGCCGTGCACCTGCACGCCGTTCCAGGTGATGCCCTGGGCGTTCTCGGTGCACCAGCCCTTGACCACCGGGGTCAGCAGTTCGAGGCGGGTCTGGTTGGTCTTGCGCACGTCGGCGTCGGGGCTGCTCTTGGCGCGGTCCATGCAGCCGGCCACGTAGTAGGCGATGGCACGGCCGGCTTCGGTGCGGGACTTCATGTCCATCAGCATGCGGCGCACGTCCGGGTGGTGCAGGATCGGCTTCTTCTCGCCGGACTTGTCGCCGATGATCTTGCCCTGGATGCGCTCGCGGGCGTAGGCCAGTGCGTGCTGGTAGCTGCGCTCGGACACGCCGACGCCTTCCAGGCCCACATTGAGGCGGGCGTGGTTCATCATCGTGAACATGTATTCGAGGCCGCGGTTGGGCTCGCCCACCAGGTAGCCGGTGGCGCCGCCCTTGTCGCCGAAGGACATGACGGCGGTGGCGCTGCCGTGGATGCCCATCTTGTGTTCGATGGAGGCGCAGATCAGGTCATTGCGTTCGCCCAGGCTGCCGTCGGCATTGACCAGGAACTTGGGGGCGATGAACAGCGAGATGCCCTTCACGCCCGGGGGAGCGTCCGGCAGGCGGGCCAGCACAAGGTGGAC
>Ga0209174_10001315_pt1 | contig 17645 bp, 12 predicted proteins | sample JI91814BDNA_FD_187505 | JGI IMG/M metagenome (GOLD analysis project Ga0209174, IMG submission 187505) | Wastewater effluent complex algal communities from Wisconsin, to seasonally profile nutrient transformation and Carbon sequestration -... | ecosystem: Engineered > WWTP > Effluent > Algae...
ATGGTGACGCGGTGGTTCGCGCCGGAGACAGACTGCTGCTATCTGGTGAGCCCGACATCCTGCCCGATATCGCCGACTACCTTCGTGCTGGCGTGGCGCGCTTTCCGCTTCAGTACGGACGGCAGCTCGTTTTTTCAGAAGCAGGAGCACAGAGCGAGGGAGTATGGCGAGAGGTTGCCTACCTTGCCGATAAGACGCGAGTGGATGGAGTCACTCTGCTTCCCGCGCCCTCGACGGTTGTTCAGCGTCCGGAAATCATCTGGCCTCGACCCTTACATACGCTGGAGGGACAAGCCTCTGCGGGGGACATGCTGCAAACTCTTCGCACGTCCGTCGACCTGGGCGTCTTGGTGCTCGCCAAGCCCAAGTCAAACTGGGGACAGCGGATGGGGCTTTGGTCGCCGAGCTGGCCCAAGCTACTGATGGGACTTGGTAGTCCGCTCCTGCTCGCAGCGGGCAACTCCCCCTATGGGCGGGTGGTGCTGGCGGCCACTGAATCGAGCGATCTGACCCTGGCTGCGGAGCTGGCCATCGATGTGGCTCGTCAGCTCGGGCTCCCTCTGCATGCGGTGACGGTGAGTACCCCTGACTTCGTCGCGGGTGGCGAGCAGGCCGAAGCCCACGAGCGCGTGCTGCGGACGGTCCGTGACGTTGCGGCCCAGTATCGCGTTTCGGTTACACCGCATCACCTAAACGGCAACCCGGTGCGCGAGGTCGCTCGATTTGTCGTCCCTAGTGACCTGCTGGTGGTCACCCATCGCGGGCGTCGTCGAAGCTTCCTACTCAATCCAGATGTCGGGGCTCTGCTGGTCGAACAGGCGGCCTGCTCGGTACTGATTCTTGGACCCCGTTCCCGAGTTCGCTCCGAGGTGGGACGATGACAGAGAGCCGCGATGCTGCCTCGCTCGTTGTCATGTATGTCGGAGCGTTTGTGTCTCCACTCCTTGCGGCCCGACTGCGACTGCCCGCTGCCGTCATCGAAATCCTGCTCGGGCTCTTGGTCGGCATCTCGGGTCTACAGCTCGTTCATACCACCCCCTTTACGAGTTTTTTGTCACACCTGGGAATCACCTTCTTGATGTTCTTGGTCGGTGCCGAGATCGACTTCAACCACATCCGTCGCGAGGGTCTGCGCAGTGTGCTGATCGCCAGCGTCGCAGCGGCTGGCATCCTGCTCACTGGTGTCGCGCTGGCCCGACTGATGAGATTCCCTCCGTATCTTGGACTGGTGCTGGGAGCGATGTCTTGCGGCATCCTGCTAGTCGCTCTGGTTGAGACTGGACAACAGAAGTCACGCCTGGGTCAGCTCTTGCTGCTCGTCGGATCAATCGGAGAGTTCTTGACCCTGTTCGGACTGGCTGGCTTCAACTTGATGCATCGCTTCGGTGCTGGCTGGCATCTGGTGCTGGAGGTTGGCCGGGCGCTGGTGCTCTTCATCGTCGCCTATCTGCTGCTATCACTGCTGCGCCTGCTCGTGTGGTGGGCTCCGCATCACTTCGAGCGGCTGGTCCATGCCGATGATCCTTCGGAAATCGGTGTCCGTGCAGGCTTTGTACTGATGCTCAGTCTGTCGACGCTGGCCAGCTTGGTCGGGCTTGAATCCATCCTGGGTTCCTTTCTGGCCGGTGCGCTGTTTGCGTTCGTCTTTCGTCAGCGCGGAGCCCTTGATGCCAAGCTGTCGGCCATCGGCCAGGGCTTCTTTATTCCCCTGTTCTTCATCAGTGTTGGAGTGACCTTTGATGTGCATGTGCTGGCCAATCCCGTCAGCATCATTCGGATGGTGGCTCTGCTTGCCGGAGCATCGCTGCTGTCCAAGGCACTCCCACTGCTACTGATTCGACTGCTGGGAGTTCCACTGCGACAAGTGTTTGCGGGCGCATTCCTGCTGTCTTCGCCGTTGACGCTGCTCGTTGCGATTGCTGCGCTGGGTCGAGACCTCGGAATTCTTGACGCTGCAGGCAGTGGTGCAGTCATCTTGCTGGCCATCGTCAGTGGAGTGATCTTTCCGGTCGGCTATAAGCAGCTGCTGGGTAAGAGCATCGGTGCCAGTTGATCAAAAACCCGTGTGCTATAGGTGACTGGTGTTGAGCAAACGGGTTCGTGAAGGCATCGGTTGGGCCGCAGTGCTTGCCTCGATTGCGCTCATCGGTGCGGTAGACCTGCTCACCGGACCACGGGTCTCGCTGGCGCTGTTCTACGCCATTCCTATTGCGCTAGGGGCTTGGTATCTGGGGCCACGTGCAGCGCTCCTCACCTCTGCCGCAGCCGGTCTGGGACTGTACTTTGGTGATATGGCCTTCCGCGCCGATGCGTTGAGCTTCGCGTATCTGTGGAACACGTCGGTACGCTTGGTGTTTCTGATTGCCATCGGACAGTTCACCGTGCGGATTCGCAACGACCGGGAGCGCCTGCACGCTCTGCTACAACATGAAACCATCGCGAGAATTGCCACCGTCGAACAGCTCCGCCACCGCGACCGCTTGGCTCTGGTCGGGCAGGTTGCTTCTGGAATTGCCCATGAGATTGGTACTCCGCTCAGTGTGATTGTGGGTCGGGCTCGGCTGATTACCGAGACGGACTCCACCATCGAAGAGGGACGTCAGCATGCCGCACGAATCATCGAGCAGAGCGAACGGGTAGCGACCACGATTCGGCAACTCCTCGACTTTGCGCGACGGCGCGGGCCACAGCGCGAAGCGACCAATGTCTATGACTTGGCGCGACGAACGGTGGAGCTGTTGCGACCCCTAGCGAGCAAAAAAAGCATCGCATTGACGCTCCAACCAAGTGACGTCCGGGCGGTAGCCCCCGTCGACTCCACCCAGATTGAACAAGCCATGGGAAACCTGATCATGAATGCCGTGCAGGCCATTCGTGACCAGGGAGAGGTGCGCGTCTCCGTCCAAACCGAACATCTTTCAACCAGCACCTCAGTGGACCGAGCCGCTGGAGAGTATGTGGTACTGCGAGTGGAAGACAACGGTACGGGGATTGCAGCGGAACACCTCAGTCGAATCTTTGAGCCGTTTTTCACCACCCAGCGCGCCGGCGAGGGAACTGGACTTGGACTATCGATTACCAATGAGATCATCACCGACCACGGCGGCTTCATCGAGGTAGAGAGCGAACAATGGAAAGGGAGCCGATTCGCAGTGTACCTACCGAAGGGAGCGCCCGTGTGACTGCCACCAAACCCCGCGTGATGGTCGTTGATGACGATCGTGCGATGTGTGAGGTGCTGGAACTCGGACTCCGCAAGCGCGGTTTCGACGTGCTATGGCACACCGATCCTCTGGAAGCGTTGCGGGTTCTACCGAACGAGGACATCGAGGTGGTGGTGGCGGACCTCAACATGCCGGGCTTGCGCGGGACCGAGCTGTGCAGTCGAGTGCTTGCCAACCGTCCCGATGTTCCGGTGATCGTCATCACCGCATTTGGAAGCCTAGAGACCGCGATTGCAGCAATCCGTGCGGGTGCGTATGACTTTGTGACCAAGCCTTTTGAGGTGGATACGCTGGCGCTGGTGTTGCAACGAGCAGTACAGCATCGGGCGCTGCGAGAGGAAGTGAAGACGCTCCGTCGTGCGGTGGCCTCCACCCAGCGCTTTGATGAGCTGATCGGCACCAGCGCGGCGATGAAAAAAGTATTCGATTTGATCGCCCGCGTGGCCGAGACGGACGTGTCTGTTCTGATTTCGGGAGAAAGCGGAACCGGCAAAGAAATGGTGGCCCGCGCCATCCATCGCAAAAGTGGCCGGGCGCAGGGTCCGTTTGTTGCCATCAACTGCGCAGCAGTTCCAGAACAGCTCCTAGAAAGTGAGTTGTTTGGACACACAAAGGGTGCCTTCACAGATGCGCGCATGGCTCGCAAGGGACTGTTCCAACAGGCCCATGGAGGGACTCTGTTTCTCGATGAAATCGGCGACCTGCCGCTCCCGCTCCAGCCCAAGTTTCTGCGCGCACTTCAAGAACGCAAAGTCCGTCCTGTCGGCGGTGATGTAGAAATTCCAATTGATGTTCGCATCGTTTCTGCCACCAACCGTGATCTCGAATCTGCCGTCGAAGAGCGGCGGTTTCGAGATGATCTCTACTTTCGAATCAACGTTGTGCAAATTGGGCTCCCATCGCTCCGGAGTCGTGGCGGTGATGTGCTCCTGCTTGCCCAGCACTTCATTGATTTCTATGCCGCACGACAGAGCAAGCGCGTGATCGGACTGGCTCCCAAGGCAGCGGAACGGCTGCTCGCCTACTCGTTTCCTGGCAATGTACGCGAGCTGCAAAACTGCATGGAGCGTGCGGTTGCACTGACTTCCTATGATCAAATTGGTGTCGACGATCTTCCAGAGAAGGTTCGCGATCATCGGCCTGCGCAGCTTCTGCTGACCAGCCCAGATTCCGCTGAGCTGGTATCGCTTGAAGAAATCGAGCGTCGCTACATCCTTCACGTTCTCGATGCACTCGGTGGCAACAAAGCCATGGTCGCTCAGATTTTGGGAGTCGACCGTCGGACGCTCTATCGCAAGCTCGACCGCTACGGTCAGTCCTCCTAAGCGCTCGGCATTCCGCTTGCAGGGTACTCACACAGAGGAATCAATCCTCTGTGACCGCCAAAGGAAGGGCACTTCCCATGAGTATCTCTTTGCTCGGACCCAGTGGTGCGTATGAGTTTCCATGGATTCGCTACGCACTGCTGCGCGACAACATTCTGCATCACCTAGAGCACGGGACCTTCACTACCTCGTTCAGTGAGACGTACAAAATCGGAACGGTTCTGGGTGGAGCCCCGGTCTTGCTATCGGCATCCAGACTGCGCGAGGAATCAAACCAAGTCCAAGCGCTTTGCCTGCTACCGATCGAAAAACTCGCAATCAGCGCCCGCACTCTGGCGGTGCTTCGGTTCGAGTCCACGTTACCGGAAGGGCCGCCCACCCGGATTGTTGGAGTCGAGCTGAATTTGCCGTGGTTGGCGAGTAACGCACGGCATCTGGCCGACGTGTTTGGCGATCTGGTGAGTGCCCTGCTTCAGCTCACAGAGGGAGCTACGGCAGAGTCTGTAATCGAAGTAGTCGAGACCTAGCGCGCTGCAACCCTGTCCTCTTTCAGGTAGACCAAAAATGAATCGTATAGCATGTTTAATATACGCGCTACTGGCGGTCAGCTCTCTCTTTGGAGGTCATTCACTTGCGGTGGCTGAGGAATCGGTAGCTCGAAGCGAGTTGTCTGTCGGTGATGCGCTGGCACTGGCCAAGCTTCATATCCCGCAGTTGGTACGGGCGCAAAGTGAACAGCGGGTGGTGGAGTCGCGAAGAGAAGGAGCCAAGCTGTGGCTCACTCAGAATCCCTATGCCTCGGTGTTGGTCGGGAAGCGCAAAGAAACCACCAGTGATCCCATCGCAACCGGAGTCCAGTATCAAATTCATGTCGAGCAAGCACTGGAGATTGCGGGACAGCGATGGGCTCGGCTGTCCGCGGTGGCATCGCAGGTCGAAGTGGCGAAAGCACAGACTGCACTGGCGCAGGTCGAATCGCGAGCGCTGCTTCTGACCTCGTATGTGCAGGCATCCTTGGCAGCGCAGCGCGTCGTTGTTGCGCTTGGACGTGAAGAGACTGCGGAGAAGCTACTCCTCTCTGCGAAGGCCCGGTTGGAACTTGGGGCAACCGGTGAGCTGGAAGTGAACCTTGCGCAGATCGAAAAAGGACGGGTCCGTGCGGAGCGAGTGCAGACAGAAGTACTGCTGATTGATCGACAGACGCAACTGGGAATCCTGTGCGGCCTTGCGCCAACCAACATACTTTTGCTGACTACCAGTCATACCGACCCTCCGCTCATCGATACTGCGTATGAAAAGGCGGACTCGCTGTATTCTTTGGCAGAGCAGGTTCGCTCTGATCTGCTCGTCATTCGCCGTCAGGAGGTTGCGTTGGATCGGGAGGAGTCCCGTCTCCATCGGGAGGCGATTCCATCCTTGCTGGTTGCGTTTGACTATCAAAGAGATCTGCCCGGACAGACCTTTTGGGGCGGCACAGTGGGTCTGTCCCTTCCGATCTGGAATCGCAACCAAGGTCCGATTGCACAAGTGCACGCCTTGGAGCAACAACGTCAAGCAGAAGAGCGTCTACTGCGCACCCGAATTCGCGGCGAGGTGACTCTGGCACACCGCAAGCTCCAGCTACTGCGCAAACAAGTGGAGGAGTTCCAAAAGGAGGTACTGCCCCCCGCAGAGCGCAACATCGAACTACTTCGCCGAGGCTGGCAGGCCGGTAAATTTGATCTGTTTCGCGTGATTACGGCCTCTCGCGAATTAATGGAAGCACGCCTACGGCATCTGGATCTACTAGAGGAACTGTGGGTGGCTGCAATCGAACTGGAGCGTGCGGTCGGTGCTCCGCTGTTGCAAGGAGTTCCTTCATGATGACCCCTCCTTCAGGCTTTTGGACTCGTATTCTGAGAGCACTTCGCTATGTTGCCCCCGCGATCTTGGGGATCTTGGCCGGTGTTTGGATGGGCGGAATGCGCGAGCCACTGCCGCGACAAGAGCCGTCTCCTACGTCGTTGCAAGAAGACGGGAACGGCATTCTTCGTCTTCCACAGCACGCAAGCCCCAAGAACCCCATTGAGACTGCGGTCGCAACGAAACTTCGCTTGGCTCGCGATGTAGAGTTGGTGGGGTCGGTCGGTTACGATGCCGATCACTTTGCGGAAGTAGGTCCGCTGATCGCCGGACGAATCGTGAGTCTGGAAGTGGGAACCGGGGACTCTGTAAAGTCCGGTCAAGTCCTCGCATCGCTAGAAAGTGCTGAGGTGGGACAAGCTCAGGCGGCCTATTTGACTGCACGCGCTGGAGCGATGGCTGCGCAGGCCAATCTACGTCGAGAACGAGAGCTAGCGGAACGTCGAGTCTCTTCCGAACGGGAAAGAGAGCTTGCGGAGGCCCACGCGGCCATAGAGGATGCGAACTTAGCCGCGGCGACGCAGCGAATGCGAGCACTGGGACTGCGACCGGAGGACATCAAGGTGCTCGAACGCAGTGGTGGTTGGCCAGGCAGAGTATCCCTGGTGAGTCCGATTGCTGGGGTCGTACTGAATCGCAAGGTATCCTTGGGGCAGTCTGTGCAATCGGCAACCTCTGCGTTCCAGGTAGCCAATCTGTCGTGGCTGTGGGTCGAGCTAGAGCTGTTTGAAAAAGATCTCTCTGCGGTAAGCAAGGACCAGAAGGTGGTGCTGCGCACAGAAGTCTATCCGGGGAAGACCTTCCCGGCGCGAGTCGCTTACGTTGGCCAAGTGATCGATGAGAAGACGCGTACTGCGCAAGTCCGAATCGAGTTCCAAAACGCAGAGGGTCTCTTCCGACCCGGTCAGTTTGTAACCGCTACGTTGGTAGGTGATCCCGCTCGGACCACGGCAGAGGTGCTAGCGGTACCGCGTAAGGCTGTGCAGACCCTGGAAGGGAAGCCGCTCGTATTTGTGGCAGAGACGGACGGTACCTTTCGCAAGCGCAGCGTTGAACTGGGGATTTCCGGTGGTGGTCAAGTGGAAATCCGTTCGGGGCTGGCACCCGGTGAGCGAGTGGCCACCGATGGTGCATTCCTGCTCAAAAGTGAACTACTGAGGTGACACGATGCTGGAAAAAATGGTTCGCTTCAGTGTCGAACGTCGGGGCTTGGTTCTCGTCTTGACCCTGCTGCTCGCGCTCGTGGCGTTTGGTGCAACCAAGAGGCTTTCGATTGACGCGGTACCCGATGTCACCAACGTCCAGGTGTCGATCCTGACTGCTGCCCCTGGTCTGTCTCCTTCGGAGGTGGAGCAGTACATCACCTATCCGATTGAGACCGCACTCAACGGACTGCCCGACATCAGTGAAATCCGTTCGATCAGTCGCACGGCAGTTTCTGCGGTCACGGTCGTTTTCAAAGATCAAGTCAACATCTGGTTTGCACGACAATTGGTGTCAGAGCGGATGAAGATTGCAGAGGTCGATATCCCTCCTGAATACGGACATCCTGAGCTGGCTCCGGTATCCACGGGACTCGGTGAGATTTATGAATTCTATCTGGAGTCCACCGATGGAAGGCACTCTCCCATGGAACTGCGTACGCTGCTCGATTGGGAGGTGTCCTATAAGCTCCGCTCCGTTCCTGGGGTCATCGAAGTAAACGCGATGGGAGGTGAAGCCAAGCAGTATCAAGTGGTGCTCAATCCCAAGCGGCTTGCAGCCTACAAAGTGACGCTCTCTCAGGTCTATGAGATGCTACGGCGCAACAATGCTACTGTCGGTGGTGGCTACATTGAGAAGAACCGAGAGAGCTATGTCATCCGTGGTGAGGCCCAGTATCAAGATTTAGGTGACATCGGCAACACGGTCATCACCACCGATGACGCAGGAACACCAGTTCTGCTCCGACAACTCGCCCAAGTCAAACTCGGTCCCGCTCTTCGCTTTGGGACAGTGACCAAGCACGGTCAAGGGGAAATCGTGGCCGGAACGGTGATGATGCTCATTGGGCAGAACTCCCGTGAAGTTGTGAGCAACGTCAAAAAGGCACTCGCAGAGGTGTCGGCCAATCTGCCCCAAGGAGTCCGGATAAACACCTACTATGACCGAGCACAGTTTATCAATCGGATGCTCAAAACCGTGTTTATCAACCTCGCGGAAGGAGGTGCCCTGGTCGTCCTGATACTCTTTCTGACATTGGGCACACTTCGGGGTAGCTTGATTGCTGCATTAGCGATTCCGTTATCGATGGGAATTGCTGTCATTGGCATGGTGCAGCTTGACGTCACAGGCAGTTTGATGTCGCTTGGAGCGATCGACTTCGGACTTCTGGTCGACGGAGCAATCGTGATGCTAGAAGCGGTGATGGTGCGCTTTGCCGTCAGGAACAGACAAGGTGCAGTTGACGTTCCCCAGGTTGTTGCAGCGGCAATGTCTGAATCGGCGCGTGCCGTGACATTTGCGGTGGCGATCATCATGCTGGTGTATCTACCGCTGATGGCTCTGGAAGGTGTCGAGGGTCGAATGTTCAAGCCGATGGCGGTGACCGTTGCGCTTGCGCTGCTCGGTGCGGTGGTATTCACTCTGCTGATCTTCCCAGCCCTTGCCGCCATGGTGATGAAGGCACCTTCACATTCGGAAGGGGATGGTACCGGACACCAGCGCGGAATCTGGGGCAAGCTCCAGCACGCATATGGAACCCAGCTCGATCGACTACTGGCTCAACCGATGACCGTGTACGGTCTGGTTCTGTTCATGATGGCGGGTACGGCCTTGATGTCCTCGACGCTTGGCGCAGAGTTTGTTCCCAGATTGGAAGAAGGACAGTTCTCCTTTGATGTGAAGAGGCTCCCATCGGTTTCGATCACCGAAGCACAAAGGCTAGGTACTCAGATGGAGGCCGTGGTGGCGCGATTCCCAGAGGTCAAGTCTGTGGTCACTCGCACCGGTCGTGCGGAAGTGGCGACCGACCCTGTCGGACCTGATGAGTCCGAGGTAATGGTGGAGCTAAAAGAAAAGGAACTCTGGACCAGCGCACATGATCTCGATCAGTTAGGGGATATGATTAAGGAAGCCGTCGAGCGTGAAGTTCCTGCGACGTTCGTGTCGGTGTCCCAGCCAATTGAGGACCGGGTCAACCAACTCCTATCCGGATCAAGAGCAGACGTCGTGGTGAAGATCTTTGGGCCCGATCTTCAAGTCTCAAAGAAGCTTGCGGAGCAGGTCGCTGCGATGTTGCGACTGATTCCTGGCACCGGTGATCTACGGGTTCAGCGAGTGCTCGGTCTGCCTCTCCTGAACATCAAGGCGGATCGGCTGCGTCTGGCTCGCTATGGCATCCCTGCGGATGAGGTGCTGTCGGTGGTGGAGGCATCACGAGTGGGTCGCAGTGTTGGCAAGATTTTCGAGGGACCACGTCGCTTTGATTTGGTGCTACTGCTACCGCCTGCTCAACTTACTCCGGAGTCGTTTGGTGAACTGATGGTCGGAACGGGGCAAGGACAGCTAGTGCCGCTCGCGCAAGTGGCCGACATTCGTGAGTCGGAAGGACCAGCGGTGATCAATCGGGAAGGTCTCGAGCGGCGAGTGATGGTTGAAGCCAACATTCGGGGTCGTGACCTCGTCAGCTACGTCACAGAGGCCCAGCAGAAGGTTACGAGTCAGCTCAAATTGCCAACGGGATACCGCTTAGACTGGGGTGGCCAATTCGAGAACTTCACCCGTGCCAAGAATCGGTTGATGCTGGTCGTACCGCTGGCTCTTGTGATCATCTTCGGAATGCTCTTCCTGATGTTCGGCGACCTTCGTTACGCAGTCTCGGTGTTCGCCTGTGTTCCGCTCGGGGTCGTGGGCGGTGTGATCGCGCTGCGCGTTCGAGGTCTACCGTTTTCGATTCCCGCTGCGGTAGGTTTCATCGCTCTGTGTGGAGTCGCAGTTCTAAACGGAGTGGTAATGGCCTCTGAACTGAAGCGTCGACAGAGAGAGGGAATGGAGCTAGCCCCTGCGCTCCGTGCCAGCGCACTGGGGGCGCTGCGTCCGATTGTGACCACAGCACTCGTGGCTGCAATCGGATTCCTGCCGATGGCCTTTTCCAGCAGAGCAGGAGCCGAGGTACAGCGGCCTTTGGCAACAGTCGTGATCGGAGGAATCCTGTCATCGACCATCCTGATGCTCTCTGTATTGCCGCTGCTACTTCATGGACTCTTACAGAGGAAGACAGCATCTGTGAAGGACCAGACAAGCTAGCTGCATGGCTCAGGCGACCACGTCCCTGACCATAGTACCCAAACACACTACCCCACCTGAGCAACTAACGTTCGACTCGGTCGCACGACAGGTTGAGCCGTTACAACGCGGAAACCACAGTGCGCATCGGTGTCGGTTCCATTTCATCCACATTCCGTCCCATCGCGTCATCATCTCCTATTGCTTCGACAGCGAATCGGGCTCTGTATGCTCAGCCCCAGTGATTTCCACATCAGAGAGATGAAGAGGGCCTGCCTATCCGTTTTGGGGGCAACATCTTTGCTGATGGCACAATCGGCGCAGCGAGCATCCCCAGCTCTCCACTCGCGTTTGCCCGCATCAGTTGACTGCGGCGTTGATTCGCGCGAGCCCACTGGAGTTGCGAGCCGATGCCCCGCGGCCGGGGCCAACGGCTCCCGCGCACGACAGACAGCAACTACTGTTGCAGTGGTGGATCGCCGGGGCACACCACCGCTTCACCATAGACGGTTCCGAACCACCAGGCATTGCCGAACTCGCGCAGAGCCTGGTGCGCCTCTACGGCTTGGACAATGACCCGCGGCGGCCACGGTCACTTCAGTAACGGCGTTTAGAAGTTGGACGTGCCACAGCAACGAGCGATGCAGGTCTCATGTGGCCTGGACGCGCATCTGCTGCGCCTCATCGATACCCGCGAGTCCAGTTAGTGGCTGGCGTTCCATCGACGGCAACAGAGACTCACCGCGACGCCGATTAGCGGAATCACCGCCAACCCCAGGAAGAACGCGCTGTGCGGGACTCTGTCCCACAATCCGCCGATTCGACCCGCGACCCAGAAGCCAATCGCTGTCGCGGCATACCACGCACCGATCCATCGTCCACCGCTCTGGGGTGGGGCGAGGCGAAGGACGAATGACGGACCGAGTGCTCCAACCAGCAGCTCGGCGATCGATAGCATCAGCAGACAGCCGAGTAGCCATCCGATGCTGGCAAGTGACAAACTTCCTGATAGCTGCGCGGCGATGATCATCGGGACATAGGCCAGACTTGTTACGGCCATTCCTCCCGCGATTTTGGTTGAGATGGTGCCGAGTCCGGGCGCGGCTCGCAGACGAATCAGTAGGCGAGAAAGCAGCGGTGACACCGCAATTACAAGTCCAGAGTGAAGCGAAGCAATGTACGGCACCGGCAATTCCCAGGTTAGGAATCGGCGATCGGTGTAGTCACGAGCCCAGAGCAGCAGAGTCGTACTCGCCTGCATGTGTGCCACGGTGAACAGCAGCGAGATCAGACATAGACAGAGTAGTAGCGGGAGGGAGCCGCGAGGAGTATCGCAGTTGGTCGCAGCAGCGGCAGGCGCTCTCTGCTCAGCGGCACGTAGGAGTGAACTGTGCGAATGGAGAATGGCCCACGCTGCTACGAGTCCCAGCGAGGCAACCGCGAAGGCGGCGGGCCACCCGAGCCACGAGCGTGCAGTCTCTCCCACGACCGGACTTACGATCGCGCTGGCGTTGGCGAGCAGGTAAATGAGGGTCAGTCCGTGGTCGCGGTGCTCGGGGATGTCGGCATACAGTCGTGCTGCGAGCGCTTGCGGCGCAGACTTGGCCGCACCAGACCCGAGCGCGACCAGTGCTAGACCGGCATACAGAGCCGGGACTCTCTCAATCATCAGGAGTGCGTAACCGACGGCGGCGATGAGGTAGCCAAGCGATGCGGTACGCACGACGCCGACCCGGCCATCGGAGACGATGCCTCCAAGCAGAGGAGACACATAGGTGGCAGCGATGAAGCAGCCAAGGATGTCTGTTGCGCTGGCGGTGGTAAATCCGAGCCGTTCGTTGAGGTAAAGCAGTAACAAGCTCAGCAGCAGAAAAAAGCTAAACCGTTCGCAGGCCACCGAGGCTGATAGGGTGAGAAAACCGGGCGGGTAACGACGCATGGGCCACACTCCTTGAGTGGGGCGAGCGTCGATTGTTGAGTTCGATAAATCGAGCAGTGAACGGCTCAGGTACAGGCAGGGGCCCCCGTGCAGGTACAAAGGTGGTACAGATGTGGCAGCGAAGTGGTAAGCGACGGATGCATCTCGTCTGAAGACTAGGGAATGCGTTGGTAAAGCAACAGCAATCTGGGGTGGTAGTCTTTTGCGGATTTCCAGTGCGCGACGGGTTTCCATCCTTCTCGGTGCATGGTTTTGTCGAGCAGCTCTTGGTCGTAGCGTTTGAGGTAGGCGATCGAGAAGTGCTTCGTTTCACCCTTCGTCATTTTGACGGTGGCACGAACGTCAGCGGCGTAGCTACCAGGCACCGGGCATGCAGCGAAGTCGAGTACGGGCTTGATCTCGGTGCTCTTGAGGCCGGGGATGTATCGCCTCAGCAGGTCGCAGAACATGCGATCTTGCATGGCTCTCCCCGCGCTCATGGACTCGGCAGGCCGACCAGCCAGGAGCCGATCCTTACGGAGAATCTCCTCGGGATCATCAGCGCTGGCCAGCGTCGAGCCCACGCTCATCAGCAAGAAGTCGCCAGGCGCAAACCCAAGGAGACTGTTGCGAACGAACAGGATTTCGTTTTGCAAGTTGGCGAAGGTATTTCCAAACAGGCAGACAATTCGTCGCCTATGGGCACGCTCCGGGGCATGCAGCAGCGCGGTGTACCGCTGCAAGTTGTGGAAGTTGCCCTGGATGGCATAGACAGAAACCTTGGTCCGATCGGCCAGCGCCTCGGCGGCATGACGGTAGGCTGCACAGCATAGCGGCTGACTGATATCGAGTAGGTACAGACGGAGATTCCGATTGCGGTGGTGTTCCAGTAGGCACTGAGTGAGTCGAACCTCGTCGATTCCGTCACCGCAACCAAGACCGATCACATCTAGGCCGACTGGTCCAGCTAGCTCGGTCACTCGCTCGGCCACTTGATCCATTGGCATCAGCATCCGTGAGACGGTGTAGTCCTCCTGCTCAGCGATAGAGCACCACGCCGCCGCGCTGCTCGGGTCTAGGTATAGATAGGTTTGCTCAAGATGCCCGCCGCGACCGTTGAGCAGCATCGTCAGCTCGCTGTGAAGCTTGAGTGCGTCGTACTCAGGAGTCAGCCAACAGTTCGGCGAAAAGTCCTGTGCAAGTCGCCTCTGATCCGCGATGTGCGCGCCGATTGGGCTCGGGTCGATGCGAAGCTCTGGTACCGATTGAAGGTGCATGATGGTCGTGCGTGTGGGAACCCGACGGCCCGTCTCCACATTGCGCAGGGTGCTTTCGGATAGACCCGCTCGCTCGGCCAGCACCGTCCGCGACAAACCGGCCGCCTGCCGTCGTTGCACAAGGTCAGCTCCCCATGCCCGGAGTGACGCCGTCTCGCTGCTCGTCGGCTCGATAATACCAGCCGCCAGGTGAAGCTGCTCTACAGCAGACGGCGGGTCTTGCTCCGCTTGCTCTTTCTCGGCTCTCGGCAAGGAGCTACGCAACGTGGCCATCGCCCGCTGTAGCGCCGCCCGTTCCGTGGGCGTTCCGTTCTTCCTAAGACGGTCCAGTACCTGAATCGCTCGGGAAAATGCGAGTCGAACCGGGATGCTCTCTAACTGTTCCACGACATGCTCCTACCGTTGCCCGACTGCTAACACACATCCAACGCGCAACCAAACAGTTCCGTCGGAGTTAGCGAGGTCAACAGTCCGCCGCGCTGTGCCTGGGCAGACTCTCTTTGCTCGGGCAACCATCCATCAACAGGTAATCAAGGAATCACGCGCTCTGCGCATTCACGGTATAGGAATCGGTTCACTCCAAGTGAACCGACTTCTCCTGCGCAGACTTCCTCTTCCCGTAAAATTGATCATAGCGACCGAGTAGGAGCTGCTGCACCTGCGCGGGCCACCAGTTCGTATTTCCTTTTGGAGTCTGGTACCCAGCGTCGCTGAGTAGCTTCGCGAGCTGCGGATAACTCGGCCTGGTGCCTGTTCGCAGAATCAACGACTCGCAGTATTGCTTCGGAGTCAGGAGCTTTGATTCCTTTACGTTCGCCATCAGCTTGTAGACGTTCAGCATGGTGAACTTGCGCCCCTTAAACGGAAGGTATCCCAGCTCGTTCAGGATGTTCGCGATGCCTTGATAGGTAGTCCCTCGATCGCGAAGCTCGCGCATCTTGAGTTTTACTTCTTCGTCGCTGTGGTGCCTCTGATTCACCGGCTTACAGACATGCCAGCCCTTCCGAATATTGAGGTTGTAAATCACGGACACAGTCCATGACGCGCCCTGCGGAGGGGGAATCTGTTCGGCGTTAAACTGGGCCGCGATCTTTCGGTAGCTCACCCGCGCTTCGATCATCGACTTGATTCGCGACAGAACGATCTGCTCCTCTGGATCATCTACCAGAATGCGATACCGAGGATTCTCTGGCGACGGCACAGCCTCGCTTCCATAGGGAGCCTTCCCAAAGTGATAGCCATTCCCACGGATGTGTCCTATCGCCTCCTTCACCCGCTCCCCACACGACTCCCTTTCCATCTGCGCAAACACAAGGAGAATACTCACCAGCGCCCGTCCAAGCGCAGAGTCGAGACGTATCGCCTCCCGAATCGCAACCAGCTCCTTCGTCCCATCCGCAAAGTGCGTTTCATACAGATCACAGAAGTGCTTGATCGAACGACTGAGCCGATCAAACTTGAGTACGATCACCACATCTGCCTCCGTCGCTAGCGCTTGCGCCAGACCCTTCCTGTCAGCCCTCCCTCCCGATTCCACATCTTCATGAATCTGAAGCAGGTTCAATCCGACAGACTCACAGTAGGACTTGATAGCGGCTCTCTGTGCATCCAAAGAGAGTCCATCCGCCGCCTGCATGTCGGTACTCACCCGAACGTATCCTACAGCCGTCCGACTCCCAACAAGTTGTCCGCCAGGGACATTATTCCGACCAAGGTGATTTCGCATATTCAAGGCCCCTTCCGCATGCGCTCAAGTGCGCTGCTGTAGGGACATGCTTAAACCCCGTTCACGTCTCCAGCGGCAACGGAGTTGGGTCGCGATTGCACCTTAATGTGTGTGGCCGCACCAAAGCCAGCCCCAGTCCACAGTGCCACGCTCACACTGCCGGAATTTAGGTTGGCCACCGCCAGGTCGAGTCTGCCATCGCCGTTCACGTCTCCCGCCGCAATCGAAACAGGCAGACTCTCAACTCCTATTGCAGACACGGACCCCAACCCGCCTGTGCCGTTGCCCAGCAGCACGCTCACAGAAGATGAACCGTAGTTGGCAACAGCCACGTCGGGCCTTCCATCGCCGTTCCAATCACCTGCCACTACATAGCGCGGAGTCGCGCCCACCGCGAAGTTACTGGGCGCGCCAAACCCTCCTGCGCCGTCTCCGAGCAACACGTTCACCGTATCACTGCTGACTGGGTCCGCTACCACGGCGAGGTCGAGTTTGCCGTCCAAATTGAAATCCGCCACAGCAATGGAATGAAGGCTCGTACCTGCGCCGAACGCTTTCGCGGAGAAGCTGATCAGCAGAGGGTTACTCTGTGAGAGATCCGCTGATCCATCCGCCGGTTCCGTTCGGGTTGCAAGATCCACCACTGGGTCGGCACGATGCTCCAGAAACGGAGTCCACAGACTGTCACAATAGACCCACACCAACACATGCAGCAGCGAGGCACCTAGAAGCAGCGAGCGGACCGTGGGCAGCATGTCGCCGATATTGCCACGAGGCAACCGTGCCAGAGCACGGTTTTGTTACTCGTCGAGGAGCCAAGTGTGTGGCAGCTTGAGTCTGGGGGAACGATCGTTTCCCAACGGCTGCGGAGGGTATCGCACATCGACTTAGACTGGCTCTGCCACCCGTAGTGATGTGCCTAGCCCGATGCCCCTCTCCTGCACGGATCTCCCAGGAAGAACCTGGCCCCGCTCCTCTGTGAAGCTGCGGAGCGCCACCCCAAGCGGTGACCTCCTGAACCTTGCTCGCGGTAAATTCGATCGCCAATTCGCTATTGGCAGCGACGATCGGGGCGACGAACCGATCGGGAGTCGGCTAAATCGAGTAGCTTCATTTGACGATGCGCGGTCCCAAGACTGAGTTCTCAGGAGTGCAATCCATCTGGCGAGACTGGCGCTCAAGCATCCGTTGGGTCGCCATGGCCAGCCTTATCTCTTCATCGAACTGTAACTCCATCTGGGATCCCTTCCTGCTCACTCGCTGCGCCAATGGAGAGGCATGCGGCCGTGACATGTCAGGGAGCGGTACCTCGGACATGCTACCCAATGGTGCCTCGGATTTTGCAGGCATGCCGCCCACCCTCTTTGGCACCGCCACCAACTTCCTCGTCGGATCGGGTCCCAATTCGGTGGCGGTCGGCGACGTGAACGGGGTTTAAGGCTGTCCCTACAGCGCCTTACTTTTTTGGCGCGAGATAGGAGCGAGTGATGATGGGTCACAGTGCAGATCGTAATGTGATGGGAACCCCTGGAAGGACGGCTGTAGGATACGTCCGCGTCAGTACCGACATGCAAGCGGCGGATGGGCTGTCTCTGGATGCGCAGAGGGCAGCGATCAAGTCGTACTGTGAATCGTTGGGACTGCGACTCCTTCAGATCCATGAAGATGTGGAGTCTGGAGGGAAGGCGGATAGAAAGGGTCTGGCTCGTGCGCTTGCGACGAACGCCGATGTGGTGGTCGTGCTCAAGTTTGATCGGCTCAGTCGTTCGATCAAGCACTTCTGTGATCTGTATGAAACGCACTTTGCGGATGGAACGAAGGAGCTGGTTGCGATTCGGGAGGCGATACGTCTCGACTCTGCGCTTGGGCGGGCGCTGGTGAGTATACTCCTTGTGTTCGCGCAGATGGAGCGGGAGGCGTGTGGGGAGCGCGTGAAGGAGGCGATAGGACACATCCGTGGGAATGGGTATCACTTTGGGAAGGCTCCCTATGGAAGCAAGGCAGTCC
>Ga0209174_10001319_pt1 | contig 17608 bp, 11 predicted proteins | sample JI91814BDNA_FD_187505 | JGI IMG/M metagenome (GOLD analysis project Ga0209174, IMG submission 187505) | Wastewater effluent complex algal communities from Wisconsin, to seasonally profile nutrient transformation and Carbon sequestration -... | ecosystem: Engineered > WWTP > Effluent > Algae...
ATGTGATTACGACCGTTATCTCCTTATTCATCTGTTGGATTATTTTGGGATCTATGTCTGCTATGATTATTGGTGGCTCTCGTATTTACTATGCTATGGCAAATGACGGTTTATTCTTTCACCACCTCGCTGATCTACATCCAAAATACGCAAGCCCACACAAGGCGCTTTTATTTCAGTGTATTTATGCTTCTATCTTGATTATATTCAATCAATTAGAAGACTTACTGTATTTTATAACTTGCGCCATATTGTTCTTATCCTCTCTGACTGCATTCATCCCATTTGTCTTAAAGAAAGAATACAAATCAGAATCGGATTATAAAATTCCACTTTATCCGTTTCCACCGTTGCTTTATATTACTGCAAATATTATTCTAATTAGTATTCTTGCCTACGAGCAACCAGCAAACGCAATCAAGGGAATCGGAATAACGCTATTAGCCATTCCTGTGTATTTCGCATTCAGGCATAGCTTTAAGAAATAGATTTCAGGAATGACACGCAAGGCAATTAAAACCCGCTGTTCGATAGCGAAACGCAGATAGAATTTACAGTGGCGACTAGGTCTGGATGAGAGACTTCAAATTTGGCAACGCTCTCAGAAAGACCTTTTAAAGAAAGTTCAAAGAGACTTTTGTTCTTCTCTGATTTAATTGCTTCATGTGTAGATGATTTTGTAAAATTGGCTACAGACTCGGCGTCTTCTTTATTTGTATTGGAAAGATCTATTACTTCTTTCTTAAGTGAGCCTACTAAACCAAGCAGTTCATTTTTCTTTGTATCATCAATACTTTTGGCATCTCTAATATTTTGTTCGATTTTAGAAATTGTTTCCTGAATCATTTTGCTATCCTCTTTTCAACTAGATTAAAAACTCCCACACAAAAGGTCAAGAAGGTCTAATAGAAAAATCCAATGATATCGGTCGCCTATTTTATATAATTGTTTTAATAGCTCACCTTACGCAAGGTGAGCTATTAATTTTCAGATCGCTCCGTATTTTTTACGAATAATATTGGTAAAAACCACAGGGAAAATATTTATTTCACTTGAAATTACTTGTTTATGATTTATTCTCTGTTCAGAAAACATAAAATTCTGCAATTTATGGATTGCTTCTACTTTTTTATTCAAATTTAAGAAAAAAATGAAACTATTACAATTAAAAAATTTAATATTTACACTTTTACTCTTACTGTTTCCTTTTTCTTATGCTTTGTCGCAGGAAGAATCGGAAACTGCGAATCCACTCATTTTATATATGGATAAAGTCTATGATGTAATTCCTCATACAGAAATTTATGAAGATAAAACTGGAAATCTAAGCTTTGAAGAGGTAATCGAAAAAGAATTTAAACCAAGCGGAAAGAATTCGTATAATTTTGGTTTTACATCTTCCGTTCTCTGGATGCGCTTTCAAATCAAAAATCAAAATAGTTTCTTAAATGATGATTGGATTTTCTTTGTGGAGTATCCACAATTAGATTCTGTCAATTTTTATTTTCCGGTGGAAAACGATAAAGAGGAAGAAGATGTTTATATTGAAAAGGTCGGTGGAGATCATCTCCCCTTTACAAAGAGAAATATAGAGAGTAGAATTCTTAATTTCACAGTTCCCTTCGAAATCGAGAAAGATCCTGTAATCTATGTGCGTATTCAGTCCATTAGTGTTTTACAAATTCCCATCTATCTTTCCACTCAGCGTCTCTTTCATTTAAGGGAAAATGAAAACCAAATTATAATTGGAATTTATTTTGGAATCATGCTCATCATGGGAGTTTATAATTTATTTTTATTTCTTTCTCTTAGAGAGAGGATATATCTCTATTATGTGCTAACTGTTTTTTTTAGTCTGCTCTATATGAGTTCCTTTCACGGATATGGATATAAATACTTCTGGTCAGAATACCCGTATATTCAAGATAAAATTATTCACTTGAGTGGTCTAACAACGATTTTCTTTTTGAATCTCTTTACAGTCGAGTTCTTGGATACAAAAAATTTTGCTCCCCTATTAGACAAAGTATTAAAATTTCTTTTGGTTCTTTCTCTTCCTGCATTTATTCTTAGTTTTGCTTTAGAATCTAATATTCCAATCATCATAATCAATATTTTACTATTATTCTATCCGGGTGCACTGATTGGAGCTGGAATTATTGTTTTACGAAAAGGCAATAAAGCAGCTAGACTCTACTTAGTAGGATGGGGATTTGCGGCATTCGTGGGGGCATTCACAGTTATGCGATCCTTTGGAATGGTCCAAGACCACCGTATACTAAATTATTTAGGTTTACTGACCGGATCTCTCGAAGTTGCCTTTTTCTCTTTTGCACTTGCAGACAAAATTAATATTTTAAAAAGAGCAAGAGCCCAAGCAGAAGAAAAGTTAATCACAACTTTAGAAGAAGCAAATCAAGAGTTGGAAAAGCATGTAAAGAGCAGAACAAAAGAATTATCCCGATCCAATAAACAAAACGAGGCTCTTTTACTCAACATTCTACCTAACCATGTCATTGAAAGAATCAAAGCACACGATGAAGTTTTGATTGTTGATACAATTCCATTTGCAAGCATTCTATTTGCGGATGTTGTAGGATTTACAAAGCTTTCTCAAACGGTAGCCGCAACAGACTTGATTGTGCTTTTAAATAATGTGTTTTCTCATTTTGATGTCCTTACAATGGTTCACAATTTAGAAAAAATGAAAACGATAGGTGACGCATATATGGTAGTTGGAGGACTACCTGGAAGCATAGACAACCATCTAGAGGCTATGGCAGATTTGGCGCTTGACCTTTTAAAATTCAGTCAACAACAAGAGTTAATTGATTTACTTATGAAATACCCTGATTTCAAAATTAGAGTTGGAATTCATTGCGGTCCGGCAGTCGCAGGTGTAATAGGACTCGAAAAGATTGCCTATGATATATGGGGCGATACAGTAAACACAGCAAGTCGCATGGAGTCATACGGACTGCCTGAAATGATTCATACATCGAAGCAAGTTTACGATCAACTCAAAGGAAAATATATTTTCGAAAAACGTGGACTCATTGATATAAAAGGAAAGGGAATGATGGAAACCTATTTCCTAATGGATAAATTTCCACCCAAAACTAAATAAGTGTAACGACTAACGTTTTTTATTTTATAGTTTTAAATTATCCCGATCTCTTTTTTGTTGCAAAACAAACTCACTTTTAAACTTGTCATAAATTAGCAAAAAAGAATTTAGAAATTTCTTGACTAAACAGAATTATTCCTATATGCTATTGCCATGCTACGAACATTTAAAATAGTTCCTTTAACTGTATTGAGAACACTGTTATATCTTGTGCTTATTTCATTTTTATCTTATCTAAATAATAGCCTCAATGCAAAAGTAAGTTGTACGGGTCCAGCTTGCGACGCTATTCCACAAAAATATATTTCTCAATTTGATAACATTGATGCGACTTTTCAATCTCAATATTTGCAACCAGTAATGCAGTCCATGATCCAAGCATCCGTGATTTCGAATAACGGTTCAGGAATGATAGGTGCTGGTTATGTAAATCGGTTTCAAGTCGGAGTTGGACTTGGTGCCGGTTATGTAAGAAAAGAAGATATAACCGTTAGCTACGGAGATGTTGGAATTCCCAAGTTGCCTAACGTAGGAGTTTCTGCGGCACCAACAGTTATGGGAGCGGTTAATCTAGGTTGGCTTCTAGGAAAAGGAGGTTCGCTTCATCCAACAAAAGATTTGAATGAAAACAAATCAAATGTGGAAGATGACGACGATGACGATGATGAGGAAGATGATAACAGAAAATACTTCCATAGATTTAATTTTTACTTTCACGGTATGAAAGCAAATTATCAAACTACAGATGTAAAAGCGGCTTACAATAATAAGCCGGAAGTATCAGGAGGAATTAAACTAGAAAGTTTTGGAGTAATGCTTCGTTATCAAGTCATTGAGCCTAAAATTTCCAGTTTTTCTTTCTTTGGATTTTCCGGAATTTCGGCGGGTGTTGGATATAATATGCAAAACTTTGTGATGGATTTAAATCATCAGCCAAGAACAAATCCAACAATCAGCTTCGGACAATTACAAGGAGCATGGGTTGCGCGCACTGAATTTGATTTTACTTCTAGCGTTAGAAGTATTCCTATGGAATTAAGAACGGGAATAAAGCTTTTTTATTTCTTTGATTTCTTCGTTGGAGTTGGATACAGTAAAAATTATGGGATAGCGGATATACATCTATCACGCGGTGGTCCGGTTAAATTATCCGTAGACCCATACTATGTTTTTAATAGTTCAATCTTAACTTCTGATTATTACAAATACTATACTAATAATTCGCTCAATCCTTCGAAAGGTCCTTTGAATCCAGAAGGAACACTTTCTATGGACTTTAGGCAAAAGACAAAGATTCACAACAATACAAATTATATTATTGTAGGGACAGAATTTAACTTTGCTTTTATAAAAATTTTAGCAGAAGCAACCATTCTAGAAAAAGCCTATGGTGCAAACGTTGGACTCAAAGTCGCTTTTTAATTTCCAGATTGATTGAGTATAAAAATAAGTTTAATTAGAAAATGATTCTATTTCCATAAAATTGGAAATAGAAAGAATGGATTTGTGAATACAGAAAAACGGAATTCTTCCTACATTCTTGGTGTAATATTCATTATCCTCTCGGCAATTGGATTTTCAGCGAAGGCAGTGATGATTAAATTAGCTTATGCTTACAAAGTGGATGCTACAACTTTGTTATTTCTTCGTATGGCATTTGCCACACCTTTTTTCTTAATAGTAGGAATTTACAAATCCAAGTCAGAAGCGACTCATCTATCTTATTTGGATTGGGCGTATGTAGCTCTTCTTGGATTTCTTGGATATTACTTATCTAGTATTTTAGATTTTATGGGACTCGAATATATTAGTGCTGGTATGGAGCGGCTAATTCTATTTATCTACCCAACTATAGTCGTTGTTCTTTCCGCTATCTTATTTAAGAATAAAGTTAGAGAAAGAGAAATACTTTCTCTTTTTATTAGTTACATTGGAATAGCGATTGTGTTTTTTTCGGATAAAGTCCAAAAAACTGAAAATACTTATCTAGGTGCATTTTTGATTTTCCTATGTGCATTCACCTACGCTGCTTATTTAATTGGAAGTGGGAAAATGATTCCTAAGATTGGAGCATCTCGTTTTACTGCCTACGCAATGTTAGTCGCCTGTCTTTCAATAAGTCTACACTTTCTATTTACCCACTCGCCGGATAATCTAAAATTGCCGTTCGAAGTATATTCTTTAAGTTTTGGAATGGCGATCATTTCTACAGTCATGCCAACCTTTCTACTCTCGCAGGGAATAAAACGCATTGGCTCTGGGACAGCTTCTATCATTGGGACAATAGGTCCTGTATCTACTATTTTACTCGCCTGGATTTTTTTAGGGGAAACTCTCAATTTGCTCCAATTTCTAGGAACAGCTTTTGTAATTGCGGGAGTTTTTATTGTGAGTTATAGGAGATAGGCATTTCCTGTCACCTATAACATGCTTTATCGTGAGAGGTCTATTATGCTTAAAACTATCGTTGTATTGCAAGATAGATTTCTCACACCACCCGTTAGCTTAGTCACAAACTCAGCCGTCAAGCGATGTCGGGAATCTCAATATGTTGAGATCCCCGACAACTAAACTCGGGGATGACAAATAAATATAAGATTGAACTATAAAATATTAAGAATAACCGTCGATAGCTCTAAGGCTTCCTTTTTCCCTGATCCCTTGTCAACAAACACAACAAGCAAATAAGGATTATCCCCTTTTTTGAAATAGATAATATTCCAACCGTGCGTTGTATATTTTTTTCCTTCTCTTGTAGGAGTTCCTGTTTTTCCACTTAGGATTTGAATGCTTGTATTTTGGATGTGGACATTTTTTAGTGTTCCTTCCTTTACCGTTAGCCTTAAAGCCTGTTGAATATTTCTGCGAATAGAATCTGAATAAGGAAACGGACTTATTTGCCGGGGAGTTTCGCCCTTTAAAATAGGCATTAGAATGGGAGTGTCAGAAAAAATCGCTCCGTAGATTTGTGCTAGTTTTAAAGCGGTTAATTTTATTTGCCCGTCATCGCCGATACTTGCAAGAGAGGACTCAAAAGGAGTTGGAATTTTACGAGTCGAATTCTTTGCGTTGGAAGTTCGTTCAAAAGAAGCTCCTGTTCCCTCATCTAGACGCCAATCGTGAATCAAGGCATTATAAAAGAAATCTGAATCACTAGAAGCAAAGTGCAGATAATAAGCATTACACGACTCAGCCAATGCTTTACGCAATGTAATTTCCCCATGACCTTTTTCTTTGGAACATCGGAAGTAATTCTTGCCTGTTTTAAAATCTTCGACTAGATTAAATTTAATTTTATCTTCTGGTTTAAAATAATCTTTCTTTGGCTCTTCGAATTTTCCATTGCAGAAATATTTTTGCTCTGATGAAATATGAAACCTTTCTTGGTTTGCAAGAAATACAAATGAAGAGAGAGTCTTTAGAATAGAGCCGGGCGGTAACTTTTTATAAAATGCATTTTTCTCAGTGTAGGCAAATTCTATTTTGCCCGACTCAGGACTTGTAATTAATACAATTGCTTCGTTCTTATTTTTCTTTTCCCAATTAGTGAGCGTAGTATTTAGCTTTGCCTCATCGAAGGGAAATAGGGAAATGGGTATTAATAGTAGGGGTTGAATACATTCAACCCACCGAATACATTCAACCCAACGCATGAAATATTTCATATGGAAATGTTAATTAAAATATTTCATTCCCCTGCTATCTGAAAGTCTGCGATATGATAGACTTGTTGGGCGCGGGTCATTGTAAATTCAAAACTCTTTCGCTCTTCTTTGGATGTGCCTTCGTAGAGGATAACATAAAGTTTGACTCTAGTGATAGGAGTATTGTAGTTAGAGTAGTATTGCACGTTTACCGCATAAGAGCCAGACAATGCTTTGGACATGGTAAATGTTTCAGGACCAAATCCATCTGTAACGTCAACATCTAAGTTACCGCCGGAGGAACTTGAAGATGCACCAAAGAATGTTTTTTCTCCTTTGGGATCAATGACCCATAGATCAACGTCAGTCGGTGTATCCCATGTGAGAACTACTTTAATATCTTTAGGGGGAACATTGGCATGAAAAGAAACTTTGTCGTTGTCTTTGCCGTGCCTTACTTCAATTGTATTGCTACCGGGGGCTACTACTGATTTTGTCCTGAAACTTCCTGAATTGGCTTTGATAGTTTGGGGAACTCCATTCATCACAAGAGTCACTCGCTCTGCTGATGTATCTGCAACAGAACCAGTGATTTCAATGACTCTAGAAGTAGTAAATCCTCCGCGGGGAGATATAATTTTTACTTCGGAGGAAAATAACGAAAGAGTCATAAGGAAAAATGAAATAATAAAAATAATTTTAAGGTTACGCATGATTTACTCCACTGTTAGATTTTCAGAAGAAGAGCTTCCTCTTACTTCCGGGTAATACATAAGACTCGCACTCGCTGGGGCAGAGTTGTATTTGCCGCTCCTGTCTGCTCGAAGAAAATAGCGAACCGTTGATTTCTGAACTGGACCGCGCACAAAGAAGACGGCTCTATCGTCATAAATCTGACGGGATTCGTAATCTGCTGAATAATTTCCAACGTAATAATTTGTATCTTTTGAGACAAAACTAAAGCCCGGAATCAAAGGATCTTCGACCATAAAATAAGAATCTGATTTACCTGTGCGCTCAATTTCTAGCGATACCATAACGAGTTCGCCTGGCTTAAAGGAATTGGAATTCTTAACATTTAAGTTTACTTTACCGTTTTTGTCCTCTGCGGTTACGGAAAAGTATTCTCTCTTAACTTTAATTCCTTTGTCGATGGGAGAGAATGATTTTGACTTATCAATATATTGCAAAGACACAACAGAGTAAACGGTTCCCCCTTTCTCTTTTACTAGCTCTACAGTATTTTCTCCTTTTACTAAATTAGGAATGGAAAAATTCCAATCTGCTTTGTCGGATAAAATCTCGGTTGGCTTTGCGCTCACTGTTTTGAATTCTTTCCCATTGACTATGATATTGAGGGTAATAGGTGTTAATTTTTCAGTAAAGATTTCTAGCTTTTCTGCAAGAGCAAGGACTGCCATTCCAGTATCTCTTGAATTTTTCCAGCCAACATCTGTTCTCCTGTTAAATAACTCTTCGCTTAGAGTGTCCGAGATTGCTTCTTCGTTTAAACGAACGGATAATAGTAGTAAAGCGGAAAGCATTTCCACTCCGTCTTTGTCGATTGTATTATCATCCGGAAGTTTTTTCCCATTCAGGATTCCGGATTCGGCGAGGGCTTTTTTAAAGACAGATTTCGCTTTATCAGTTTTACCCGCAGAATGAAATACTAAACCAGTTAATGCTTTACCGTATACTCCTTGTTTGTCTACAAGTCCAGCGAGTGAGTCAACTAGAGATGCTTCCACTTCTCCTCCTTCGAGAAGAGAAAAAAGAATATAGGCTTTCTGAAAAGGGTCTGATGTAGATTCGAGTGCTTTGTAGAGGTAACTTCTTGTTTGGTTCAGAATTTCTTCATCGGGAGATTGATTCATTTTTTTAGAAATGGAAAGAGCGCGATAGACATAGGCAGACATCATCAAATCTTCCCCGCTATCAGGGGCAAACCACTTGAAGCCTCCCTCTTTACCTAACAGCGATTTTAAATTTTTCAAACCTTGACTTGCCATCTTAGGAAGTTCCTCTCTTTGCTTTAAAGAAAGCGCGCCTGCTTTTTGTGCAGCAAGAACTGGAACAAAACGACTCATCGTTTGTTCGACACAGCCATACGGATAATCAATCAAATAAGGTAAGGTTGATTTTAATGCTTCTAGATTTCCGGGATTGATTCGAAGCGTTAGCCGCTCTTCTGCTGCCGTGTTTGGAATTTTCAAAGATGCCTTAGTATTTTGAATCTGAGAAGTTAGTTTTAAGGAAACAGATTCAATTCTCTTCACACCAAAATAACGAAGAGGAATTTTCTGGAGGAGAGTATCTTGATTAGTCCCTTTTGCAGTGAATTTTAAACTTACATTCTTTGCGGGGCTTTTCTCCTCTGTTTGGATCGTAAAACTTACGAGTTCACTTCCCTGTGGCTTTAAAGTAATTTTCTTAGAAGAAATTCCCTGCACAGAAGCACCATTAGCCTCAAGACTGACTAGAACATCTTCTTTTGCATTGCTAAAATTAGTGACTGTTGTCGAAACAGAATGAGGCTCCCCGCGTAGTAAATAGGATGGTAAATTTGCTTGCAAAGAAAGAGGTTTACGAGAAATAAAATTCGAAGTAGACTGACCGAACTTGGAATCATCCGTGAGGGCGACGGCTGTTATTCTCCATGAGGTTAAATTATCAGGAAGAACAAAACTGAGTTTTGCGTTTCCTTCCGAGTCCGTGTTTACAGTTGCATTCCAGAATGCTGTATCTTTAAACTTTTCACGGGAACGATTGTCGTCTTCTTTTAAAGCAGATAGCGGGAGATTTGACTTTTTCCCAAAAGCCAAGTCCATTCTTCTAGATTCAGAGTAGCCAAAGAAACGATAGGAGGAAGAGTAAACTGTATTCACATCATTTCTTCGTGGATGATAGAAGTAAGAAATGAGAGGAGGATTTTTCTCTTCTTGGATTTGGTAAATCGCTTCGTCTACTATGGCAACGGATACTTCTGATTTAACTCCCTTTTGTTTTAAGTCAGAAGTGGATATTTCTAGTTGAACTGTATCTCCTGGCTTGTAGATTTCCTGATCGGTTTTCGTTTTTACTTTTAAGATTTTATTTTCCGGAGGAGCGACAACTTTGATTTGCCCAGAATACGTTTCTCTATTGGCAAATAGAACAGCCGACAAAGTAAAGTTTGGCGAAAGCTCCGGTGTGATTTTTACACTGTATTTATAAGAGTTTCCTTTCAGGGGAATGCTTTCATATTTTAAAATACGGTTTCCTTCTAAGGTTACGAGTAAGTTTGCGTCAGCGACCGGAGAAAGAATTAATATTTCAGCAGTGTCCCCTTGCGAATAAATATCCTTACCCGCAGTTAGAGAAATATCTTTGAGAGGAATTTCGATTGAGTCCGATTTTGCAGATGACCAAAGAGTAGTTTCCGCGTACGTTTCAGAGCCATTAGCATCTTCTGTTTCAAATCTTAGCACATAATGACCTTTATCCGGAATAGAAAACTTGAATTGTGCTTTACCATCTGGATTTGTTTTTTCAGAAAAAGAGTCTATTTTTTTTCTCTCAGCTTCTTGCGCGATCGATTGAAATTTTCTGCGATATAAAATTGCTTTTATTTTACGAGAAGCAACTTCACGGGCAAGATTTTCTTTGGTTAATGATTTATCATAAGGAATAATTTCTGCACTGACTACCACCTCTGAGCCCGGCTCGAAGACTTGATTCTCTTTTTTGACTCGAATAAATATAGAACTTCGATTCACAGAAAAAGAAGAAGCGCCGGAAAGAGTGACATCAGAATCTCGGACCGAGGCTACTACAGTGTAGGCAAAATCTTCTGTGATATTTTCAGGAAGAAAAGAAAACGAATAAGAGCCAGATTTATCTAAAATAGCTTTTTCAGATCTAATGATTTCTCTACGTCCTGAGGTTTCTTTTGAAGTAAGATAAGAATCCGTCCCTTCCCAATTTAAAGTTCCTATTGGAGAATAATCATACTTAGCCTTTCGAAAGATTTGGTATTCTACTTCCACGCCGGAAAGCGGCTTACCGTGATAATACGCAGCTCGAAGTTCAAGCTTAACTCTTTCTCCTTTTACATAAGATTGCTTTTCTGATTTAACTTTTACAAGAAAAGTAGGCTTCTTATAAGCATCTACGGAAAATTCCGTAGAGTAAGTTTTGTTTTCAAAGTTTAAAACTAGATTGTAAACTCCAAGATAAACTTCGTCGCCCTCAGGAGCTTTGAATTCTCCATCAAAAGTCCCGTTTGAATTTAGGTTAATTGAAATTCCTGTTTGGATTGCATCTCCTTTGGAGGTAAACACATCTACAGTTCCTTTTCCAGAAGAAGGGAAATAAGAATCTTTTTTGAAATTCCGAACGATGCCTTTGAAGTAAACAGTATCACCTGGTCTATAAACAGGTCTGTCTGTGTAGAGGTAAGATTTAATTCCTCCTTCACTATAAAAAGAGCTGGAATAAAAAGTTGGATCAGATACTGCGAATTGATTTTCGTGGGTAACAAGGATTAGGCTTTTGGTTCCAGTTTTCCCTTTGTGATGAAAGATTCCGGAAGAATTTGTTTTGCCATTAGCCACTAATTCGGCAGTGCTCGCATCCCAAATTTTTACGACGGCTTTTTCCTTTGGAACTCCATTGTCTTTTCTTGCAGCATATACAAGAGTTTCCGCTTCGGCAAGCTTTGTGACAAAATGAATATCAGACTTAAAGACAAGAGAATACGCAAAATGAGAATTAGTAAATGCCTCTACTAAAAATACACCTGTGTCTTTTAAGGGAACGGGGACTCTTTTGTAAATCCAACTTTGTTTGAATTTCGGAACAGTAAAACTTAGGACTAATTTATGATTTTTCAGGATTGCGGGATGAGCTAGATTTTCTTCGGTTACTCGCGGATAATCCATCTTAAGCCCTTTAGAAACGGAAGAGCGAGTCTTCGTGTTTAATTCTTTTCGTCCAATTTGTCTTAAATCGTTTTTGAAATACTGAAAAGTTTTCTTTAATAGTTGAAGCGGGTCGGCAAAGGCTGGTTTGTCGCTTGTTTCTTTGACGAGTCGTTCGCGAACTTTTTCCTGAAGGAATTTTTCAGGGTCAGCAATTTCATAGACTCGCAAAGTATAACCCTTATAACCCGGTCCTTCTAAGTTGACATAGGGAATTTCCTCGCGGGCAAAACTTTTATCCGTGCTGAGATAAAATTCAGGAGAAGTTTCATCAGCCTTAGAAGAAAAAGAAACAGAAAATAGAAATACAAAACTTAGTATCTTAATTAGTTGGTTACTCATGATTTACTCCAAAATAGAAAATCGATATACTCCCAGAAAATGTGGGTTTTCAGGAGAAATTCTAAAAATCTTACTACTTACTAGATAAGAAATCGGAACTCGTTTCAAAATATTTCCGTCACCCGTGTGATAGATTACAATCGGTTCACCGCCTACCAAATCAGAAATGATCATAGAATGAAATGGAAAACGAATTTCTCCCCTATTTTCAAAGAATAACAAATCCCCCCTTTTGGCTTCCACAATATTTTTTGAAATAAAGATAGTGTTGAAGCGAAAAACTGTTTCGGCATCAGCGAAAGTTCCAAAGCTTGCAAGGTCAAGAGCCGAGCCTTTCTTTTGCTTAAAAATTTTCTCACCAAGAAAGGGAACGTTCGGGTAAGAATAAGAAGCAATATCGGGCAAATTTTTATCGAGAGAAATTCCGCTCTGGATAAACCAGTCCGCATCGTGTTTTTTTAAAGCCTCTCGGTAGCTATAGCGGATTAGCCCCGCACAGTCCCGCTCATTCGGGTTCCAATAGGAATTCGGTTTTACAAATTGGGACTCTGCAATTCGCACGAACCAATTTCGAAATCGCTCTGCATCTTCCCGCGAAAGTTCAACGTTATCCGGAAATCCATCCTCATCCGAATCAGAAACAGAAGAATAAAAATCTAATTCCAAACGCAAACCTTTATCTGATTGAAATACAACTTTACCGGCTTTCTTCGTGCTCTTGAAATAAACTTTTATTTGGTTAGAAGTTTCCTCTACAGAAATAATTTCAATAGAATCCGAATTGGGAATAATAATCTTATCCTCACTCCAAAAGGTTTTATCCAAGATAACAGCTCCCCCGCTTATCCCATCCGCGGGAAAAGAAGTTAGAGACGAAGTAAGAGTATCCGTTTGGCAGTGAAGTATTGTGGAAATAAGGGTAATGGTAATTATCTGTAAAATGTTTTTGTGAATTAAATTTATCATAAAACTGTTTGAATTGACTATAAAGTTAAAATATATTTTTCAATGTTTGGGCGAATCGGTGTAATTCTCCGCGTAGTAGAGACGCATGGCCATGCGTCTCTACATATACCATTTCACACCGACTAGGCTTTCAGCTATTTCTTATTTGCCAGAACTAATCGAATTCCGTTCAACCTTGTTTCTTCCAAAATTTCCATTGGCAATGAGCCTAGATCAAGTTGAGTTTTGTAATGAGCGTGAAGCTTTTTAGGGATATCGGCGGATATATAAATATCTTCGGGGCTAAGTATGAGCACAAACTTTTCATTAGCCGGAATCTGTTTTAAATATTCCTCTGCCTCTGCATTTCCAATTAATTTCACATGAATCTTTTCGAAAAAAGATGCCCCCATCCAAATAGAACTATATAAAGAAGAATGAACTACTAAGCGATCTGATTTTTTTAAGAAGGTTTGAAAGGTAGCATTTTCTTGGGAGGAATTTCTGAGAATCTTTAATCCCTCTCTTGTGGACAACCAATTTCCATAGCCAACCAATAACAAGAGGATAACGATTATCCACCGCTGTGTTCTTGAATTAGAAAGATTCATTTCTTTTAGATAGATGCCAAATCCAAGTAAGAGCAGATAAAATGGACCTTCAATATAACGAAGACCAAAATATCCAACTCCACCATACACTGTCACGTATAAAGGAATTATGAATAAGGAAAGCCACCCCGCTACTAGAAATATATTTCCTTCTCGAGTTCGTATTTTATTGAACCAGCCGAATACGGGGATAAGTAGAATTAGCCAGCACAGTGGTTGGAACTTAAAGATTCCGACCATTACGTCATCTCCCCAAATAGCTGCTTTCAATAACGTTAACCGCTTTCCTATATCAGCCTTGGCGTTCTCATTAAAGTCAATTGATGACACATATCTAAATCCTAGAGGATGACCGGATACTTGTAAATTGTAAATCACAAAAAGAATTCCTACAATTGTGAATCCTAAGTAAATAAAGAAAGGTTTTTTAAGATTTAAGGTAAAGAGGAAATATATAAAACAAAGAATCGAGAAAGTCATTAAAATTTCAAGTCTCAGAGTAAACGCCAACCCAAATAATATTCCTGTTAAAATTAACTGAGCATACTTTACGTTATCCTCTTTTCCATATTTCCAAAAGAAATAAAATCCGAGTAAATAGAAAGTTTGAAATGCAGGATTCTCTGTGTAATCCATTGCTGTAAGTAGCGAAAAAGAAATAAATCCTAACGTCACAAGGAATACACGAAAAATATCTATTAGCCCCATTCTTCTTAATATAAAATCGAAAAATAAAATATTCCCTGCATAAAAAAGAAGGGGCAAATATAAGATTAGGTTAAGCGGAAATATTTTGAGAAATAGGGAGCCTATCCAATAAAAAAAAGGAGGATATTCTAATACGCATTTCATTCCTCTTGTCTGAAAAATTGCCCAAGGATACGAAATTGGAAAATGCTTATATTCTTCATCAAAGCTTTTTCCAGGATAGAGACATTCCAAAGAAAGGAATCCTTTTTCTTTGTATTGCACTGTCTGATAAAGTTTAATCGCACCATCACTTGTAATGTAAAGATTTTTCTTATCCAATTCAAATCTAAACTTAAAGATGAAAACAATCAGCAGTAGATAGATTAGGTAAGGGATAGTTTCCGTTATACTTTCTTTGTTAAGTTTCATTTTCATTCTACCTAGTAGTTTTTATTCGCCTTATTTTTACTTAATCTAGGTCATCTCTTTTTTTCCAACAAAATATCGGCTTTGCCTTTCTCTTCGTTATTATTTCCCTGTTCAAGGAATCAGTTTATTCCAAACTACATTGACTGGTTCTTTTTTATAACTGCTTGCGCCACATTTTTCTTAAAAGAAAACTTGACTCAAAAGGAATCAAAACTTACTTTGAATTGAGTAAAAAGGGTATGGTAGGAATTATTTTTCAGGCATGGTTTATATTATTTATAAGCCTATACCTATACTTTAATGACGCACAACCAAACTTAGTTAAAGAATTATCTGCTAACACCCTCCTAGTTTCCGTTCTATTTCTATTCTGGCAAAAAAAAAAAATTAAAGGTCTCGATTCCTATTTTTTCATCTTCTCTTCTCTTAGTTTAATTCTTTATACTTCCATAACGGGTATGATTTTTTTACCCGACTCTCTAGTTGCTCGTCAAAAGCTTTATCTTAGATTTGTATTTTACTTCTCTGTTGGATTGTTTTTACTTCTTTATAAGCTAGGTATCAATAAAAGAATTCTCATTTTTTATACCGTTATCGCTTCTTCTCATATTTTCCTCTACCGATATCATTATTCCTCCATTGCCATTTTATTTTATCTAGTTGCAAACCTATCTCTCTTAAAAAAATTTAGTTTAAACAAACAAAACGTTTTTGATTTATTAGTTTTCTTATTATTTACCGCATCCCTGACATCTACTTATACTTCTTTTTTTTACAATGGCACCAATGCAGTTTTTGGATTCTTTCATTTACTCTCTGGCATAATTTTATATCTCTATTTTAAATACCTCGAAGATGAAGAAGAGATAATCAAAATTATCCGATTCAACCATTTGTTCTACGGAATTTGTTTAGCACTCTATAGCATATTCATCCTTATCTATATCTTCTCCCATGATTTCAATCCAAACTTCTCCCTGAGTATTGGGGGATTTCACGTAAGCAACATTGGTAGCATGATAGCTGTAAATTTTCCCGCTATCGTAGTAGTCTACCTTTTCTTTAACGACACAAATAAAATGAAAGCTTCTTATATCGCGATGATATTACTTTCCTTCGTTGTTCTTTATTATACACATTCGAGAGCCTCTACTTTGGGGGTAATAACTAGTAGTCTATTTATTGGAATCTATTACATCAAATTCGGCAAAGATAAAAAAACAAATCTTATCCCAATATTATTGTTTCTGGTTGCCTTTGTCGGTATTTTTATTGGTAGGAAATTATTTCAATCAGATGTTTTTAACACGGGTTCGCTCATTGCACGTAAATCTATCTGGGAAGCCTATACAGATCGTGTCCTCAATCATTCTATTCTATTTGGCTTTGGTTCGAATAATGAATTTTTCAATACTTTTCTTCCTATCAATTACCTTTCAGAAAAGGTAATTGATGATCTAAAATATTACTTCAATAATTTTCAAGCCAATCCCCATGCACATAATTTATATATTCAATTTTTTTATAACTATGGTCTTTATGGCTTATTAATATTAACCGGTATTCTACTTTGCACCTTTGCCCTTTTAGCCAAGAAACTCATACGGAATGATCTCAGCTTAAATGAAGTCCTAGCTTACTCAGTATTATCCTCTATATTCTTTCAAGAAATATTTGATTACACTATGCTCGACGCAATGACTTATTTTCCGACTGCATTTGCTCTTGGAATTATTTCGCGTTATTCTTTTCAACTAAACTCTGTTCATAATCTAAAAAGTTTCTCTACTATCAATATTAACATTATCTACGCACTTCAATTCTTTATCGCAATCTTCATTTCTATGGTCGGTTTTAATCTATGTGTCTCTGAAAAAGTAAAAATACTTTTCAAGAATGAATTCACCATCGACAATTTTTCCAATCTTAAATTCAAAGACAGTTCTACTTTTTCGGAAACAAAGTTAAAAACATTCCGTCGATTAGACACTCTCTATCTTCCCATTAATCTTGACGATAAAAAGGAACAATTTTCGGGACAAGTTTACTTAGAAGCCTATAAGATTCAAAAGGAAAAGAAAGATTTGGACTTAGCTGAAAAGAATTTTCAAAAATGTATCTTAATCTTTCCGAATTCTGCAGTCTGTTACAAAAAGCTTGAAGAAATTGAACTTCTAAAAGAAAATCCAGACGCGGCTAATGGCTACAATAAAAAATACAAAGACAACGATCCGTTTGGTCTTGTAAATTAATATTTTTAAGTTCATGACAGAAACTCAGCTTCTTTCTAACCTGGTGTAGTTATGGAGCTTTCAATGAATAAAAAACTCATCCTTTTAGGAGCGATCTTTCTTATGTTTAATTGTGCAGGAACAAGACCAACTAATCTCGGGGTGAATGGGGGCAAACTAATAGCTTGTCCTAATACACCAAATTGTGTTTCCAGTCAGGCGGACTCTTCCGATTCTCATTATATTATTCCGTATAAATACACGACAGATTTATCAGTTGCTTATGCACAATTAAAAGCGGCTGTGGAAAAACAAGATAGAGTGACAATTATTACTACAGCAGATAATTACTTGAATGCGGAATTCAAATCCAGACTAATGGGTTTTGTTGATGATGTCGAGTTCTACTTTGATGATATGAGTAAAACAGTTCACATCCGCTCTGCCTCTAGATTAGGCAAAGGCGATTTGAACGTTAACCGCAAGCGTATGGAATCCATTCGCGAACAACTAAATTGGTAATCTGCTACCCTAACTTACTGTTTCATTTTCTGTTTTCTCTAAGTCTAGCTCTGTCCTATAACGTCTCAGAATCGTGAACGCAGGGTAAATCATTAGCAATAGTCCAATT